>Ga0187783_10000703_pt1 | contig 24452 bp, 29 predicted proteins | sample 1015_SJ02_MP02_2_FD_132471 | JGI IMG/M metagenome (GOLD analysis project Ga0187783, IMG submission 132471) | Tropical peat soil microbial communities from peatlands in Department of Meta, Colombia - 1015_SJ02_MP02_20_MG | ecosystem: Environmental > Terrestrial > Soil > Wetlands > Peat | place...
GTGCATGGCATGCGTGCGCCGCCAAAAGCCATAAGGAGTGAGTGTCAGCACTCCGATAACGCGGCCGATCAAATCGTTCGCCGCCTGGTGACGGAAGAATGAGCCGTGCCCGCAGTCATGCTGGATCATGAAAAGCCTTACCAGGAATCCGGCGGCCGGAAAGGCGAGCGGTAATGCGAACCAATAGCCGAAATCCAGCGTTGCCCACATGAGTATCCAGAGGGCTACAAGTGGCAGAGCCGTGATTACAATCTCAAGGATGGCACGGCAATCGCTGGGGTTGCGATAGCGGGCGAGAATTCGTGACCAATTTCGGGCACCCACTACGCTTGCTGCGGAACAAGGGAAGCTTTGGCTGTTTTCCAATTGTGTGAACTTTCTCTTGGTTGTTGACGCTCGGCCGATCGCCAAGATCGCACCCATCGCGCTGCCGCTCGAGCGCCGCGGCCCGGGCCATGACGCTGCTTCTATCTCGGCAATCAGGGGTGCATAGACGGCGGTCTTGCCAGTGTTCGGATCAATTTGCCCCTCGAACTTCACTTTATTGGCGTTCTTCACCTTCATTGACCTTCGCGCAGGACCCGGCAGTACCGCCGTGATCGGTGACATGGATTCACGATGGTAACCCTACGCTGGCCCTTGCACGTTCGATCCGGCACTCGATTTGCGGCCTTGTCCCTCGATCTTGGAGAAATATCTGAAACGTGCGCGCCTACAGTCGAGCGAAGCGGCTTCATTCTTCGGCGAAGATGCGGGTGCAGCAGGGCTCTTCAAGACAGTGCGGAGCCCCTGATACCGCTAAAAGCCGTCTCGAACGCTGGATCTCGGAAGCAGCGACCCTGAGCCGTTATCACGGGAAAGTTGACCGACCTCGCTGCACGCGAATTTTGTCCGTTTGAGAACCTGTGACAAAGGCAAATCAGCGTCAAAGAACGGGATTATTGAGAGAGTCGTCATGAGCTCATCAATACTCCGGGACTTGTCGGTTTTGGGAGTTATCTGACGGCAGTTGTTACAAACAGCGTCTGTTTTGGCGTGACGATTCCATCGTTCTGTTAGCAGCACTGAACTCTATCGCCAAACGAAACGCCACGAAGAAACGTAGCCTTGGCAAGATCAGCGAGCTTTCAGCATTATACCCCCGCGTGTGCGAATGCACAGCCCCACACGCTCGACCTCCGCATCAGGACGACCCGAGTGCCTGGCAAGCCAGGCGCGGGGTCATGAACCAAAAGCCCCCCAGTACATCCGTGGTCGAGGCAATATGGCTGTCTCTCGATTAGATAGCGCGCAGATTGTCGGCCGACGACTTACCGGTCCGTCGATCAGCAACAACTTCGAACGAGACCTTTTGTCCCTCACTGAGACTTTGCATTCCCGCGCGTTCGACCGCGCTGATATGGACGAAGACATCCTTGCCGCCGTCGTCGGGCTGAATGAAACCGAAGCCTTTTTGGCCACTGAACCACTTCACGGTTCCCTGCGTCATGGGACACTTCCTCTAAAGTTGCGTCTACTACGGGCCGCGATGGCGCAGCCGGCTAAATTCGAGTTTTGGGAGAAGGTCGTCAGTCTGGCGCGCAGTTCGCGGCGAGGCCAAGTCATTCGGCCGAAGCTCGAGGCGTGAGCAATATGACATCACTGATCGTTGCGCAAGGTTCAAAGGGTTGAAATTCGTGAAAGCTGGCCCTTTGAGGCCCAGGGCGCCATATTCACGCTGCAATTGACACTCGGCTTGACCACTAGCGGCTAAAAGACCGGCTTGGAGCTCCGCAGTACCGCTCAAGACCTTCACGGCACTCTATCGCGCAATGTGCACTCCCACCGCTCCATCAGTTGGCGGAGGTTGCTGATATGAGAAGCTGGCAAATATTTTAAGCTCCGCACCCGCAAGCACTTCAGGAAATCCTCTCGAAATGCAGCTATGGCCGTTGGATCGCGCCTCAGCGTGGCAATTCTTGATCGCCACTCCGCCGATCACCCCAAAGCTTGCCAGGGTGCATTTGCTCCCAGCGTCGACGACCCACGAAACCAATCAAAGTATCAGTGACGATCTTGGCTCGGGCCGACGGCTCGCTCTCGGTTTGCCGGTCGTTGATGAGGTCATGCAAAGTCGCTTCTTCATTCGGACTCAAGTTTTGGAATATCGGGTTGATTCTCTCAAAATTCTGCGTCGCAAGGTAGGCGTAATCCGTATCAGTCAAAAAGAAGCGGGCAGACGCGGGAGCGGTAACCAGGAAAATGGACGCCGCGGTACAAAGGAGACGGGAATGCTTCATGACTTATTTGCACTGCGCTGAGCTCGAGGGTGGCTTGGACATTGCTCTCCACAGCGGGCTTCTCGGTCGGAGGTTACGCGTCGGCATCGCGGGCAGATTTGCAAGAATTCCGCCAGTCTGTCGCTGCGCGATTAGGAACGACGCTGCGTCAAGTTGAGGCACACGCCCCCACGATTAAGAAATCAACTGCGACAAGACAATGCCGGCGCAACGGTAGCAGCGTCAGAACCAGCCGAATCCACTCCAGCACTCAACGATGCTCCCTTTCGGAAAGATAGTCGAGCAGAATCGGGCTGGAGGCGCACGGATTTGGGTGCCGCAACCGGCGATATTCGAACGTAGCAGCGGTCTTGATGTCGGCGGTCAGCACAATCCGTAAAAGTGATCGCCCCGCTCAAGGAAATCTAATCCAGGCAAATTCCAAATCTAATTCGCTGCCCGGGGCGGAAGGCGTATGTGGACCAGGGCTTGACGCCGGCCGTCGAGGAAGATTCGGACTCGCTAGAGCTGTTCAATCAGAATAACGCGGCCCGCAATGCCGTCCGGCACGTGCGCTGCGAACTGATCGGTTCGCAACTCTCTTGCCAAGAAGTGCCGGACATCAAATAACAAACGCTAGCGGGGTTTCGCGATTTGGGCCATCGCCGCGCGCGACTGACGTCAATTGGTCGGTTGGCAGGTTGGTGCGGGCACATTCCGGATTCGGCGCACGTTTCCGACACGATGGGGGTTCGCCTAGCGACCAACCCGGGGCGTGCTGAAGCCCGGGGTTGTCGCAGTCTCAAGTGGTCCAACGCTGCGAGTTTGGGCACCGGCACTGGAATTTTACGCGACGTCCGAACCGTTCGGCTGTGTATGCCAGCGGACGCCACAGATTCGATGAATGTACATCGTCGTCGCTCCGACCAGGTCATCTGATAAAGTTCGAACGTAGCGTCAGTTGTTTCGCCCGCTCTTTTTCCGATCGTCCAGCCATTCCGTTAATTTCTCCGCCCGCCCTTTCTGCTGCTTGGCCGTCTTTTTCGTACCGACCGACGTCTTGGATGGCACAGAGGGCCGCGCCCCATCCCGCGCCAGCCTCAGCGCTCGCAGACGCTCGGTCTTGGCGCGCACAGCCAGGGTCTCGGCTTCGTAACCCAACACGGCCTTCTTGCCGTCCACTTGACGCTGCACCTTCTTTAATTCGACGCTGGCCGTATCCTTTTTCGAATGGTCCGTCATGTCGTCTCCTGCGGTGGCCGCCTTTATCGTGACCGATGGTAGACAAACGATATGAAATGCGTTGTACGCTCGTCGCGCCCGCAACCTCACTCTGCTCATCCCGGCATTGCCACGCGGGTGGCACCCGGAATTCGGTGGATGACGAAGGCACATTTGCCGAATGGCATATAGGCGAGGACGACGGTGCCAGCGCCGGTTGCGAGTGTGTTTTCATCGCGTTGATTGTGGCCGAGGAGCACCCGAAAAAGCGGTTCACGTCATATCGACCAAAGTCCCAGTCGGTAGATCAACTGACGATCTGAATTGAAGGCACTCAGCATTCCTGCTTAGTCGAGCCGCATATTGCGCCGACTCAGCTTTCAATGCACCCTCATTGACAAGAAAACGCCAGTTCCATTCGTGTTGTCGTGTCCTCAGAATCGCACAGGCCTTGGCTGTCCCATCATACTAGCGGGTTGGGTTTGGAATACTCAATGGTTGTGCCATCGGACTCTCATCCGCAATTGATCTTGGCAAGTCAAAGGGACACGACCCCGGGAGGAGGCCCGCATTTCCACGCGGGCGTGAAGAGGCATCAAAGGACACTTTGGTACCGTAGCCCCTATCGCGTGAGCCGGAGAGCGGGCATGATGGCTCCATGGCCTCATCAATACAGGTGGCACAGCCTTATGTTCTCGTAATGATGGTGCTCGCCTATACCTATCTTCAATCACATCTTTTGCGAAGGCTAGGCGCGGCGGTTGCCGCGCACGCGCAAGCGAGTGATCTACGGCGCGGCGCGCGCCGCGAGTATTTATACTGAGGGGAGATACTTCGGGACAGGAATCGATTCTCATGAGGCATGTTTCAATGTTCCCATTTGCGACGGTGATCTCAGAGAAACGATCGGGGTCCGCGTGAGCCGGATTGCTATTGGCACCCCCTCGATTCTCGCCGCATAGGGGTAGGGGGCGTTCCAGGACGAAGCGTCCCCGGACAAGTGGCTGAGACGGCGTCAGGAGACAGGTATGGCGGGCAAGGCAAGGGTCGCGGCCCAAAAGGCGAACGAGACCAAGGAAAAGGACGAGGCGCCCGACAAAGAGATCTCCGAAACGCCCGATACCTCGGTGCCGCTGCTCGACCTCTCGGACGCCGCGGTCAAGAAGCTAGTCCGGATGGCCAAGAAGCGGGGCTATCTCACCCATGATCAGGTCAAGTCGCTGTCGGAGGAGGTCAATTTCGAGCAGATCGAGGACGTGCTTGCGATGTTGTCCGAAATGGGCGTGAACGTTGTCGAGCAAGAAGAGGAGCACGACGACGAGGATGATGATGAGCGCCAGGAGGCCGAAGAGGAGCGCGAGAGGCAGCGCGATGGCGATCTGGTTGAGGTGCAGCAGAAGGTTCCGGCGAAGCCCAAAGCGAGGGATTCGGTCGAACACACCGACGACCCGGTCCGAATGTATCTTCGGGCAATGGGCTCGATTGGACTGCTCTCCCGCGAGGGAGAAATCGCCGTCGCCAAGCGCATCGAGGCCGGCCGTGAGGCGATGATCGCCGGGCTGTGCGAGAGCCCGCTTACCTTCCAGTCCATCATCATCTGGCGAGATGAATTGGCCGAGGGAAAGGTCCTCCTGCGCGACATCATCGATCTGGAAGCGACCTATGCGGGCCCTGACGGTAAGGGGATGCCGGCGCGGGTCAGTCCCGACGGCCAGCCGCTTGCGCATGTGTCCGGTGCGGCAGGCGGGCAGGTGCAAGCCGCGCCCGCGTTTGCGCAGAGCCCGGCGCTACCGGACGCGCCGCCCACCGCGACCCCACTCAAGATCGCGCCTGAAGGAGTCGGCGAGAATGAGGAGACCGAGCCGGAGGGCGCTCCCGAAGACGAATTCGACGACGATACGGAGAACTCACTCTCTCTCGCTGCTCTCGAGGCCGAGCTCAAGCCCAAGGTCGTCGAGACTTTCGACAACGTTGCGGATACCTGCAAGCGGCTGCGCAAGCTGCAGGACCAGGCTACGGAAAATCACCTTCGCAATGAGTCGCTCTCGCCCGCCCAGGAGCGCCGTTACAAGAAACTCAGGGACGAGATCATTGCCGACGTGAAGTCGCTGCGTCTCAATCAGGCGCGCATCGATTCACTGGTCGAGCAGCTCTACGACATCTCTAAGCGCCTCATCGGTCACGAGGGTCGCCTGATGCGGCTCGCCGAGAGCCATGGCGTCGCGCGCGAGGATTTCCTGAAGAACTACCATGGCTCCGAACTTGACCCGCGCTGGCTCAACCGCGTGTCGAAGCTCTCGGCCCACGGCTGGAAGAGCCTTGTTGACAAGGATAAGGACAAGATCAACGAATACCGCCGTGAGATCCACTTACTGGTGGACGAGACCGGGCTCGAGATCGGCGAGTTCCGCAAGATCGTCCACACGGTGCAGAAGGGTGAGCGCGAAGCGCATCTAGCCAAGAAGGAGATGCTAGAGGCCAACCTGCGCCTAGTCGTCTCGATCGCCAAGAAGTACACCAACCGCGGCCTGCAGTTCCTCGACCTGATCCAGGAAGGCAACATCGGCCTGATTAAGGCGGTCGACAAGTTCGAGTACCGGCGCGGTTACAAGTTCTCGACCTACGCAACCTGGTGGATCCGGCAGGCGATTAGCCGTGGGGTCCATGACCAAGCACGTACCATCCGAGTCCCGGTACACATGATCGAAGTGATCGGCAAGATCGTGCGCACTAGCCGTCAGATATTCAACGAGGTTGGTCGCGAGCCCACACCCGAGGAATTGGCCGAGAAGCTCGGCATGCCTTTGGAGAAGGTGCGCAAGACCTTGAAAATCGCCAAGGAACCTCTCTCAACCGAGACCCCGGTGGGTGACGAGGAGGACGCCCTCCTGGGGGACTTCATTGAAGACACAAACGCAATCCAACCCATCGATGCAGCGATCCGGTCGGGCTTGCGCGATACGATCGCGGAAGTCCTGGCATCACTTACGCCCCGCGAGGAGCGCATTATTCGTATGCGTTTCGGCCTCGGCATAACGAGCGACCATACGCTGGAGGAAGTAGGTAACACGTTCTCAGTCACGCGCGAGCGCATTCGCCAGATCGAGGCCAAGGCGCTGCGCAAGCTCAAGCATCCGAGCCGATCACGGATGCTGCGAACGTACCTCGATTGAGTTTTTATGGCTGGCGGCCTGCTCCGGATTGACTTGTCCCTGACGCCGAAACGGTAGTTGGCGGCTCGCACGGCTGACCCATAGGAGCTATGCGAATGGGGTGGCGCATGACCTGCGCTGCCACGTTAGCGGAACTTGCACGGTGTCTGCTCAAGGACGACGGCAGATCGAGCGCAGGCAGACCGTCCTCATCCAATGAGATGCTGGTGCCGGTCCCGCCGATCGGCCGGATCGAGAGGTTCGAGCCTTCGGTATGACATGTCGGGGGCATCGCTGAACCCATATTGTTACGGCGCGGAAGCTTGGCGCGCTCAGATTGGATCCAATCGATGAACCCGTCGATTAGTGGGATGATAGCCTTGTGACGTATGGCACGCGCTCGTTTGGCGACAATCCGTTGATCGAGCGTTCCAGCTCGAAGATCGCGTCGACATTCTGCACTCCTGCGAAGCCAATAGGCGAGATCGCAGTTGCGTTTTGTTGCCAGCCTCTGAGGCGACGTCAGCCAGCTTAAACAAATGAGGTCTCGCGTGCGCCCGGCACCGCGCGGCCGCGATCGGGCCTGGCTTTCGCTCCGGGTTGTAGAGCGAATTGAAGCCAAAGTTGGCGTCGGCCTCGGGAATTCCAGAATGCCGAAGGAGGGTCGAGGTATGCGCGCCTCGATCTGGTGCTAAACTCCTCGCAGATGCTCGGCTACAAACAATCGCCGCGGCACCGAGTGTCCTGATGATGTCCCTACCGGATGGATACTCCTCAAGATCGCTCGCCTCGTCGCTAGCGTGACATATTGGCTATGACACGAGCCCTAGAAGCGATCGCGCCGTTGACATGACATGTTTGAAGAGGCTATCGTTTGGATCGCGAGAACGGCTATTGTCCGGCACCGTTTAACGCTTGCATAATCCCTTGATATGCGTTGCGATGTGGTCATCAGGCCGAAAAGCGCGTCGACCACGCAGCGCAGTTTTTGCGCGATCGCACACAGCGCGCCCCAAGGATGAGAATTGCACTTGCACGGTGTCGCGCCAAGAAGCCCGCCGAATGAACGGCAAGTTCTTAGTAATGTCGTTAAGGTACGCGTACCATCTGCCACGTCTGTTGAAGGAAAATCACAAAATGGCTTTACGCACTAAGATCGTAACCAAGGGGTCCGATCCGGAAGAGCCCGCCCTCGAATTGTTCTCGCAACGTAAGCGGCCGGAAATCGGTCAATTCCGGCTCCAAGTGGATAGGCAGACCAAGGGGTCGTTTTCAACGTATGAAGCTGCCCGAGAGGCCGGATTGCAAATAAAGAAGGACTACCCGGTCGTTCATGTTGCAGTTTACGACTCCAAGGAGTTAACAAACCAGATTATCGAGCTGCCAAAAACCTAGTCCCAGTCGCACACTTTTATTTTCCGATCAAGACGCAACTTTGCTGTGTACACGCAGCGGCCCAATCGGAGCAGATTGCCGAGCGGAATGGGAGCCCAGTGCAGTATCGCTGACTTATCTGATTCCTGATCGGCGCAGGCTTTTGATGGTCAAGACCGGGTTGCCAGACTTTTCGGCAATCAGTCGGTCCTGTTCTTCGATCACAGCACGCGCGGGAGCATCGCCGTCGGGGCCGACAAGCACTTCGCTCGGAACTCTGCGATTGGACCGCTGAGAGCCATCTTCGTAGAACACATCGAATAAGGCGAATTCAGCCCGCGCAGTGGGCTTTCTTGCCATGAGCTTTCTCCTATCGTTGTCCGCTGGTGGATGTTTCGACCAGCGAGTATCGCAGTGGCGACGTGTCAGCAATACACAAAAGGCCCGGAGTGTTGCCGAGCCTGATCCGTTGGTCCAAAATAGGCAGTTATACGATCTGGAGATTCGCAGCGGCCAACTTACCGCGCTCGCTCACAACGTCAAAGCAAACGTTCTGCCCCTCTTTAAGGTCGCTCATACTAGCACGTTCGACCGCGGAAATATGGACGAATACGTCCTTCCCGCCTTCTTGCGGCTGTATGAAGCCAAAGCCCTTTTGGACGTTGAAAAACTTGATTGTACCTGCAGCCATATCAGGCCTCCACTGAAAACGCCGATCGGCCTGCTGCACGACATCGTGCAGTCTTGTGTCCGAATTCAACGTTGTCTTCGAAGAGCCCACGTAGGCAAAAGGCAAGGACAGGCAAAATCTCGAACGACGACTTATATCGGCTATTTAGGGTGCGATATCAACCCCAGCATAAGACGATTCCATGACATTCAAGCCAAATTACAGCGGGGACCATCATGAACGAGACTGGACGGTGCGCTCGCAGCGCTGAAAAGTTGAGAAAGAATGTCGAGAAAACCGCGCAACGAAAAGCCGAGCGTTCGAGCAGCAGAAGCTCCAGCGGATGATGATGGGCCGATTGACGGATAGGCTCGTGATTTCGCAACTGCCGGAAAGCCGTTGTCATTACCACCTTAAGGCTGCAAACGCGGTCGGTCCCAACCGTCACGGGGGCACCCGCCTCCCCTCTGCGTCGATGCCCGATAACACCGCGACAGGGCCGCCAGACCCTCTTAGCGACATATCTCAAAACTGCCTTCGTCCAGATGACGTTCCGCAATATCGCGTGGACGTCCGGCACCGCATTCATCTAGCAATCTCGATGTCGGCACGTACGGCTATTGCCCCCGGTAAGCCTCAGCCGCATATGGCGACAAGTATCGGCGGCGGAATGCACAATACCGCAAAGCCGCCCCGAACATGCAGCGCTCGGACGGCAAGTGTTTCAGAGGCGCGGCCGTGACAGACTCATCATGGCTTCTGCACCAGGCGATGGTCGCTCAGCTTCTTAACGACGCCTGCCTTGAGTGCGGTCTCAACCGCGACTTCCGCGGTACACACGTTTCCGCACTTATGGCAGGTCACGCTCGTGTCCGGCGCGATCTGGATCGGCCCGGAAAATCGGTGATCCGCGCAGGCTGGGCAGGTGCCGATGGCGCCGAAGATGAAATATGTGGCCATGTGGTCCTCAGGGTTTGCAGGAGGCTTGATGAAATAGGACAGGGCGGCCCGCCGTGGCAATTCATCGTCGCTGTGGCGTCATGCTCGGCAGGAGCCCAAGCGGATCGACGAGAACCGACACTGGAATGAAACTTGTACGGATAGGCCACCTGATAGCGTATGAATGGAGTCCGCACAAACGGTCGCGGTGTATCCTATAATTCCGTTCCCGACTGGCAGCGCTCGGTCGCGGTTGCGCAGAGGCGTGGGGCTAGGGACAACACCAAGGACCAGGGACCATGACCACAGCAATGTCGCGCAGGCGTTTGTGCCGGCCGAGACCCGAAGCTATCCGGTGCTGAGGTGGCACGACTTCGTAGCATTTCCGCACATGATGGTGCGGCTCTTCGTCGGACGCAAAAAGTCGACCCGCCCAATCGAGGAGATGATGCGCTCGGATACCTTCGTCATGCTCGCGACGCAAAGGAATGCCTCGGACGACGATCCCGCAACGGACGCTGGTCAACGGGGCGACCCGCTTGATCGCGTGCTGCGGTCGCTTAGGTCCCCTGACGACACCATCAAGGCGCGGCGGGGGGCGCTCGCCGTGCCACGGCGATCAAGTACCGCGCGCCTAGCGACCCTTTGAGGCCGACGCCATGGCGTTGGTCGATGAGGTTGTGAGCGCGCCGCGACGGAAGCGTTCGCGCGCCCGTTTGCCACCGAGTTCGACAGCTATGTGAAGCTCAATAAAATGGCGTCGCCTGAGCTGGTCGACCTTGTCCAGCGGTTCGAACACCTGGCCTGCGGAATATCGTAAGGAGGGCATGAGCGTTTTCCTTCATCGATCGCTCATTGCAAATCAATAAGTTACTTGGCGCACCAAGGGCCGATGTGATAACGCCTAGACCTCGCTGTTGGCACTCTGCGGCGGATATTATTCTGATTCATGGCGCTAGCCGAGGCGGGACAATGCAATACGACAAAGCGTTCATCGCCGACCTGCTGGCTATTCTCGCCTCGGCGGAAACCGAAGATCAGCAGATAGCGGCCGCGAAAGCATTGGCCAACGCCTTTGTCGTCGAGCTAAGAGCAGCGAGTGGCGACGCGGAAGCCAGCCAATGTCTCATGGACATCCACAGTACCATCGTGGGTGAGCAGAGTAGTCATCGTGTGCATTCGCGCCATTGGCGCATCCTTCATGCAGCTGAGCTGGTCCTCGGGGATCAAAAAATCAATCGTCGTTAATCCGCATCCAACGCCACCGATGTATCAGAACACATTGATGGTGTTTCGATCATTCGGTGATCTTGGTCATAATTGAGAATCAAGTGTGAGGTGGATGGCTCAAAAATGAACGCCAGCACCCGGTGCTGGACGTTGGAGAACAACGCGCTTGAGAGACTGAGTTCTCCCTTTACAGCCATAGCTGGCCATATTGGGGGCGATGCACCCTAAATGGGGGCCGGTCAAATAGATACCGCAGACACCGCGAATGAGATGGTGCGGAAAAGCACCCGCTGAGCTTGTCATGTCGGCGCTTGCGACATCTGCGTCGACAAGGTCCAGCAGGACGCCAATGCCATAACGAAATTGATCGAACTGAAGAAGATCGGCGCATGGCGGCAAGGATAGTCATTGCAGTGGCCCCGGATCATGTGCACCAATGCGGCGTTGCGCACTGAACCAGGCTCCAGGAGATCGATTATGTCGACCGGTACCGTGAAGTGGTTTAATCCGACCAAGGGCTATGGCTTTATCCAGCAGCAGGGCGGCGGGCAGGATGTGTTCGTGCACATTTCTGCCGTCGAACGGGCTGGGCTCAGCACGCTCAATGAAGGCCAGCATGTCGAATTCGAGATCGTCAGCAATCGCGGGAAATCCTCCGCTGAGAATCTGAAGGTAAAGTGATCCTTGGCTGCATAGGTAGCTTTGCCAAACGATGGAGAGGTTTTATCAAGAAGGTTTGTAGCGGAAGCTTCCTAGACCTCGCGGCCACAACCGAGTGGTATTTGACGGTCCGGTGCACCAGCCCGACGTGTGGTCGTCTTATTGCCTTTCAGAAGGCGCGGCCGAGTGGCGACGCGCGCGACGTTCAGCTTGTCGTCACTGGGAAACTTTCGGTCGATTGTCCACACTGCAAGATGTTGGTGCGCTTCCAGCGGGAGCAGATCGAGCGCCGGCAGATCGTCCTCATCCAATGAGATGCTGGTGGCAACGCCGCAGCCCGGCCGGATCGACACCTACGTTCGGGCCTCCGATATGGCATGTCTGCGCATCGCTGAAGCCGCGACGGGGCGGTGTTCGCGGGCAATGTAATTCTATCCGGGCTAGATCGAAGCTTTAGCGACGTAAATCGATACGACGAAAAGAAACGCCGTCGATTCAGAAATCCGCGGCAACGAGGTCGTACGATCCCCTGCGAGCGCGTGCATAGACTTTGGCTGCGGTCGCATAGATCAGGTCACGGTGCAGGTCGAAAGCCATTAGAATATCGGTTTCGTTGAGGTGAATATCCGGTTCTAGTCGTCTCAGCGCGTCCTCGGCCACAAAAAATGAACTCTCCATGGCGCTTTCATATCCCCAGAACCGCACGGCACGCCGCGTTGAGTCATAGGATCGGCAGTGATTGGGAAAACTCAGCGTCATGGGGGGCCTTTTGTCAGTTCGAAGCCGCCACGCTCGCATTTCCGCATTCCACCGAGTGTTCGGATTCAGGGGAGCGCCAACTCTCCCACTTGCCGTTTGGGCCGCGCCTTGGCCCCGCGAGCAAGTCGATCAATATTGTTCTACCCTCGATCGGATGCCTCAGAATACTGGGCGAGATTTCAGACCTTAGGCCGCGTTTTTCCGGGTTTGCTCGAGGAGGGGCGATCCCGGTCGCGGATGGCCGCAAGAGGTGAGTGCGCCACCGCGGTGATTTTCTTGCTCATCTTGGGTTTCTTTTTTTCGCGAGTGCTCCGTTTCTGACCCTTTGCCAAGTGTTTCTCCTCAAGTTCGAACTTACAGGTTCGATGATGCGTCAATCATGGGCCTTACAGAGACCACAGGATGCTCGACGAGTCGCATGAACTCATTGAGCGCGCTGGCGATGAGCGGCTGTTTATTTAGGTCCGAAACGGCCGGAACTTCAGCGATCAGTCCAAGCTGATTACAAGCCTGATCGCTAGCGTAGTGCTTCGTCAGTTCAGGTGCAGAGGCGAGTTGTACTTCTAACTTCTCAGGCCGCGCGTACCATAATTTTTCAACGTTAGATCTCTTCACGGCCTCGCGATGCTTCTCGGCGTCCCTTCGGCGTGCGGCGCCGCGATAATGGTCGAGTTCAATCGTCCGATTCGCCATCGTTGGGCCATTGCTCGAACAGTATCAAAAAGCAACACCAATCAACGGCCGCATGTTCAGTCGCGCATATGCAGGTTGGCCGCGATATATTTTAAAGTCGACGCGGGCACAAAGCCAGCCCAATGGCCAAAATATTTCGCAAGGAGGTCGAAATCCTTCGCAATCGACGCCAGTATGGCTAATTTTGCGATAGCTTCGGGTGAGTTATTAGCGCAGCGTCATGAGGGTCGATCGGACGAATGTGCCTCTGCCGTCTGAATCTGTGCCAGGCCTTGTGGATCCCGCGGCATTCTCCTGCCGTCCGCGGGAGCGCGCGTATGCAAACGCTTTCCAGAGCACCGTACGGAGTTCCCGCGACATTCTGACTGCTCGTGTGCGGCCCAAGCGGTTTAGACCCGAGAGTCGTACCCGCCGCTTGATGAAAGGCAGTCATCGCGGAGAGAGCCCAAGAAGGCGCACATTGCGGGGAGGACGCTCGGTAGTCCGCTATGCTTTGTGGAGTGGCTGGAAGCGATTGCGACCGAGGTTTGTCGTCCGAAGAGGCCGCGTTGTGGAACGGGACGGCATGCAAGGTCGAAGGAATTACCCACTAATCTTGCTTCGATGATGACCTGTGATTCCGAAAACGCGGTTCCGCACGTGCGGACAGCAGGGCGGCCACGGCGTCAGTCGCACGCCGCGCAATTTCGGTTCCGTCATGGTGGCAACTTGCTGACTGCCGCGGTGCAATGCACACTGCATCCGCGCCCCCGAAAGGCCGTCGGCGAGCTTGCCGGTGTGCGTCAGCGCGGGCCGTCAGCCGTCACAGCCAACGCGGGGCGCTGGATTGGTTTACCGCGCGCTTCTAGCTTTCGCTGTGGCGGGGCGGCGATGAGACCTTCGCGCTGCGCTTTCTTGCGGGCGAGCTTGCGCGCTCGACGAAGTGATTCACTCTTCTCCCGCACGGCTCTCTCCGAGGGCTTCTCGTAAAATCTCTTGCGCTTCATCTCTCGGAACACACCTTCGCGCTGCAGCTTTTTCTTGAGAATTCTCAGAGCCTGATCGACGTTGTTGTCGCGAACAAATACCTGCAATGAATTATTCCTTCGGTTTATGTAAGGTGGAGCGAATCAGGTGTGCGCTTCCGTTTCTTTTTTCCGTTTCTTGTCCAGCAGGCGCCAAAGCTGAAACCCCTCGGCGTCAATCGCCGTTTCAATCGCGCCGCGCGAGAATCCGTGGGGAGGAGCCTTGTCTACTCCAATTACACCGATAGCCGTCCAAGGCCTATGGTTCTTTGGGAGCTTACTTCCCCCTGGATTGCCAATGAAGGCGCGTAGACCATCTCGTATTTCAGACTTGAAAATGCAAATGCGCATGAGTTGAACCCTTTCCAAGTTCATTTCGGGCCAGCGGTGCCCAGGCTCAAACATAAGGGGCCGAAACCGACCGGACACCCAATTTGCACGACAGCGCCTCCCGCGCTTGTCCTTGTGACGAAACTCCCGCTGCCATCAACCAAAGCGCTGTCGGATTTCCCCTTGTCTTATCGACTGCAAACGGCACGAACCTCATCCTTGCCCTCGAACAGAGTGCAACGGCGCAGATGTTGCGGGGTTGCGTCGACGCTGTTGAAACGAAGGCTTCGTTTCCTTTGATCTCGTTTCGGCATCTCGCTCCACGAACTCCGAGCAGCGGTTTCCGGCAAGTGACGGTTCAGTGCGGCTCTGCGACGCAGATTGTTCTCTGGATCGCAAGAACGTTCGCGCGTCCAGGGTAGAAATGGGTTTGCAAATGAGCTTTTCAATGTCACGCAATATTTTTGCCTCTTCGGCGTCGCATAGCGAGATCGTCGAGTCTGCCGCGCCGGCGCGACCCGTACGACCGATGCGATGCACACAGGTCTCCGGTACGTTGGGCAGGTCGAAATTCACGACCTGACTGATGCGTTCGACGTCGATGCCGCGCGCGGCGATATCCGTGGCAATGAGTGTGCGCAGCTGCCCCTCGCGGAATGCGGCTAGCACTCGGTCGCGTTGGTTCTGCGGTTTATCGCTGTCGATCGCCTGGGCAATACCCACCCTGGCGAGGCTGCGCACCACTTTATCAGCCCCACGTTTGGTGCGGGTGAACGCAAGGGCGCGGTCAATCGTCTCGCGCTTCAATATCCCAGCGAGAACTGCAGGCTTCTCTGCGCAATCAACACAGATTATGTGCTGCTTAACCTGCTCGACTGTGGAGGCGGCCGGTGTCACGGCTATCTTGGCTGGATCGCGGAGCATCTGCCCAGCGAGTTCCTCAATGGCGCGCCGCATCGTCGCTGAAAACAAGAGCGTCCGCCGGTGGAGAGGAAGCCTGGCTATGATTTTTCGGACGTCGTGAATAGAACCCATATCCAGGATTCGGTCGGCTTCATCGAGTACAAGAAACTTGACTCGGCCCAGACGGAGCGCGTTGCCTCTCACCAAGTCAAGAAGACGCCCCGGTGTGGCGACGAGTATGTCGAGGCCATTTAGCAGCTCGCGTACTTGTCGTCCCATTGACACGCCGCCGATCGCCAAAGCGGCGCTGACGCGAACATGACGGCCGTAGGCGCGGAAGCTGTCTAGGATTTGGCTGGACAGTTCGCGTGTCGGGCTGAGTACCAGCACGCGGCAGGTTTTGCGCTCCGGTCGCCGCTGGTCGAGAATGAGCTGATGCAGGATCGGCAACGCAAATGCTGCAGTTTTTCCGGTGCCTGTCCTTGCAATGCCGACGACGTCGCGGCGCGACAACACAGTCGGTATGGTTTGCGCCTGAATCGGTATGGCGATCAAGTATTTCTCTTCGGCCAGAGCACGCCTGACTGGTTCAGCGAGCCCAAGGTCTTCAAAAGACACCACTACAGTAGGCTTTCTTCAGCCAAAACAGCCCGGCCGCTGCACACAGGCTAGCGGTTCCGTTCGCGGCCGCGGAAGACACCCCGCGTGATTTGGGCTGTCAATGAAAGATAAATGGGGAGCCAGAACCGTTTAACGCAGGTCCATACACGCAGCTCGCAAACCGTTCATTTGTATGGTACACGAACGTGTTTATGTCAAGTCGTATCGACCGCACAACTCGTGACCATGAGAACACTTGCAGTCGTGAGTTTATTTGTTTCGAGAACGGCAGGCAAAGCTATTTAATGATCGGACCGGGGTAATACGGGCAATTCGCAGGGGACCGGCAGTCCCAATGCAGATAAGGCTCACGCCCAAGTGGATCGAGAATCGCGTTCGATGATGTTCGCTACGTAAGGGGACTGGTGACCGTCGGGACAATGCTTTTACGTTGGGCGTCGGCATTTGCGAAGGGTCGCCGGCACTGTCGAGAGCGCTAGTTTCCGCACCAGACGCACACTGTAGCCGCTATCGCGGCCCAGGGTTTAGACTTCAACCAAGGCCGATTGGAAATCCAATCTGCTTGACCATGGACCCGGGTTGGCATTGCGATTCCTGCGTAATGCGTCGGTACCCTTAGAGTTGAAATGGTGGGCCGAAACAAGCCCGTCCTGGTGTCAATCGGGCCTCAGTGGTGTTCGGACCTCTCGCTCCAGCTTGCGTGCTCCTTCGGCAGAAGAATTGCGCATGCGCCTCCTTGCTGCGCTTTACCCCGTGAATTGGCGAACCGCGATGACAGCATTCAGGCCGCCGAAAGCGAACGAGTTGGAAAGAGCGGCACGGATCGGTTGACGACGGGCTTCGTTTGGGACGTAGTCGAGGTCACAGGCCGGATCGGGGCCAACGTAGTTCATGGTCGGTGGAATGATTCCATCTCGGAGCGCCATGACGGTGGCGGCAAGTTCGAGGGCGCCGGCTGCGCCGAGAGCGTGACCGATCATCGACTTGGTTGATGATATGGCAATTTGTTTGGCGCGCCCTCCGAATGTCCTGTGCAGAGCCGCGGTTTCGGCCGAGTCGTTGGCAGTCGTGCCGGTTCCGTGGGCATTTACATAGTCGATCGTGTCCGGCGCCAACGGAGCATCGGCCAGCGCCCCCATCATTGCGCGCGTCATCCCGTCCGGATCAGGCGTCGTTAGATCGCCAGCATCTGCGCTCATGCCGAAGCCGACGACCTCAGCCAGAATTTCCGCCCCTCTGGCGCGTGCGTGGTCCAGTCCCTCGAGAACCAGCGCGGCTGCGCCTTCGCCGATCACCATTCCTTGCCGGTCGGCGGAGAATGGCCGGCAGGTATCAGGTGCCATGATTCGCATCGCCTCCCAACCCTTCAGTGCGCCAAAGGTGATGCTGGCTTCGGCGCCCCCACAAACAGCGCAAATCACACCGCCCGATCGCACCAGATGAAATGCCTGGCCGATGGCGTGCGTGCCGGATGCGCAGGCACTGGCAACCGCATAAGTGGGACCTTTGATGCCGCAAAACATCGAGACCTGGCTCGCCGCAGCACTGATCATGGCTCTCGGAATGGTCCGAGGATGCAGGCGGGAGGCCGCTTCCGCATAGAGTCGGTGGAAGCTGTCGTCGACAGTTGTGTGGCCGCCAGACCCCGTGCCGATGATCGCCGCGGTTCGTTCGGCAAGTCCGTCCTGCAGCGAAAGTCGCGCCTGAGCCAAAGCTTGCCGCGCCACGACCACCGCAAACTGCGATACCCGGTCGAGCAAGCCGATTTGCTGCCGAGCGAAATGGAGGGTCGGATCGAAGCCCTTTACCTCGCCGACCATTTTGGTGCCGACCCGCTCGGCCGTGACCAGGGTCGCTTGCGCAAGTCCCGATTTGCCCGCAATCAATGCCGCCCAATAATCATCAGGAGTCAACCCGACCGGCGAAAGTACGCCTAAGCCCGTGATGACGACTCTGCTCACGCTGGCCGCGCTTTCGCGGCGATGAGTCGCTCCACCTCTCCAATCAGATCTGCCACAGTTTTGGATTCCAAATCGGTGTTTGCATTGAAAGGAATGTCGATATTGAATTTTTCTTCGATCGCGAAGGTCAATTCAACAATCTGAAATGAATCCAGACCTACGTCAACAAGCGCTTCCGACAATTGCAGGGGCACGTGGTCCCCGCCGAGCCTGCTAGTTATCATCTCCACAATATAATTCGCGACATCGGCCATGAGTGGCACACCTTTCGACGACGGCCCGGTCTGTTCGCTGACGGGCTCTGTACCCGGAGTTGATGTTAAGTTTTGGAAATTCGACTCTGGATTTCAAGCACTTAGCCTGCGTTGAGTATTCGGTTGCCAATCAGCACGTCGCCTACGGCGGGCTTGCGAGCGCGTGCCCGACCAGCCGTAGCACGGCCTAAGACCGCGACACTAATGAGATTTGTGGGTTTGCCCACGCATCGACTCTAAGGAGCAGTACTGATGCTAGACGGATGGCCGGGACGGGGGTTCGTTTTTTGATTTCGGGTGGGAGGCCAGCGGCGGATTCCGAGAACTGGTCCCGCTTGATCGGGTCCATTACACCCGCGCGATCGGCAGCTAGACATGGTCCAAGGTGTCCTTGGCGTCATGAATCCGGCCTTGGCAATCAAATCGCGCTGACTTTTTATCGGGGCGATGGCAAGCGGAGGTAAATCCTGTCGCCCGAGGCGAGCCGCCAGACCGGCCTCCGACCCGAGCGCCACGGGTATGGTCGCCACTGGCAATGTTTCGGCAATCAGATGTCGGCGCAGAACGCGAACGTCCGTTACCGAACGTTGTCCTAAGTATCTGATCTTTCACGATCGCGCGGATTGGGAGCCTCGCTCATAACGGTCTGGTTGCAGGTTCGAGTCCTGCCGGGCCCACCAGCTACATCAACGGTTTAGCTTCTTTTTCATTTAATCGCCCGTTGTGGGATGTGGCGGCGAACATAGGGATGGCTCAACCAACGGAATGATACGGAACGAAATCAGGGAAACGAGAGCAAATTGAATCACAATCGCGTCTGGACGGTCGGCCACGTGGGCAAAGTCTGCGGGCTTCTTCGATGTTTCACAATTTTTGAGCAACGACAGGCCTTTGCAACATCGCGACATTGGGCGCGCGAACTGTGAGGGCCGACCGGCCTAGCTTTCTGCTCGCGGTGACAGCTCAAGACGCCTTGGTCCAGGTCCTCCATCGCACGAAGCAGCTATCGAAAGCTTGATTGACACTCATTGTACGGTCATCTTCCCCTTGGGTCCGTTAAGAGTTCTGCGACTTTCCGCAGACATGAGGGACAAAGACAATCCCTAAAGTGGCCGGCTGCGTGAGGCAACGGCATCGGAAGCCGATAGCTCTCGGCCGCGCACCAGCAGGTACCCAGATCCCCATGCGAACAACTGAATTCGGTGCTGCAACGTTCGCAGATAATACTCCGCTCAATGGGGCCCGTATTGTTATGTCCGGAGCTCATGGAGGGTCGATTCATTGATCTTTTGATTTCCTCAACAAATATGTATCCATGATCCAGCCTTTGCGGCTTTTGGCTTCTGTCCGCATTCTTTCAATGTCGTGCATGACCTCTCGCAGATTTCCCGCAACTAAAATTTCGTCTTCGGTTCCGATGTAAGCTCCCCAATAGATATCGATCTCAGAGTCGCGAATGTTCTTGAACGAACAGTCGGCGTCGAGCATCACCACCACGTCGTCGATATTATTGGGCAACCCCTCGGCGATCTTGCGTCCGGTCGTGATGTGCATCGATTGTCCGATACGGTTCAAAGCAATCCTATGCCGTGCCGCCAAAGCCTGAATGCTGCTTACGCCTGGGATGACCTCGTACTCGAATGTAATGGTTCCTCTGGCGAGGACCCGCTCGATTATCCGGAGTGTGCTGTCGTAAAGAGACGGGTCGCCCCAGACCAGGAATGCCCCGTATTCATCGTCGCCGAGTTCTTGCCCAATCATTCGTTCATAGATGGCAGCCCGTTGCTCATGCCAGGCCTCGACGGAGGACTCATATGGTGCCTTCCGGTCTCGCGGCGGATCGACAGCCTCGACCATCCTATATGATTTGTCCTTGATGTACCGTTCGCAGATGTCCCGACGAAGTCGGACCAGGTCCTCCTTCTCGGGTCCCTTGTCCATCACGAAGAAGACATCGATTTCATTGAGTGCATTTATAGCCTGCACGGTGACATAATCCGGATTGCCAGCGCCGATACCAATGATAAATACCTTTCTCATCGTGTTTCCCGTTCTCCCTCCCTACTCGCGCAACCTGGTGACGCTTATCGGTCCCTTTTGCCGGTGGGGCAGAAGAAAGGCCGCGCTGCTGTGCTTACGGCGTACCACCTCCACGCCATAGGCCTAGGCGATAGGCTCACCGGTCAAAACATTTTCCGGCCCCCGTGGGCGACCGCGGTCGTTCGCCCGAAAGACAAGACAATCGCAGAAAGGCGCGGCAAAGCGAAAGCCGCGATTGGCTCCTCCGCAAGCAGAGTCTTAGCTACAAGGCAAGGGACTCGCGGGAGCGCGGTACGCGCGTGTGCCCCCCATCGTCCTCTCGCGGAAGCAATCAACGTCGGTGGTTTCGCACGGCCCTGTCGATCGCATCGCCATCCGCAGCGCTTAGTCGCTGAATCGGACGGCGCTAACAGTCGGTCCGGAATCATTTCGTTGATTCTCAGACATTTAAATGCCACGGGGACCGTACACGCCCGAGTGTCACGCAGAGCAAGCCGTTTCGGATTTCGCCTGTGTGATCCAGGCACCGAAACCGCTCTCCCGCGGATTACGCCGATTCCCTCACCACAGATCGGGATGGGTTCAGGGGAGCCGGGAACAGACACGGTCCTTTTGTCGAGGCTGCCGATCCATCCGAGGGGCGACGGCAAAGGAGGCCCATGCTCCTATCCGCCTGATTCGTCAACGAATGTTTTCGGACAGACACCAAGGTAGTTGTCCAAGCGACCCACCGATTCGACCCGCAATGGCCAATAGACAGCGCCATATTGCTGCGAGATTAGGCAACGCGCTTCGCCAATTCACCGAGATCGCGTTCATCGACCGTTTGGCCGTCGCACACCGGGGTGACTGAGTTAACGATATAAAGATGTCATTATGTCACCGTTGACAGCGAATGGGCAGTAGCCCATAGTGTGGGCCGTCGAGGTTCTCCGGGCAATCGACCCGGAGCTAAGAGGGAAGCCGGTGCGCCTTTGGGCAAGGCCGGCGCTGCCCCCGCAACTGTAAGCGGCGAGCCGACGTCCATCAGTGTCACTGGGAGCGATCCCGGGAAGGCCGGACCCGAGGCTAAGACCCGCGAAGCCAGGAGACCTGCCCCGACGAATCGAACGTCCTCGGGCGGGGTGTCCCGGCGGTGCGCTTGCGATCCTTTGGCGTCTTGCCCGGAGGAATCTCATCCGCGTCCCTCAGACCTTGCCCCCAACGCATGGGGTTAAGCCGTGTCTGCCTCTCCTCTTCCTGTCGCCACTCTCGGCACGCCGCGCATCGGTCCCCGTCGCGAGCTGAAAACCGCGCTTGAAAGCTATTGGTCAGGCAAGTCAGACGGGCCCGCGCTGCTCGAGGCCGCAGCGGGGCTGCGGGTTGCAAACTGGGCACGCCAGAAGGCGCTGGGTGTCACCATCATCCCGTCGAACGACTTCTCGCTCTACGACCACGTGCTCGACACCAGCGTCATGGTCGGCGCCGTTCCCGCAATCTATGGATGGAAGGGTGGACCCCTCCCGCTTGCGACCTACTTCGCGATGGCGCGTGGAGCGCAGGGGCAAGGTCACGATCAGTGCCGCGCGCGCGGTCATCACGGCAAGGGTTACGCCCACAGCGTGCCAGCGCAGGAGATGACCAAATGGTTCGACACCAACTACCACTACATGGTGCCGGAGTTCACGAACGATCAACAATTCCAGCTGTCGTCCCTGAAGCCGGTGGATGAATTTAGGGAAGCGAAGGAAATTGGCTACCAGACTCGCCCGGTGCTGCTCGGTCCCATTACCTATCTGAAGCTTGGCAAGAGTAAGAACGCGAACTTCGATCCACTGTCGCTGCTTCCTGGTCTGCTACCGGTCTATATCGACGTGCTGCGGGGCCTCGCCGCCAATGGCGCGGAATGGGTGCAGCTCGATGAGCCCTGCCTCGTTCTCGATCTGGACGACGCGACCCGTGAGGCGCTGCGCCAAACATACGGTTGGTTTGCGCACGCACTGCCGAACCTGAAGATCATGCTGACCACCTATTTCGGTGGCATCGCCGACAATCTTGATACAGCCCTGTCGCTTCCGGTCGCGGGTCTTCATCTCGATCTCGTCCGCGCTCCGCAGCAACTTGAGGTGGTCGCAACCAAAGCGCGGCAAGGGTTGGTCCTGTCGCTTGGCGTCATCGACGGCCGCAACGTCTGGCGTGCCGACCTGGCGGCTTTGCTCGATCGTCTGGAACCGATTGTCGCCAGACGCGGCACCGACCATGTGCAGATTGCGCCGTCCTGCTCGCTCCTGCATGTGCCGATCGATGTCGACTTGGAGCCGGATCTCGATGCCGACCTGAAGAGTTGGCTCGCCTTCGCGGTACAAAAGATGAGCGAGTTGGTGGCGCTCGGCGAAGCTCTGGCCAAAGGGCGCGCCTATGTCGCGGATGCGCTCGCGGTTTCGGCCGAGACCGCTGCGGCGCGCAGAACGTCTCCGAAGGTGCATGACGCCGCGGTCGCCGCCCGCACCGCAGCGGTTACGCCGGACATGACAAAGCGCGAGAGCGGCTTTGCCGCGCGCGCCCAGGTGCAGCGCAAGCGCTTCAACCTGCCGGCATTCCCGACGACGACCATCGGTTCGTTTCCACAAACCGCCGAAGTGCGCAAGGCCCGTGCTGCTCATGCCAAGGCAGAGATGAGCGACGCCGACTACGAGAAATTCCTTCGGGACGAGACGGCGCGTGCCGTCCGCTGGCAGGAGGAGATCGGTCTCGACGTGCTCGTACATGGTGAATTCGAGCGCAACGACATGGTGCAGTATTTCGGGGAGCAACTTGCCGGCTTTGCTTTCACGAAACACGGTTGGGTGCAAAGCTACGGTTCGCGCTGTGTGCGTCCTCCGATCCTGTTTGGTGACGTCTCGCTCCCACACCCGATGACGGTGGACTGGTGGAAGTATGCCCAGTCCCTGACCACCAAGCCGATGAAGGCCATGCTCACCGGGCCCGTCACCATCCTTAACTGGTCGTTCGTGCGGGATGACGTGCCGCGGGGGCTAGCCTGCCGGCAGATCGCGCTCGCGATCCGCGATGAGGTTACTAACTTGGAGAAGGCGGGCGCGACCATGATCCAGATCGACGAAGCGGCGCTGAGGGAGGGACTGCCGCTGCGCAGGTCTGAATGGAAGGCCTACTTGGATTGGGCCGTTGAGAGCTTCCGAATCTGCTCCAGCGGCGTCGCGGATACGACGCAGATCCACACCCACATGTGCTATTCAGAGTTCAACGACGTCATCGAGGCGATCGCGACCATGGATGCCGACGTCATCTCGATCGAGACCTCACGCTCAAAGATGGAGCTTCTCGACGCCTTTAAAAACTATAAATACCCGAATGAGATCGGTCCCGGCATTTATGACATCCACTCCCCACGGGTGCCGACGGTCGATGAGATCATCGACTTGCTAAAGCTTGCGCGCCAGCGACTCTCTGACCGACAGCTGTGGATCAATCCGGATTGCGGCCTGAAGACCCGTAATTGGGATGAGGTACGTCCGGCCCTGGCCAATATGGTAGCAGCCGCCAAGCAAATCCGAAATGTTGCATGATTGGGTGTGTTGTCCCTATCGCAAATCCTATCAACCGGCGGCATTCAACCGAATCACGCGACGCTGGTGGCCATGATGAAGGCTCTCAGGCTAATCTTTGGCGCGACAGTCGAACTGTTGCGCTCTGAAGTGGCTTACCGCAACCCCATGTACCGCGCTTTTTCAGAATTTCCGCGCTCACCTCGCAGTCCAAGTTCCAGAACAGCGGCCCCATGGTGTACCCGTTCTGACCTGGTCCTGACGCAATCAGCTGACCTGTTACACTGTGTGTATCGAAAACCTCATTCGCGTAGAAGTTCGGCCGCCCGGTGGCGGTCCACGGCAACTGCTTCCCGCAAGAGCGGATGACCATATTTTCTTTGGGCAGCCATGAAGACGACGGCAGGAGACGGATCGCTGGAAGCGATAATCGGGCAGAGAATTCCAAACAACCATTGTGAAAGCGCGAGCGACGCATGAAGCGATTCAAGTCGCCGGGTTCGGCGCAGTGCGTTTCTCTCAATTCACGCTGCCGTGTACAGCGTGTTCAATATCCAATGCCACTAGATATGTTGCCGGACGCTGGAGTGTTTCGCGAACAAACAACGCAGACCTGGCACCATGCAACACTTGCGGCGGATTCTGGGTGACGTCAAAATGCACGACGGGTCGTCGATCGTGGTCAAGAATAATTGCAGCATAGAGGAGCCGGAACTTCGTGGTCACAACCACAAACATATCGACCGCGGCGATATCCGCCATGTGGTTCCAGAGGAAGGGGAGGGGGACTTAGGACGTCTCGGCAGATATCGCCCGACCGTGGCTCGGCTGACCTCGA
>Ga0187783_10000704_pt1 | contig 24446 bp, 21 predicted proteins | sample 1015_SJ02_MP02_2_FD_132471 | JGI IMG/M metagenome (GOLD analysis project Ga0187783, IMG submission 132471) | Tropical peat soil microbial communities from peatlands in Department of Meta, Colombia - 1015_SJ02_MP02_20_MG | ecosystem: Environmental > Terrestrial > Soil > Wetlands > Peat | place...
AGATGAATCACTCAATCCGGTTTTCTTGGCCATGAGCCAATTCTAAGCCTAGGATCGCATCCATAGGCGAGGGAAATAGAGACCGGGATTGTCGATGTCAATAAGGCCTGCCCTGGCGATGGCTAGAACCCTGATTCTGAGCAACTTACGCCCGTCTCCTCAAAGGCAAGTGCGGGGGGCGCGATATGCGACGCGTTTACGCTAAGAAGTTGAAAGGAAGACGCTTGCGTCGTGACCGACGACGGATCAAATCGCCGGAACACCTCCGCAACTCCATTCCCCTTCCTTGCCAGCCGAGGGCCATCGATTGTATGCTGCGCCCAACAACGTCACTCGAAGGTGCGTATGGGCTGGCGATTCTCTCCGACTGTCTTCCCCGGGTTGGTTCTCCTGGTCCTTACTACCGCGGTTCGACACCTATCGGCCCAGGCTGGCGTGGAGGTGTTTGTAACGCCCATCCCCAACGCGCCGTTCAGCGGGGTGGTCAACGTGGAACGCTCGTTCGTTCAGCCCGATGGCTCGGTCGTCAACTACAAGACAATTCGCAATATCAGTCGCGACAGCCGAGGCCGTGTCCACAACGAGTCGAGGACGTTCGTGCCCGCTTCGAGTGCCGAGACACCGAGAGTCGTACGCATCCATCTTTACGACCCGCAGACCCGGATCTCCACCCTGCTCAATCCCAAGGAGCGAACCTTTTCGGCCAGGACATTGAATCACCCACCCGCCACCGTGCCTCCTTCGGTTCGCTATGGCTCGCCGACCGACAACGGTCTTCCTCAGAACGAGTTCACGAAAGAAGAAGATCTGGGCGTTCACCAGGTGGAGGGGTTGCCGTTGCATGGAGTGCGCGAGAGTCAGACCATCCCGGCCGAGAATAAGGAGATCGTAATTTCCGATGAATACTGGTACTCCGAGGATCTCCGCATTAACATGATGATCAAACACAGCGACCCGCGCACAGGAACAATCACGATGAGGGTCACCCAGGTTACGCGCGCAGAGCCGGATCCAGCTCTGTTTGAGATTCCGGAAGGTTACAAGCCCGTCCGCGGAGAAACGAATCACTGAGCTCCCCGTTTTCTCTTTCCAGATTTCCGGCCTGCCCTGATGCACCCCAAAACATCCCTTCCCGAGCTCGCGCCCGGCAAGCGCCCGGCTCTCGTTCGATCTCTCGATAGAAATTCCAAGGGTTCGAGGAAAAGGCGCGCCTGACCGCGGGGTATGTCTTGGCTGCCGCCAGGATCCGGACTTTTTATCCGCCGGAACGGGGGATGTGGTTGAGGTCTTTCGTTTCGCGGTGTGAGGCAATCCTGCCCAGCTTTCGAGAACTTGTGTATAGTTGTGCCCTTACTGATGGGATCTCAGACAAAGGATGCTTCGAGAAAGGGTAATCGGATGGGGCGGCGCTTCTCACGGGGTTGTTGGATCTTTCTGTTGCTTACACTGTTCTTTCTTGTTCAGACGGATTCCGTGCTTTGCGGGCAAGGAAGCTCCGGTGAGCGCATTTTCTTCCATGCCAAGGTCTTCACCGGCGATCCGCAGAATCCCTATGCGGAGGCAGTCGCGATTCGCGGTGACAAGATTCTTGCGGTAGGCAATCTTTCCGAAGTGGTGAAGGAGGCGTCCTCGACGGCCGAGCGCATTGATCTCGAGGGCGCCAGTCTTTTCCCTGGGTTCATCGATTCGCACAGCCACTCGATCGACGGCGGGCTCAGTCTGATTTCTGCCGACGCCAGCGAAAAGGTACACGCCCTCAGTGAGCTTCCCCCGTTTGTCGAAGAAGCCAAACATACGGGCAAGGGCATGCGCGGCGACATCGTTGAGATTCTTGGGCTGCCGCTCGAGTTCTGGTCGCATTCGGACGTGCTCAACGCCGATTTCAGCACCGGCGCTTACGAGAAGCAAAGCGTCCTGTTGCGTGGGATGGATGGGCACACCGCATGGGCGAATCACGCCTTGTTGCAGCGCGCCGGTATCACGGCCGATTTTCTGAAGAAGCTCTCCGCCGACGAACGGAGTTACTACGGCGTAGACAAAGACATGCAGCCGAATGGATTCCTGGTCGACGCCGCCATGCAGAGGATCGAGCCACTGCTGCCGCCGCCCACGCGAGACCAGCTGCTGGCTGCGGGTCAGGCCGCTCTTAAATATAACTACAGCCTCGGCATCACGGCATGGCTCGATCCGCTGGCCGCGGATTACGTGTTGACCGCCTACAAGCTGCTGGCGGATCGCGGAGAGCTGACTTCGCAAGTGGTGGCGTTTCCCCAGGTGCTGGTCAAGAATCCTACGGCGGAACTTGCCGCCGTTCAGAAGACACGCGAGGCGTACAAGAATGTCCCCAATCTCTACGTAAGCGGCATCAAGGTGTTCGCGGATGGCGTGGTGGAGTACCCTTCGCAGACGGCGCATCTCAGCCAGCCGTACAAGAACACGGGGCGCAGCGGGGATCTGTTATTTGATCCCCGGAAGTTTGCCGAACTGTGTGTGGCGGCAGACAAGCAAGGTTTGATCATTCACGTACACGCAATCGGCGACGCTGCGGCAAAGGCCGCCCTGGATGGGATCGCGGCGGCACGCCGGGCCAACGGCAATAGCGGCTTGCCGCATACGCTGACCCATGAACAGTTCATCCAGCCGGAGGATTTTCCCCGTTTTCGCGAACTGGGCGTGGTGAGCGCATTGCAGCTTTTGTGGGCGGAGGCCAGCGAAGACACGATTGAGATCGTGAAGCCGTATCTGGACCCGGCCATTTACCGGTGGCAATATCCGGCGCGCTCGGTCCTGGACAACGGAGGAGTGATCTCCGGAGCAAGTGACTGGCCGGTCTCGAGCGCGAACGTTTTCTGGGCCATCTATCAGGCTGAGACCCGCAAGGGAGCCGAAGGAGTGCTGGATCCGACGCAGGCCATGCCGCGGGAGGAGATGTTCTACGCCTATACGCGGAATTCGGCGCGAGCCATGAATCTTGATTCTATTGGAACCATTGCTCCGGGCAAGCGTGCGGATCTGGTTTTACTGGACCGCGACGTCTTGACCATCTCTCCAGAGGAAATGCGGGACACCAAGGTAGTGTGGACGATGGTGGCGGGCAAGACTGTGTATCGAGCACCGTGAGCCAGGAGTCGGTCGGGCCTAACGCCCCTGACTTTGTCGATCAAGCTACCCACCAAAGGTTAGCGTGATTTGCACGCAGGCTGGTCGAACAACTCTTTCAAGATCGCCTTCAGATGCAGCGTCGCGCAATCAATGTTGGGAAAATCCGTGTTCGTGGCATTGAAGAGCAGCGCCAAGTCGGTTCCCGCCAGGATAATCGTATCGACTCCATCTCGTCTGACGAGCGTGTGAGCCAGCGCCGTCAGCTGCCTGTGCTGTTCTTCGGAGCCCTTTCCCGTGCGAACCAGTTCCCCATAGGTTTTGTGGATGTAGTCTTCCTCCGGTGGCCGGGCCCTGATGATTTCGATCTCTTCGACCTGACCAAAGAGCGACGATTCCATAACGAAGCGAGTCCCGAAGAGGGCTACCCGGCGTGCCGCTCGTGCGGCCAGTTCCTCTCGGAGAGGCTCAAAGATCGTCACCACGGGCAGCGGGGAGGCGGCGACCAGCTCGCGCACACAGAAGTGCGGTGCGACTGCGGGGATGGCGGCAATCTCGGCTCCGGCCGCCTGCATCCGGCGGATGTAGCCGTTTAAATAACTGGCCAATCCATCGCGATCGCGCTTCTCGATATAGTCAAAGACGCGAGCTAGTTCGGCTTGGACAATTACAATATCGAGACTACGGCCTTGCGCTTCATGCGCTTTGGCCAGTCGTTCGTAATAATGCACGGTGGCACCGATTCCGAGCCCACCCACCAGACCTAACGAACGAGTCCTGCTCATCCAATCAAGGGTAGTGCTTTCGGTCTTTGTCGGCTAGTGTGGCGCTCGACTGGTCGCGCCACGGCACTCGCCGGATACGCGAGGATGCGCTCCGAGGGCAAAAACAAACCACTAATTTGTCCGCGCTCCGGTGGCCGGCCGCTTTTTATCGAGCACCGCCCGACATTCCTGCCGCAGCAGCGCGAACAGCTCCTCCATGTGCTCGGAGCGTGTGCGGAAGTTCACCGGATTGATTCGAAACCAAGATTTTCCTTTGAGTTCGGTGGTTGAAATCCAGAACCGCCCCCCCTGCTCCACCCGCTGGGCCACCTCGGCATGCAGATTCTTCGACTCCGCCGCATCGAGCCCCGGGGCCTTTGAGCGGATGCAGATCGCCGACATGGGCGGAGCACTGGCCGGCTCAAACCCGGCTTCCTTCATCGTCAGGGTGTAAAGGTATTTTGCCTGGCTCACATTGTTGTCAATCCACTCTCCGATCTGGCGGGCGCCATATCGTTTGAAGCTCATCCAAACTTTCAAGCTACGAAAGCGCCGCGATTGCTCAAATCCGTGTACGTAATATTGATAACGCTCATTGTCCTGGTCGAGCTCATCGGTGAGATAGGACGGCTTCATGCCAAAGGATGCGGTGAGCCGGCGGTGATCCCGGACCAGCACCGCGCCCGCATCGAGCGGAGCGTAGAACCACTTGTGAGGATCGATCGTGATCGAGTCGGCCAGCTCCAGCCCGCGGTCGCGCATCGGCCATTGGTGCGAGAGCAGCATGCCTCCGCCGTAGGCGGCGTCGACATGCAGCCATATACCTTCGCGATCCGCAATGCGCCGTAGTTCGCGAACGTCATCGATTGCGCCCGTATTGGTCGTGCCGAACACGCCCACAATGCACATCGGGCGAATGCCCTCTTTCTTGTCTCGGGCAATCGCCTCCTCGAGCGCATCCAGGCGGACCTGGAACTTTGCATCCGTCGGCAGGGGGCGCAGCGCATTGCGGCCGAGACCGATCGAATCGACCGCTTTGTCGACTGAAACATGGCGCTCTTCCGACGCATACACTGCCCAGCGATCCCGAATCCCGCCGTACTGTCCCTGATCGCCTGTCACCGCGTCCCGTCCGACTTTGAGTGCAATGAAATTGGCCATCATTCCACCACTGGTCAGGTTCCCTCCGGCTTTTTCGCCGTAGCCACAGAGGTCGGTCAGCCAGCGTACCACGCGCCGTTCCACGGCCACCGCCGACGGGCCGATCGAATACGCACCCACGTTCTGGTTGAGCGCTGAACAAATGAAGTCCGCGATGACACCCACAGGATTGGGTGACGGGGTGATGAGACCCATGTAGCCGGGATGACCGACGTGGGTGCAATAGGGAAGCAGTTTGTTCTCAAGTTCGTCCAGCACACTGTCTGCTGAACTTGGGTCCTGGGGAAGCGCCTCCGCAAACAGCTGGTTCACCGTTCGCGGATCCACCGCCGGAAATACCCTTTTCTTCTCGATTTGATCCAGATAGTCCCCCAGCAGGTCGACCACCCGGTGGCCTAAACTACGAAATTCTTTTCCGTCCATGCGTGCTCACCTTTAGCTAGTCTAAAATTCGCGCCAGCAGAACGCACTCCGCTTCTTGCGGTCAAACTGGGGAAGGCCGAATGGAGTGCTTGCTGAAGCGGCACTCTTGACCTCAGCTCGATTTCAATTTGCATGGCGCAGCCCCGCCTTTCCTCATCGCCATTGCAGCAGACCGTCGGGGTCCTCCACTACGACGACGGTGTACTTCTCCAGCATCGGCATCAAAACCTTCTCCAGCTCGACCTTCCAGAGCTCTCCTTCGTAAAACTTTGCTTTCATCGGCTCGAGCGAGGTGAGGTCGGGGAAGCCGCGCATGAAAAAGAACGTGTCGGGATCTTCCACGGAAAGGAATGGACCCAGTATTTTCATTCCGATTTCCGCATGGGCTGGAATCGATTTGGAGCGGAATACCTCTAAAAATTGCGAGCGGCAACCAGGTTTGGTCTTGTAGGTCCGCATCTCGACGATCATCGAATGCCTCCTCCATCAGACTGGCGCGGCAGGTCCACTCCGATTATCGCAGGACGTACGGCGGCAACTCTACGCCATCTCGCGCGAAACCGGAGAACTTGTCGCATGCTTCGAGCATCGGCTAGGCACTGGGGCGCTGACAGCTAGGATCTCGGCTGAGTCGGGACAAAAAGGCTTCACGGTTGGTCGGGTTGGCAACCAATCGCCGCAAGACCGAGCCGCGAGATGAGTTCATCGGCCAGGCCAGGGCCGCAGGCAAGGAGGCCTTTGAGCAAGGGATCACGCTGGTTGCAGCGGAGCGCGCCATGATCGACTGTGGTCACAAATCCACCATTGCTTTCGACAAGCGCCACCCCGGCGGCGACATCCCATTCGTGCTTGGGTACCAGCGTGAAGGTGGCATCCGCCAAGCCTGCGGATACGAGCGCCAGCTTGTAGGCTACGGAGCCGACCGGCTGGATCTTGAAGCCAGCGCCTTCGAATCGCTTCCATTCGCCGCGTTCGACCTCGCTGCGACTGGCCAGCACGGTGGCGCCGTTCAGATCGCTTCGCCGGCTAGGCTTGATCGGCCTTCCGTTGTAGGTCACGCCGGATCCCAGCAATCCCAGGAAGGTTTCGTTGGTTGCCGGATTGTAGATTCCCCCAGCGACAGGCCGGCCCTCTTCCACCATGGCCACGGAGGTGCAGAACTCGGGGATCCCGGCGCAGAATTCGCGTGTGCCATCGAGGGGATCGACAACCCAAACCCGGCGTTTCTCGAGCCGGGACAGGTCGTCTACCGTTTCTTCCGAGAGCCAGCCTTCTCCATCGCGCAGCAGTTCCTGTCGTAGCACGGCATCGATCTGGCGATCGGCCTCGGTCACCGGATCATGGCCGGCCTTGTACTGTGCCTCGATTGCTCCTGGAGTGAAGCGCCGGAACACTTGCCCGGCAGCCTGGAGCGAGCTTTGAATGCGCCGCAGCGTGTCCTCAGATGAAGAAGTGATCATGAGCCAGAGAGCCGGCGGTACTCACGCCCAAAGCATGCGTGCGCCGGTCGCCAGCAACACGGCACAGAGAAGCCGCCGCAGCCAGGGCACGGGCATGCGCGTACTCAAATGGGAGCCGAGCACACCTCCAGGAATGGAGCCAATCACCAGCAGCCCAACCAGGGAGAGATCCACGTTCCCCATCTTGAAATGAAGGAAGCTGGTCACTCCCGTCAGCAGAACCGCATGAACAATGTCTGTTCCGACCATCACCTTGGGCGAGAAACTGTAGAACAACAGCAAAAGCATCATAATGATGCTGCCCGAACCAACCGAAGTCATGCCCACCAGAAATCCCGCCAGCAGGCCGATCGCCGACACCCCGACCATCGACTGCATGGTCGGCGGCCGATTCGTGACCCGCTCTTCAATCTGGGATTGGAACAGCAACAGTGTGGGCACCAGAATCAGCAGAATGCCCACGGTCGTGGTGATGAAGGTGTTCACACCGTTGCCGTAAGCCTGCCGCAGAACTCGGAGTAATCCGACGCCCAGAATCGAGCCTGGAATGCTGCCCGTCGCCAGGCCCAGGACCAATTTCGCTCTTACCGTTCCTTTGGTCAAGTGTACGTAGCTCGAGCCGATCTTGGTGAGGAAATTGAACAGCGCATCCGATCCCACTGCGACAATGGGAGGCAGGTGCAGTGCGAAGATCAGAATCGGCAGCAGGAGAACGCCGCCACCCACGCCGGTCATACCAATCAGCGTTCCGACCAAGAAGCCGATGACGATCTTGGCAACAATCAGCATACCTACTCGTAGGCTCGGACTCGAGCGCCGGGGATCGGACTAACCGTGGCTACCATTGACGCCGATGAACCCCTCACGCTCGAGATGCAACAGAATCTCCTGCACTGCTTCCTCCGGCGTGAGCTCGGCGGTATTGATTACAACCTGGGCGTCCTTGGGTTCTTCGTACGGATCGGAGATCCCGGTAAACTCCGGAATGAGTCCGGCCCGTGCCTTGGCGTAAAGGCCCTTGCGATCCCTCTGTTCGCAAGTTGCGAGCGGCGTGGCGACGTGCACCAAGATGAAGCCACCGACCGGCTCAATCATGGCTCGCACCTGCTTTCGAACCATGTCATAAGGGGCGATGGGAGCGCAGATCGCGATGCCGCCGTTTTTGGTGATTTCCGCCGCTACATAACCGATGCGCCGGATATTGATGTCGCGATGCTCCTTGGAGAACCCAAGTTCGGAAGAAAGATGCTTGCGCACCAGATCACCGTCGAGCAGGGTGACCGGCCGGCCCCCCGCCTCGAGGAATTTGGTCATGAGCACGTTGGCGATCGTGGATTTGCCCGAGCCGGAAAGTCCGGTAAAGAAAATCGTCAAGCCTTGTCTGTGCCGCGGCGGGAAGCTGCGGCGCAATTCCTCGACGACCTCGGTGTAGGTAAACCAGGCGGGAATCTCGCGCCCTTCATTGAGGCGTTGGCGCAATTCCGTTCCCGAAATATTCAGCACCCGCGAACCGTTGGGCACCTCGTTGTCGGGGACGTAATAACCCTGATCTTCAAGGTACACCATCATGTTGAATGGAACCATCGTCACGCCAACGGCAGCCTCGTGCTTTTTAAACAGCTCCTGCGCCTCATAGGGTCCGTAAAAGGGCTTGCCATCGCTGTCTTTGCCGGGACCGGCGTGATCGCGGCCTACGATGAAGTGCGTAGCGCCATAGTTTTTGCGAATGAGCGCGTGCCATATGGCCTCCCGAGGCCCGCCCATGCGCATGGCCAGAGGAAGCAGCGACAGCTTGACCGTTCCGGCTGGAAACTTGGAGAGGAGGAGCTGGTAGCAGCGGACCCGGGTGAAGTAGTCCACGTCGCCGGGTTTGGTCATGCCCACGGAGGGGTGAATCAACAGGCTGGCCCCAACTTGTTTGGCAGCGCGGAAGGTGAGCTCAACGTGCGCGCGGTGCATCGGATTGCGAGTTTGAAAAGCCACCACTCGACGCCAACCCAGCTGGGCAAATTCCGAGCGCAATTCAGCCGGAGTGAGGCGCAAGGTGCGAAAATCGTAATGCGAAGGCAGGTGCGTGCCTTCCAGGCGGCCACCGACGTACCACGGATACGCTTGGTGCAACAAGTACTCCACACCGGGATGGGCAGAGCTGGTGGTCTTGAAGACCGATTCCGCCTCGGCCATGCGGTCCGGCTTCCACACCTCCTCCACGTGAAGCAACGCCAGCATGACACCTTCGGGATCGCGCAGAGCGACTTTCGTCGTGCCCGGTTCTAAGCTCCGGGCAAAGGTCTCCGCGACATCGAGCGTAATCGGAATGGGCCAGAGCACCCCGTTCCCCAGCTGCATGCGCTGACATACGCCCTCATAATCCTTGCCGTTCAAAAAGCCGGTAAGCGGGGAGAACCCGCCGCCCAACAGCAACTCCAAATCGCACATCTGGCGTAGGGTCAGATTCCACGACGGCCATTCCCGCGAGTGCGCTTTCAGTTCCTGGATTCGCTCGGGCGACGCCATGAGGTTTACGAGTGGCCCTCCGTGGGGTGCAACCAGATGGCTTACCGACGCTGTCAAACGATCCGCCTCTCGACGTGATAGATTGTGTGCTGCGATCGTACGCGCCTGGCGGCTCGCCAGGCGGAGATTCTGAAGCCGACGTCTCTAAGAGTCACAAAACCGGTCCCCCGATGCCCGCGCTTTCGTGCGCGGAAGGCGATCGATTCTCTAAGAATTAGCTGGGCGTAGCCGGCTCAAGCCGATAGTCTGCAAATCTCATTCCTTTACTAAGGTATAGGATCCTGGTAAACCTGTGCCAGCATTTCTGTTATGAAACGACAGTTTGGTCCAGCCGAAAGATGTGCAAACTTTTGCTACAAAATTCTCATCGAAGCTGTGTCCGGGTGCGCACGTCCTCGACTGCGTCCTCCGGGGAAGATCCTAGGATTTCTGCGGGTTTTGCCGACGGATGCGGAAGCTCGTCCTGCGCGCTGCGCGTCTTGTGCTGCTGGGAGCTCGGCTCTCGGCGCGAGCTCTCTTTCCAGGAATATTTCAGCAGGCACCACACCGCCCGCAGACCGTCCTGCCAGTTGATTTTCTTTCCCTCTTCATAGGTGCGGCCCCAATAGCTGACGCCGACCTCGTAAATTCTGAGATGCCGCTTAGCGACTTTGATGGTGATTTCCGGCTCGAAGCCAAATCGGTTTTCTTCGATCGGAATGGATTGGATCACGGCCCGCCGGAACGCCTTGTAGCAGGTTTCCATATCGGTGAGATTGATGTTGGTCAGACAATTGGAAAGCAGCGTAAGCGCGCGGTTGCCGACCGAGTGCCAGAAGTAGAGTACGCGATGCGGAGCGCCGCCCAAGAAACGGGACCCGTAGACGACATCGGCCTTGCCCTGGATCAGGGGATCGAGCAGTGTCCTGTAGTCGCTCGGGTCATATTCGAGATCTGCGTCTTGTATGATCACAAAATCGCCGCCGGCTTCGGCAATGCCGCGCCGTAGGGCAGCCCCCTTACCCAAATTCCGGGCTTGGAGCAAGATCCGCATCTGAGGATGCTGTTTCTCGAGTTCGAGAAGAATTTCTCGCGAGCCGTCGTCGGAACCGTCGTCGATGCAAAGCAACTCAATTTCGAAGGGAACTGCCAGCACCCGTTGCACGGCGTGGCGCAACGTGGCTTGCTCGTTGTAAACGGGCATGACGACGCTCAGTTTCATGGTGAAAAAGTTGCTCCAGTTTAATCGATTCAAGCCGGGCCCGGCACTTTCTCCCCGGCCTTTCTTCGCCCCAAGTTTTTGTGTGCCAAACTGCGGCCAAGTTTTCAACAGTACGAAGGTGTAATTAGTACCATCCTCCCTTACACAGTGCAGAAATTTTTGACCTAGTGATCCGCCCAAAAAGGTGGCAATTCGGATCCCGCTTTCTCACTTTGTGGATCCTTCTGACCCCGCTCTAAGGTTGTCTGGCCATGCCCTCGACTCTTCCCGGTGGTTCGAGCGAGCGAGGGATCTTTGGAGCGGGGCGTAGCTATGGCTTTAGTTTTTCGTAACTTAGCCCAGCATCGTCCCAGCGCCCCGGAGCCTGGGCGAGGACAAAAGGAAGCTTCCTCGACCCTGGAGGTAGCTTCCAGACGGCCCCGGTTTGCGGCGGATGTGGAAAAAACACGCTCCGACCGGAACCTCCTGGCAGCGTACATGCACCCACTAGGCAGCAAATTAAAGAGTAAGAAAGTTTCGTTTCTTCTTCGTTGGCTGATGCGAAGGCGCACCGGACAGGTCTCAAGCCGCTGTCGGGGGCGTCGAGTTTGCAAAACGGGGGAGGAGTCGCGTCAACCCAGTACCGGCTCGCACCGGTAACGTGGAGTTCGGAGTGCAGGCGGCCGCAAGCGCGATACGCTTAGCTGGCTAATCGACCGTCGCCCTGCCCAAGCCGTTCATCCTGCCGGGGTATCTTGGCTCTCTCCACTAGAAATTCAACCGCCTCAAGGCGATTCTCAAACCAGGAGCTTTGATCATGAAAATCAAGCCCATTCACCTGGGTCCACGCGAGCAGCAAATCGCCGATCTGCTGCTCGAAGGCTGTGACAATGCGGAAATTGCCAAACAGCTGAAAATGGCCCGACGCACTGTGAAGGCCCATTTCAATCGGCTTTTTCTGCGCTTTGGAATCAGAAGCGGAATCAAGCGAGTGAAACTCGCGACACTCTTATATCGGAGGCAGCTATGCTTGGAGGGCAGCGCTATGGAAAGCGGAAGCCAAGTGAAAGAGAACAGCGAGTTATCGAACTCGTCGCACAAGGACTCAAGAATAGCGAAGTTGCACAAGCCATTGGGACCACCGAACACGTCGTCAAAAACTATCTTCGGACTATCTATGACAAGCTCGGGCTCTGGAATCGGGTCGAGCTAGCGTTGTGGTACGAGGCGCGGCGTCCTTTGAAACTGGAAATGTGATTCAACAGCGTCGATAAAGCCTGAAGCAGCCTAGGAGCCCAATACCATAGCGTGAGAAGGTGCTTCAGAGGAGGCCAGCCGTCCGTCACCGGGGGATCCTCGTCAAGCGAGGAATCCCCATCCGTTATTTGGATCTGGGCGCTCAGCCTCACCGGCCGACGTGCGCGGGCTTACGGGTTGAATGAACTCTGCCGGGGAGAACGAAGTTTATTCGCAGGGCTTGCGCGCGGCGGGCTCGAATTGATCGAGTTGTGCGTCCCGTTGGCTAGCAACTTTCCCGTCCATCGTCTTACCGTATTGCTCCGATCCGGAGCAATAGTAGAGTGCGGTGTGGACATCTTCCCACACTTCGACGCTCGGATTGCCGCCGAGCGACGGTGCCAGACTCGGGGGTTGCGCTAAGCCCAGGCCGACTAGCGCCCGTTCAAACAGAGTAAGCGTTGGCTCGGGAGCTTTTGTGCGAGGTTTGGGCGCCACCTGGTGCGGACTCCACCACAAAACCGCGAGGAGAAGTACGAGGACGGAAATGGCAACCGAGATATCGCCCTGATGCCGGCCCAGCCACTGTCCGGTCGGATGAGCGTTCTTGACGGATTCCAGCCAGGTGCGGGCTTTCGCCGCCGAGGTCCAGGGCGATTGCCACGCCGAGTTCTCGTGCTCCAGAAGGACTTGCATTTGGCTGTTCGGCTCAGTTGCGATCGCTTCCGCCTCAGGCGGCGCAGGCTCCACCGCCAGGGCTGCACTGGTGTCGACCGCCGGGACAGCGCGGACCAAATCAGACACAACCGGAGTCTCCTGCTCGACGGCTGGCGCGACTTCGCCTTCGAGAAGGAATTTGGTGGAGGGTTGTGAATCGCCGCCACTCTCGGGGTGAGTCCGTGGGAAGGAGAGCAGTTCCTCCCGTGTCGAAAACTCGATGGAACGCGGTCTTCCGCATCGTCCGCAGAAACTCTCACCCTCGCCAAAGAGATACCCACATTGCCCACAGGCCGAACTCAGCTGGGCACCACCAATCGACGCGAGGCCGTCGCATGGAGCGGTCGGAGCTGGTTGGGACTCGGTTACCGCGGGCGCGCTCGCCACAACCACACTCGATTCATCCTTGTGCTCTACGGATCCCGCGGGATGGACCGTTGGGGGCGTTGCGCCCGGGGTTGCAAGTTGCGCCAACAAGTCGGAAATATCCGGCAGGCCTTCGGACGAAAGTTCCTTGGGAGACGGCTCTCGTGCTTCGAGCCCCGGCGGCAAACTCGACTCCGGACTGGTTTGCGCCGCTAGAATTTGGGTTGCGGAACTGTCAACCGTGAGGCGCTCGAGTTGCGGCTTCAATCGCTCGAGAGCCTCGAGCACCGCGGCATGCTCTTTGGCCAGAGCCTGTTTCCATTGCGACTCGGCCACGCGCACGACCGCTTCTCCCATCAGATTCGCCATGACCTGGCAGCTTTGCATCTGGTGAGCTGCGACCAATTCTGTCTCCGGAAAATTCAGGTGCAAAAAACCGACCATGCTCGTCTTGTCATAAAACGGAAACAGGATCGGATTGGGAGTAGCGCCTTGGAGATGCTCGTGGCGAGAATGGTTGGCGGAGGAATTGCGCGCCTTGTCTTTCTGCAACAACTCGGCGATGTTCGCAGGGGTGGCAATGACGGAGCCGGCCAGTGAAGCCGAGGTTCCCGTGGCTGCGCAGTACTCGAGGTGGTCGTTGCGGAGGAACACCACGGCAATGGCCGTCGCACTGGTGATTCTCTCCAGTCGCTCGACGATCACTTTTGCCGCAGCGGAAACATCCGCGAGCGACCGCAGCAACTCTTGAGCTGCAGCGATCTCCACCAGAGTCGCTGCAGGATCAAGCTTCTTTTGCGACCGGCGGCTTTCCTGCTGCAGGATGAAAGCGGCCTCGAGCATTTGCTCGAATGTAGTTTGATCTAGCACGGGCACTGCGACGGCATTGGCCACTTGAGGCTCCACCTAGGGGTGTTTCCCTTGTCGTTTTCAAATCGCGAACACTATCTGACGGTGCAATTGGCAATCCAAACACGCCGGCCCATCCCATCGCCTCCAGATTCTACCAGCCGTCGCCACCTGGAACCATAGTCATCGTCGCCTTGTTAACCCCTTTGAGAGATATGACTTACTGCCCCTCCTTCCGGCCGAACATCCAGGTTACCGAAGAGTTGGAGCGATTACTTTACGGCAGTCTCCAATTGGATGTGCAATTTTTTTCACATCATTGCCGAAACTTGCTTGAGCCTGGGGGGCTCGGGGCGAACTTGTTGTTCGAACCGGAGGACTCCCAGGCTGAGGTAGAAGTCGAGCCTAGCCGGATAAATCATTCATTCTTAGAGTGGATCTGTTTCCGGTTTTAACCTGCAGGTCGAGCCTGGCAGGCGGTCTGCGCCAACTTAGCAGAGCTGAAGATTGAACCTAGTCGGTCCACTTCGCCCTGGCGGCTGGCGCACTCGATTTGCCTGAGAGGATGTTTTCCACAGCTGGGCACTGGCCTCGCCTCCGCAGCCGTGAGCTCGCGAATCGGAGCAAAGGGCGGTTCCTCAAGCGAAGCCTTCTGGTCTTCCTGCGCACCTTCCGCAGGAGTGCACCAACTCGGTTGCATATGCCTGTGAAAAGCAGGCAAGTCACAGAAAAATCGGCGATTGGGAAGAAGACAAGGTAGTTGACGTGGGTCGCCTCGATGGAGTAAACAGCTTAGTCGTTTTGTGCAGTGGTTGGTCTGAGCTACGCCGTCTCTTTACTAGGGTCTGAGCTATTTCGCGAATTCGCACCAGCCTCGACGGGTAACGCTCAGGATCTGCAATGCGCGCTGAAGCGGACGGCCCGATTCTCATGTCACGTCCTGAGCCAAATCAAGATAAAGCTACGGTTCTAGTGATTGAAGATTGCCCCGAGGTGCAACGTTATCTCCGCCTGCTTCTCGAACTCGACTACTACCAGGTGGAAGTCGCCAGCAGCGGAGAGGAAGCATTAGAGCGCATGCACCAGGGCTCGATTCCTGAACTGGTACTGCTGGACATGCAAATGCCCGGCATGGACGGCCTCAAAACCCTGGAATGCTTGCGCGATCTCCAGCCCGACTTGAAAGTGATCATCTGTTCAGGCGAGGACCATCCCGACACCATCCAACAAGCCATTTTGCTGGGGGCGCAGGCCTACCTGGTAAAACCGGTCCCGCGCCTCTATTTGTCGGCCGCCGTCGAGGGTTGCCTGTCGCGAAGGCGAAGCCAAACTGCGACCGCGATCGTCGCTCGACCTTCGATCATCACCGACCGGCTCAACTGACTAGGGTCGGACAGGAATCCGCACTTGGCTGTCCAGGAACTGCTGCAGTTGATTCCTTTCCGGGTCGGACATGGCAAGGAATTTTACGCTGATTCCAAATCCCGGCGCGCTTGAAACCACTTGGGCTTTGGCCCACAATTTGACATCATTCGTCCAGATCGCAATCCGGAATTCGCTTCCCTGGGGCAACGGGTTCGACATCTCGACGAAGCACCCGCCCAAGCTGATATCCCCGGTTCTAGCCCGAATCGGAGCAGCCTGATCGCCGGTGTGAATTTCCACCGAGGTCGAACACTTGAGTCGTGGGTGCTTTCGTCGGTCGAAAACATCCTTTTTGCTGCCGGCGTCGAGACTTTCCTCCGGCACCGGGAAATCCCACAGCGGCTTTTCGGGAGACAGGCTCAACAATCCAACATGTCCCAGCTTTGGGCTTCCAACTTCGCCGACCCACTTGACTCGAAAGTGGGCTTTGGTCTGGCCGTACGTCAATCCAATGATCTCCTCCGTTTTAGGCTGGGACTGTACGCCGCTCAACTCCACACCATGCCGGCTTATGTTCACCGTAAAAACTTTTTCGGAGAAGATCTGGCCATTGCGATCTGTGCCAAAGATTCGCACCGGCACTCGCGTCTCGTTCCTGGCTTGCCGACGGTTTCCCATGAACAACCAAATTTAAGAACTTTGGGTTCCTCGCTTGATTCTCCTTGAGGATACACCTTTGCCCGAACCAGCCTCGATAGGAAACCTGCGTTAAAGGTGACCTTCCTAGTTACTTCAGTGCGAGCTGGGTGCCTTCGAAGGCGCGAGGGAATTCGGCAAAACGCTGCAAAACCTTGCACGATGAGCTGTCTTCCCTGTCCGCAATGCACCTCGCAGCAGGCAGTTGGGCGCAGATTCGACGGCAGCCGAATTGCTCGAATCAAACTGCCGACTGGAATTCCTCCCAGCAACAGCGGCAGCCCAGGCAAATGGCACATAAAGAAATCTTTTGGATGACCTGTGATTCCGTCGAGCAGTTGCGGGCCGAATACGGCCCTTTCCATACTCGTGCCGAAGCCGAGGCTGAAGCTCAAAAACTCGGTTTTGGCTATCTGTTGCGCTACGAACACGTGATCGACGAAAACGACGAGATTCAAGAGGTACGTTGTATCTTCATTGAATTGCCTCGCTCGCGCACGAGACCTTCGTTCGCAGGCTCTCGAGCTCAGGTGCGCGAGAGCAAGTATCACACTCGCTGCGCCACCTGCGGGGAGATGGCGGTTCACGACCAGCCTTGGCGGGCCGAGGTGTGGGCTGACATCCATGAGTTCGAGCGCCGGCGTCACCGCGTTCGATTGTTCGAGCAGAGCCAAGGCGCCGGGCTGCGGGAGATCGGGGATTGGCGTGATCGCTGTCGCTGAGCCGGCTCGACCCTCGTAAGTCACGTTCCTGCCTGCAAAACTCAATCATTTTCTGCTAGTCTGTTGCCCGGTAGTCGGACCATTGGCTGCCTCCGGGAATCATCTATGGTTTTAGCCTTACTGCTGCTGCTGGCGGCAATACCTCTCGTGGGCGTAGTCTGGATCGCCGCCTACGGTTCTCTTTTTCCCCAGCCCACCGTCGACGCCCTTTTCACCACGCTGATTCTGCTGGCCACCTCCGGCATTTTCGGGGCAACGGCCCTGTTCGAGTTGCGCCGATATCTGTCCGGTGCAGGTCAAGGGTCGGCGGCCAATTCGCGTTCCCTCTCCGGTTCGGTACGGCGCGGAAGGGTCCGGGAAGTGACCTTTTACGAGGCCGATGTGGGACAACCCAACAAATCCATTGTTACCTTGGGTGAGGATGGACGGTCGGCGGAGATGCTGGTTCTCTCCGGGGATGTACGCAATGCCCTCCCGGTGGGACAGAAGGTCAAGATCACATTACGCAAGCAAGAAGGCCAGAACGTTCTGGTCGATGTGCAATATTCCTGATGCCTCGAGCCGGCCTCGCCGGATTACCGACGTAACTGCCGAGGGCAAGTTCCATCTCGCGCTGCCTACCCCGATCCCTTGAAAATTCGAAATACCGGTTCGAGGAATCAATCGGCTTCGATACGGGGAGACGATGGCGACGGGCGGACCGCTACAGATCGGGGAAACGCAAACTGCAGTGCCATCTACGCTCGAGCGCGCGGAGCATATTCGGCGCGAGATTGAGCAGCTCTCGGGCCGTGACCTGCAATTGTGGTCGATCGGGATCTTGGTGATGCTGGTTCTTGCCGCCGGGATGCTGGCCCTGGTCTTCCCCAACCTGATCTGGGCCGAGCACTCCATCCACATCCAAACCGCTTATCTACCGCAATTATTTTTTGGCCTCATCTCTCTCATCCTGCTATTTAATATTTATCTGTTGCAACAGAAAATCAGCCTCAACCACACCCGCGGTCGACTGATCGGCGAGCTGGTTCGGAACGAACGTCTGGAAAGCCTGTCGCTGGTCGACCCGCTCACCCAGCTTCTCAATCGGCGGGCTCTGAACGAACTGATTCCCCGCGAGGTAGCCCGCGCCAATCGCTTGGGGAGGCCTCTCACATTCATGGCCATGGATCTCAAAGGCTTTCGCGAGATCAATGCCAAGTTTGGCAGGAACGAGGGCAACCAGCTGCTCACGGAGTTTAGCAAGCTGCTCAAGAATACCTTTCGCGGCTGCGACGCGATCTTGCGCCAGGGGGGCGACGAATTTATGGTGGTCCTGCCGGATACCTCCGAGGAGGATGCCGAGGCTCCCTTAGACCGCCTGGGGCACTCGGTGAGACAGTGGAATGCGAGCCACAGCAAAGGTTACGAACTCTCCTTCGCCTGGGCGGTCGCCCCCTACGTCCCGGGCGGTGACATCGCTGACGTGCTGCGTGCCTTGGACCGCAAGATCTATCAGAAACAACACAACCTAATACCCGTGTTCTAGGTCAGGCGGATTCACTCCGTCACCCAGCCTTCTCGGCGGCCGAACGCCCTCACCCTTCTGGAAGACGGGAACTGGTTTTCAAACACCCGCCGCTCCAGGCTGGGCGACGACCGCCTTAGGCCCGAGTCCTCGCTGCCGCGCAACGCGCCGCTCCCTGCAAAGCAGTTTTGTCATTGATGATCACGCGAACCGGTATGCTCTCGAGCAGAGGTTGCATTCTACCCTTGCTGGCGAAGGCTTGGAGAAAGAGTTGCCCGGTGAGTTTGGGAAGTATCTGGGGAGCGATGCCCCCGGCAATATAAACTCCGCCGGTGGCCATCAGTTTCAGGGCCAGATTTCCGGCCTCCGCTCCATAAACGGAGACCAGGAGATCGAGGGCTTGCTCGCACAGTCCACAGCGACCTTCGATCGCCGCTCGGGAAATCGCCGCCGCCGCATCACCTTTGACCATCTCTTCACACAGCCATTGGGGTTCGGTTCCGTGCCCGGTAGCGCGGAGAAAATGAAACACGTTGACCAAGCCAGGTCCGGAAAGGACACGCTCATAGCTGACATGTCCGAAGCGCCCCACCAGATAGCGGAGCAACTCGGTTTCGAGCTCCGTGCGGGGGGCAAAGTCGGCGTGTCCTCCCTCGCAGGCGAAGATTTGATGTTTTGAGCCATCCCAATACAAGCCTGCCTCGCCCAGACCAGTGCCGGCGGCAATCACCGCCTGGTTTCCCGCCGCATTCGGTTTTCCGGAGTTGAGCGGCACAAGATCCTTGGCTTCGAGGGTTGCGATCCCCCAGGCACTGGCCTCGAGGTCATTGATGAGCAGGGTGGTTTCGAGGTTCAGTTCGCTGGCGAGTCGCTTCGACTCGACGATCCAGGGGAGATTCGAAGTCTCAACTCGGCCGTTGCGCACCGGGCCCGCCACGCCAAAGCAGGCGGCATCGGGATGAAGGTGAGAATCGCTCACAAATCGGCTCACGATTTCATCCAGGCCGTGGTATTCGCGGCTGGGAAAAACCGAGACCGAGACCAGGCGAAATCCCCCGTTCGATACGTCGAAGAACGCCAATCTCGAATGGGTGCCACCGATGTCGCCGGCTAGGATCATTTCTCGAAGTTCCTCCAGCGCCGTCCGTCGCGTTCCAGCAGTTCGTCGGCTTCCTTGGGTCCCCACGAACCGGCAGCGTAGTTGGGAAAATTCCGTGGCGGCAGCGCTTTCCAGACGTCCAGCACGGGGCTGACCACGCACCATCCGGCTTCCACCATGTCGGCGCGTTGAAACAGCGTCTGATCGCCGATCATCGAGTCATGTAAGAGCCGTTCATACCCCGTACTCGGTTGGGTTCCGAAGTAATCGGCGTATTGGAAATTCATGTCTACGGCCCCCAGACGCATGATGGGTCCTGGAACCTTCGCGGCGAACTGCAAGGCAATGCCTTCTTCCGGCTGGATATGGAGAACCAGTTGATTGGGCATGAGGTTTTCGACCGGAGTGTCCCGGAACAAGACAAAGGGCGCACGCCGAAATTGAATCACAATGTAGGTGTTCTGTGCCGCCAGGCACTTCCCAGTGCGTAAATAAAAGGGAACGTCGGCCCAGCGCCAGTTATCAATCGCCAGCTTCATGGCCACATAAGTCTCGGTCTTCGAATCAGGAGGCACGTCGGCCTCCTCGCGATAACCTGGAACCCGTTGTTTGCCCTCAATACCCGCCGCGTATTGTCCGCGCACGGTGCGGCTCAGTACCTCTTCCGCGCTCAGCGGTTGAATGGCGTGCAGGATTTTGGCCTGCTCGTCGCGCACGGCATTCGCTTGAAACGAGACCGGCGGCTCCATGGCAGTCAAGCTGATGAGCTGCATGATGTGATTGGGAACCATGTCCCGCAAAGCTCCGGCGTGATCGTAGTAGCTGCCACGCTGTTCGACTCCTACGGTCTCCGAGACCGAGATTTGCACGTGATCGATGTAGCGGCGGTTCCAAATCGGCTCGAAGATTCCGTTGGCGAAGCGGAAGGCCAAAATGTTCTGCACGGTTTCTTTGCCCAAATAATGGTCGATGCGATAGATTTGCTTTTCGTCAGCCACCTTCAGAAGCTGCTGGTTGAGTGCTCGTGCTGATTCGAGATCTTGCCCAAACGGCTTCTCGATAATGATCCGGCGCCAATGCTGACCGTCTTCGTTGGTAAGACCAACCGCAGCCAGCTGCTCAACAATCGGACCAAAAAACCGCGGCGCAGTCGCCAGGTAAAAGAGGCAATTCCCATGGGTGGAGTGATCTTTCTCAACTTTGCCGAGAAAGTCCTTCAATTGCGAGTACATGTTGCTGTTGTCAAACTCCGCCGTGATGTAGTACACCCGGCGCAGGAACCACTCGATCACATCATGGTCTGCCTCGGTGCCACCGTAATGCGTGAGGTCGTCGGTTACCTTCTGACGAAATTGTTCCTGCGTCATGGCGCCATGGGAAAGACCTACGATGGCAAACTCGCGGGATAACAACTGCTGTTTGGCGAGGTTGTAGAGGGCAGGGATGAGCTTGCGCCGGGTGAGGTCACCGGCAGCCCCAAAGATGACCATAGCGCAGGGGTCACCTGGCCTGCCTGGGCGCGGTTGTTGAGTCAACAGAACTGAGGCTGTATCGAGCATGGTTTGACCCTCGTGGGTTTTCTTTGTGTCACGTGCTGGTCCTTGGAGCGCAAACCCAGGATACGAGCCAGGCTCCTAAGCCGTGCTCCTGCTAGCCGTGGGTTTCGACATGCTTCCAAATTTTGGCCGCCTCGCGCGGAGCACCCTCTGGGCGAAGCTGCGCTGCCGACACGAAAGGCGGAGAGCACATCCGCGGGTATGGCCTCGGCCATGGCCCCTACAATTTTCAGTCAAGGCTATCGTCGGCCACCAGGATCGATCTCATTCTTGCATGGGTGGCCTTCGACCGGGTCCCCGGGCTTACCGTAACGTCAGTTCGCCTTCGAAGTCGCATCCACGGCTTGGAGGAGCTTGGCGAAGGAATCTGCGAACAGCCGAACTCCGTCGTCGGTCAGTTTATCGGTGACTTCCTTCATCGAGATCCCCAGCCGTCCGACCTTTTCCATAGTTTGATTTGCCGATTCGACGCCCTCGGTCAAACTCGCGCGTGCCTGCCCGTGATCCCGGTACGCATCCATGGTGGCGGGCGGCATTGTATTCACCGTGTCGGCGCCGATCAGCTCCTCGACGTACATCACATCACGGTATTTTGGGTTCTTGGTGCTGGTGCTGGCCCAGAGTACACGCTGCGTCCTTGCGCCCTGCTTGGCAAGTTGCTCCCAGCGCTCGCCGCGAAAGATTCGCAGATATCGTTGATAGGTTTGTTTGCCATTGGCGATCGCTACCTTGCCCAGGATGCTCTCAAGAGAGACTCGATCCCGGTCGGCGGCAGTCTTGAGGCGTTCTTGAACGATCGAGTCCACCAACGTGTCAATCCGACTGATGAAGAAGCTGGCCACGCTCGCGATCTTGCTGACGTCACCGCCACGCGCCGCAAGCTTCTCGAGGCCGGCAATGTAGGATTCGGCTACTTTCTCATAAACCTCTTGGGCAAACAGCAGGGTGACGTTGACGTTGATGGCCTCACTCGTGAGCTGCTCAAAGGCAGGGATGCCTTCCGGCGTCCCGGGAACCTTAATCATGACATTTTCCCGGCCGACCGCCTTCCACAAGCGGCGCGCCTCTTTTAAGGTGTCTTCCGTATCGTGAGCCAGTAGGGGCGAAACTTCCAGACTGACATAACCGTCCCTCCTGCGGGTGCTTTGATAGACCGGCCGCAGCGCATCGGCTGCGTCCTGAATATCGCGTATGGCTAGGAGTTCGTACCGACCGGCCGCATCGAGATCCTTTCTACGAGCTAAGTCCTTTAACAGATCCGTATAGTACTTGCTCTCGACAATGGCCTTTTCAAAGATCGAAGGGTTCGAGGTCATGCCAGCCAGACCGTCGTCTTCGATCAGTCGCTTGAGTTCTCCCGACTCAATCAAGTCACGTCGGATATAGTCGAGCCATACCGACTGTCCGAACTTCGAAAGGGCCTTCAAAGGGTTGGTAGCTTTTTCTTTTTCCAGAATTCCAGTGGGCTGCATACGAACCTCTAGGTTGAAATCAACAACTCGTTACACTTTCCGTGATACCTACTTCGATCCCGCCATCGCCTCCCGTGCCGCTTCCACCACCTTCTCGGGAGTGAACCCAAATTTCTTGAACAAGTCCTTGGCGGGTGCGGAGGCACCGAAGCGGTGCATTCCAATCATCTTCCCGCTGGGACCAACATAACGATCCCAACCCAAGGTAGCGGCTGCCTCTACTGATACGCGGGCTTTCACCGAGGGGGGCAGAACTTGGTTACGGTACTCCTGGCTCTGCTCTTCAAAGAGGCGCCAGCAAGGCATGCTCACCACGCGCGCCTTCGTACCCTGAGACTGCAGTTGCTCGTAGGCCGTCAGGCAGAGGGAAACCTCGCTTCCCGTTCCGATGAGGATGACTTCCGGTTTGCCGCCCGGAGGGTCGGCCAAAATATAAGCTCCTTTGGCTAGACCCGAGGCGGCTCCGTACTTGGACCGGTCGAGGGTAGGGACCGCCTGGCGGGTCAGCACCAGAGCTACCGGGGTATCCTTCAACGGGAGGATTACCTTCCAGGCTTCCACCACTTCGTTTGCATCGGCCGGCCGAATCACCAGCATATTCGGCGTGGCCCGCAATTGCGCCAGCTGCTCGATCGGTTGGTGCGTGGGACCGTCCTCCCCCAAGCCGATCGAATCATGGGTGTAGATGAAAATGCTGGGGACCTCCATGAGCGCTGCCAGGCGGACCGCGGGCTTCATGTAGTCATTGAAATTGAAGAACGTTCCGCCGTAGGAGCGCAGTTTGGAGAGGACCAAACCGTTCACCGCTGCTGCCATGCCGTGTTCGCGAACCCCGAAGTGCAGGTTTCGTCCGCCGTAGCTGCCGGCCTGGAAGTCCCCAGCGCCCTCGAACTTGAGCCGGGTGCGGTCTGAGGTCGCCAAATCGGCCGAACCTCCGATGATCCAGGGCAAGTTCTGCCCCAGTAGATTGAGGACTTTTCCGGAACTGTCGCGGGTAGCCATACCCTTGGAATCGGCAGGGAATTGGGGCAAGCCGCGATCCCAGCCTTCCGGCAGTTCGCGGTGCTCCATCAACTCGATGTGATTCGCCAGCTCGGGGAATTTCTTTCGATATTCTGCGAACAGCTGCATCCAGTTTTCCCGCAGTTCGTGCCCACGCCGACCAATGCCTTGCTCAAAATGTTCCAGAACTCCATCGGGAACCAGGAACTGCGCATCTTCCGGCCAACCATAGAACTTCTTCGTGAGGCGTGTCTCCTCCGCGCCAAGGGGCTCTCCATGAGCGGCATTCGTGTCCTGCTTGTGCGGTGATCCATAACCGATATGGCTGTGGACCATGATGAGAGTTGGCGCGTCCGGGGTTTGTTGAAAAAGGCGATAGGCATTGTCTAGGGCATCCAAATCATTGGCATCGGCTACTTCCGTAACATTCCAGCCGTAGGCGGAAAAGCGCTTTCCGACATCCTCACTCAACGACCAAGAGGCTGGTCCGTCGAGTGTCACTCGATTGTCGTCATAAATCCAGCACAGGTTGGCCAGCTTTAAATGGCCAGCGAGCGATGCCGCCTCGCTGCCCACGCCCTCCATAATGTCGCCGTCCCCGCAGAAGGCATAGATGTTGTAGTTGAAGATCTCAAAACCAGGGCGGTTCAAATGGGCCGCTCGCCACTTGCTCGCGATTGCCATGCCGACGCTGGTTCCGATTCCTTGACCGAGAGGGCCAGTGGTCGTCTCAATCCCCCCGGCAATGCGATACTCGGGGTGGCCCGGAGTCTTGCTATCCAGTTGTCGAAACCTCTTAATGTCATCCAAGGTGATAGCGAATTCCCCGGTGGACTGGTATTCAGGGTTCGTGCCGCGAACCTGGCTCAGGTACAACAACGCGTAGAGCAGCATGGACGCATGCCCGTTTGAAAGCACGAAGCGGTCGCGATTGGGCCAGGTAGGATCTTGGGGATCAAAACGCAGGAAGTACTGCCACAAGCTATAGGCAACGGGAGCCAGCCCCATGGGTGCGCCGGGATGGCCGGAATTGGCCCGCTCGACGGCGTCGATGGCCAGCGTGCGGATCGTGTTGATGCACAAGGTTTCCAATTGCTTGCCGGTCAAGGTTTGCTCACTCACCGCCATAAACGGTTCCTCCTCCCTCTGAAAATTCGGGATGCAGGACAACGGATGGAAGTTTCTCGAAACTATCCTAGGTTGCAGTGTATCAAGATCGGGCGATCCCCGTGGGTTGGAAAAGTGACGGGTTCAGGCC
>Ga0187783_10000705_pt1 | contig 24419 bp, 15 predicted proteins | sample 1015_SJ02_MP02_2_FD_132471 | JGI IMG/M metagenome (GOLD analysis project Ga0187783, IMG submission 132471) | Tropical peat soil microbial communities from peatlands in Department of Meta, Colombia - 1015_SJ02_MP02_20_MG | ecosystem: Environmental > Terrestrial > Soil > Wetlands > Peat | place...
CCGGGCCAAGTCGTTCATACAAATCGGCTATGCGCTGCTGATTTTGCTGAGCGGGGTTGCCGTTTACCTAGCGCGCTCGTGGCGCAATCAGGAGTGGCCATTTGGAGAAGGGGTCTGCGCCAAAGCCGAGAGGCTCCCCAGCCACTGATATGACGGATATGGCCCACACCTCGGTGTCGAGGAATCTCGAGCCTCGACACGACGCTTCCCCGTGGGCGCCGTTGGGCGAACCGCTGTTTCGCTCGCTGTGGATCGCTGCCGTCATCTCCTACGTCGGCACCTGGATGCAAAATGTCGGTGCGGGATGGTTGATGACCCAGCTCACCATGTCGCCTCTGATGGTAAGCCTGGTGCAAGCCGCCTCGACCATGCCGGTTTTTCTCGTCATGCTTCCCGCGGGTGCCTTGGCCGACATGGTGGATCGCCGGCGGTTGTTGCTGATGACCCAAGCCGGGATGGTCGCAGCCGCGGCCCTGCTCGGCGTCTTCACGTTGCTCGAACACGTGACCCCGTGGATCCTGCTGCTCTTCACATTCCTGCTGGGACTTGGGGCGGTAATGAACGATCCCGCATGGCAGGCGATCACGCCGGAGATTGTTTCTGCCCGACAGCACGCCTCGGCCGTCGCGTTGAACTCTGTCGGCTTCAATGTTGCTCGCGCCCTCGGCCCGGCTCTCGGGGGACTGGTCATCACACTCGCCGGTTCGGGAGTGGCCTTTCTGCTCAACGCTGCTTCCTTTTTCGGGGTGATCCTGTTTCTCTATCGCTGGCGGCGCCCTCATTTTGAAGACATCGCCAGGGGAAGCCTGCGGGACGCGATTCTGGTCGGGTTGCGCTACGTTCGCACCGCCGCTCCGGTGCGCAGTGTGCTGATACGCACGGCGGCGTTCAGCCTGGGGGCCAGTTCCTTGCCCGCCTTGCTGCCTCTGCTGGCACGACCTCATGGCGCCACCGGTTATGGCCTGCTGCTCGGTTCCTTCGGACTCGGCGCCCTGGGCGGCGCATCTCTCATGCCGCGCTTGCGCAACCGGCTTTCGATCGACGGTGTGGTGTCGTTCGCGATCGTTGTATTCGCCCTGATGACCTTCGCCGCCGGAGAAGTGCACAGCTTCGGCGCTTTGAGCATAGTCTTGTTCGCCAGTGGCACGGCGTGGATCGCGATTCTTGCTTGTCTGAATGTTGTCGCCCAAACCATGTCACCCATCGTTCTGCGAGCCCGGGCGTTGTCCGCCTACTTGCTGGTATTCCAAGGCGGGATGGCGGCGGGCAGCGCCTTCTGGGGTGCGGTGGCCAGCCGGCTGGGGGTCCCGAGCGCCTTGCTCTGCTCTGCGGCGGCGCTGGTGTTAGGATTGGTAGCCGTGCGGCGATATCGCCTCACCGGCGAAGAGCTGGAGCTTGCACCCTCGGTTGTTCGCGATTAGCTTACTTCGATCAGAGGAGAGGATTCGCATGCTGAGGATGAAAAAGGTTGCTCTCTCGTTCCTGGTGCTCTCGTGCGCCACGCTTGCTTCGAGCCAGACTAAACCGCCAGAGCATCCCACGCTCTCCGTGGTTATGGATCACGCCGTGGGTCAGGTTGAGAGCGAATTCGTGCCCGCCGCCGAGGCCATGCCGGAAGAGAAATATTCGTTTGCGCCCACGAACGGTGAGTTCAAGGGTGTGCGAACCTACGCCGAGCAGATCAAACACGTGGCGGCCATCAACTACATGATCGCTGCCGCCGTGCTCGAAGAAAAACCGCCGGTCGAACTGGGCGGCGAAAATGGCCCACCTACGATTGCCACGAAAGCCGATATCCTGAAATTTCTCAAAGACTCCTTTGCCTACAGTCACAAGGCCATGCGCAGCATCAACGAAAAAAATCAGACCGATCAGGTCAACTCTCCCTTTGGCGAAGGTAAGGTCAGCCGCATCGGAATCGCGAACGTCGCCCTTTGGCATCCCTACGATCACTATGGGCAAATGGTCGTATACCTCCGAATGAATGGCATCATTCCCCCCGCGAGCCGGCAATGATAAGCCCATTCGACCTGGAAGCCGAACGACAGGGTCCGGGTTTTTGACGCTTTGGGGCTCGGCTGGGTGATGGGTTCCGAAGCGGCTCGTTTCCCCGCTGGCGCCATCCTCAAAGACGGTGGCCCTAGGGCCTCGGGGAGCCTCCGCGGTTGGTGATGCGGGTCGAGATCAATTGAGCGCTGAGACCTTGGGCCGCGAGATGTTCGCGGATGCGTTTTCGGGCGCTACTTAGGTTCAGCTTAGGGTTGAGGAAAATCAGAACCGATGGGCCAGCCCCGCTCAGCGCTACCCCGGAAATTCCTCGGGTTCCGGTTAGCGATTGCAAGGCCGGGAGCAGGGGGCAAAGGGTGGATCGATAGGGTTGGTGGATGCGGTCGGCCAGGGCCGAGACCAGCCAGTCCCGGCGTCCTTCGGTGAAAGCGGCCAGCAGCAACATGGAATTCTGAATGTTGGTCACCACGTCCGTGCGGGAGTATTGCTCGGGTAGGACACCCCGGGCTTCTTCCGTGGGCAGAGCTTCATCGGAGATCACCAGCAACAAGGGCCAGTTTCCTTTCGGGCGAATGCATGCCATCTGCGCCTCACCGTCCGCGGCCATGCGGGCGATGACCAACCCACCCATCCAACAGGCGGCCGCATTGTCCGGATGGTGTTCGCGCCGAGCCACCTCGCCCACAATGCGATCATCGGTCCAGCGCAATCCGCCGAAGTGATTCGCTAAACCAACGCCCGCTAAACGGGCCGCTGCAGAAGATCCGCATCCCTTGCCGATGGGTATGTCATTCTCGATCCGCAGTGCGAGCGGGATGAGCGGCTTGCGTTCATTCTCGAGAACTTCGCGGTAGGTTGTGAGAATGAGATGATTTTCGGGCCGGCCACAGATCTCTCGATCCCGTCCCCGGGCGACCAGCGAGAACTCGGGAGCAGCTTGGGCGCTCAACTTGAGAAATATGGATAAGGCGAGGGCGGCGGCGTCGAAGGCAGAACCCAGATTGGCAGAGGTCGCTGGCAGGGTGATGTGGAATCGACCGGAATGACTACTCTTCCTCAATGGCATTGGTTTTCAACAACGACAATTCAAATCAACCGCTGTGCCTCATCGACACTTTCGGCATTCTGAGGCAGCTTGCTAGGCCTCGGATCTTTCTTCTACCCGCTCGAGGGCGGATATGACGGCATCTCCAGAAGCTTCGAGCAAGATCGGAGCCCGCTCGTGAGCCCTTAGCATCTCGGATTGCTTCGAGTGCAGAAGGCTCCCGAACAATTCACCACGATGAAACTTCAAGGTAAAGTCGGGGTCTTTGAGCAGGTGTCCGGTCAGAATCAAAACCACGGATTCTCCCGGCTTCACAAATCCAGCCGCGACCATTTTCTTAAGGCCGGCGAGAGTAACCGCCGAAGCCGGCTCGCATCCCACTCCATCAGCTCCAATCTGGGCCTTGGCCCAGGCGATCTCCACCTCGCTGACCTCGGCGACCATGCCGCCGGTTTGTTCGAGCACCCGCACGGCTTTCTTCCACGACGCAGGGCTGCCAATGCGGATGGCGCTGGCTGCGGTTTCCGCCTGCACCACGATTAACCTTTTGCCGCCGGTTTCTCGCATGGTGCGCACCAGGGGGTTGGCACCCTCGGCCTGCACGATCGAGACCTTGGGCAGCCGGGCGATCAATTTGAGCTCTTCGAGCTCGACGAAGGCCTTCCCCAGCGCGGAAGAGTTTCCCAGATTGCCTCCCGGAACAATGACGTGGTCGGGAGCCTGCCAATCGAGCTGTTCCAATAGTTCAATGGCAGCGGTCTTCTGGCCCTCGATACGGTAGGGATTCACCGAGTTCAGCAGGTAAACCGGCATACGGTCCACGACTTCGTTCAAGACCCGCGAGCAGCCGTCAAAATCGGTTTTGAGCTCGAAGGTAATCGCACCGTAATCCAAGGCCTGGGAAAGCTTTCCCCAGGAAACCTTGCCTTGCGGGATCAGCACCAGACTCCGCATTTGTGCGCGCGCGGCATACGCCGCCATCGAAGCCGAGGTGTTTCCCGTGGAAGCGCATCCTACCCAGCGAAAACCCTCCCGCCGCGCCATCGACGCAGCCACCGTCATACCGGTGTCTTTGAAAGAGCCGGTAGGATTCATGCCTTGGTGTTTGGCGAGCAGGTGTTCAACCCCGACAGCGCGGGCACAGGACGGCAGCGAGTAGAGGGGAGTGTTGCCTTCGCGCAAGGTAATGATCTTCTCCTCCCCCGGGAAAGGCGGCAGCAGCTCTCGGAATCGCCAGACTCCGCTTTGATCAATGGGCACGAAAGACTTCCGCCGGGTTCGCCACAGTGCTTTGAGCGTAGGCGCGGTGAAGGAAGCGGCGCGCATTCCGTCACTCGTGGCCCAGCCCGGATAGACGATTTCGAGCAGGTCGGCACACGCCGAGCAACGAAACCGATGGCCCGGGTTGCTGATTCGAAGACCGCAGGCAATGCAACGAAGTTCCGATATCTCCACAGGCTCGGAGGCAGTCAAGTTCGTCATTCCGTAGGTACAAGTTTAATGGCCGGGCTTAGGCGACGCCGGGTATCCCGCAGGTCGGACCGCGCGGCTAGGACTTGCCTCCTCCCCGCAGATATTCGTCGGTCTTGTTAATCCAATCTTCGCGAGGCGGGCAGAACACGTCCAGGTCGACGGTGTCCACCAGGGCCTCGGCTTGGTGCGGCATGTGAGGAGGAATGGTCAGCACTTCACCGGCATTGACCACGATTTCCCTGCCATCGATCGAGAATTTCAGCGCTCCTTCGAGAATGTAGGTGATCTGCTCGTTCGCATGGCTGTGTTTGGGAACAATGCAGCCTTTTTTGAGCAGCACCCGCGCCAGCATGATTTCCTGCCCGACGACAAAGTGTCTCTGTAATAACGGATTCAGGTCTTCGATCGGTACACTCCTCCAGGGAATATGGCGAAGTTTGCCCTCCGCCACGGTTCGGATCGGCACCGGCTCGATGGTCTTCGTCTTCGACTTTGGTTTCGGCATCCGTCTGGGCACTCGTAGACCCGCCATTTTAGTGTACCTTCCCTTGATAGATTCCCACTGCATTGTCGTGTAGATATCCGTGCGCCAAGACCAGGGCCTGAGCCTCGGTGACCTCCTTTTCGGAGATCATCTCGGCCAAGGCGGCCGCTAAGGCGGTGCGGCTGGATTCGACGCCCAACCAGTAACTCTCTTCGGCACCGAGTGCTTCGTTGTAGGGGAAACAATCGGTCCCAAAGGTGACCTTTTCGGGGAATGTTTCCAGCCACTGCTTCAGCAATTTCTTGAATTCTGACGGGTAGAGCAAAAGCTCGGTTTCCGAGGTGTCCAGGTACACGTTCTTGACGGCCGCCAGCCAGATCGACTGGCGATCATACGGGTAGCCACCATGAATCATCACAAACGTGGTCGTTTGATAGCGAGGGTCGCGAAGAACGTTTTCCAGGTTCAAAATGTTGCTTTCCGACAGGTTGAAATAATCACCGATGCCGACCGCCGAATGTATGTGCACCGGCAAATGCAGTCTGCCCCCTTCTCGCACCAGATAGCGGAAGATGTAATCCTGAAAGGTGCGGTATTCCGCCTCGCTCGGAACTCCGCCGCCAACAAATCTCTGGTAAATGGCTTCGGCTTGGTCGCGTGTCGGGTCGGAGAAACGAGTCGTGCGGAAATAGGCGACTTCAAACTTCTGGGCAATCGCGCCCTTTCTCTGGTTTTCTTCAAGAGTTTGGCTTACAAACCTCAGGTAATCGCTGAAATTCGGCGGCAGCCTCGAAAGACCTGCTTGCGCCATCCAGCGATGCAGCATTTTCCCCTGCAGCGGAATGTATACCTGCTCATCCCCGTTGCGCGACGCCTCCCGTTGATTGTCGAACGGCCACATGAAGGAATCGGCAAAAAACACCCATACAAAGCGCTTCGGGTCGAGATAGTCCGCCATCATAGCCCGGTTGGCAACACCCTGCTCGATGTTGAGTTTGTCGAGAATGTCCGAGAAGTACTGATTGCCGCGCTGCTTTCGAACTTCGGCTTTTTTTTGGATCAGCCACTGGGTGTGCTCGGCGGACAAATCGTTGTAGGGATATCCCCAGAGTGCCTGCGCCGCCATCACGAGCTCAGGGTTCGTATCCCGCGTGCGCACCGGAGAGCTGCCCGGGGGCGCAGCCATAGCATCTACGTTCGGATCGTCAGCAAACCCGGGATGGGCGTGATGATCGAACATGGGGATCTTTTCAATCTGTGGAAGCAGGCGCTGGTAGATCTCGTCAAGGTCAGGCCCGGGAAGAGGGCGAGCCTGGGCGGCAGCCAGAGCGGCCGAAGCGGCGCCGATAATGGCAATGATCAAGGTTCGCATAGTTTGGTCCGGGAAACACTCCTTTCTCCGATGTTCGCATTGAGCCTCCCTCGAGCCCAATGACCGACATTCAACCTGCGAGCCGCCCGCCGAAGACCGGCCGAGCCCGGTCTCGCAGTCCGACTGGCCGTCTTACAACCCCTTATACGCCCCACCATCTACCAGAATCGTTTGCCCCGTAATATAGGAGGCGCGTTCGGAGGCCAGCCAGACCACGGTATCTGCCACCTCCCGCGGCTCCCCGATGCGTTGGACCGCAGTCGCCTCAGCCCAACCCGCAACAATTGCCTTTTCCGATTGGCCGAACGCCCGCGCACGGCGCTTGGCCAGCACACTTAACCGCTCGGTGGCCGTGAACCCGGGCCCGACATTGTTCACCAGTATGCCATCCTTGCCGAACTCGTTTGCCAAACTCTTGACCAGGCCAACGACGGCACCACGAACGGCGTTCGAAAGCACGAGATCGGGGACGGGCTGCTTGGTGGTGATGGATGTCAGCGTAATGATCCTTCCCCAGTGCTGGCGCCGCATGTGAGGAATCACCTCCCGCGCCAGATAAACGGCGCTCAGGAAATTGGCCTCGATGGCGCGACGCCAATCTTCGAGGCTCGCGGCAAGAAACCCTTTGGCCGGAGGGCCTCCCGCATTGGGAATGCAGACGTCGACACCGCCGAACTTCCTTACGGTTTGCGCGACCAATCGGTGCACCGCATCGGGATCCGTGACATCGAGCGGCAAGGCCAGCACCTCGGCACCGTAGTGTCTCCTGATCTCCCCCGCGGCTCGATGCAAAGCTCCTGCCTTGCGCGCACACATGGCGATGCGGCATCCCTCTGCGGCAAAAGCTTCGGCGATCGAGCGCCCGATGCCCTGACTAGATGCCGCCACGACAGCCACTCTGTTCCGTAAACCCGTAACCATGCGGTGGAATTATAAACGCAGGACTCTAGAGACTCGCCTACTCCCCCTTTTTGGCAGCGTCTTCGGCAGCTTCCGAAGGCTATACTGAAGAGAGTCCTATTCATGGAGACCGAATGAAATCGCGACAGCACCGGCCTGAAACGAAAGCCGTCCGCGGCGGAGTCGACCTGCGCAAGAAGAATGGGCCGCTCTCTACCCTCATCTATCAGACAGCCACCTTTGAAGTTACCGACAATGAGCAGCAACTGCGGGCCACGCCCACGGATATGTTCTACACCCGCTACGGGAACCCTACCCACACGGTGGTCGAGCGGGCCGTCGCGGAACTCGAGGGTACCGATCGAGCACTGCTGTTTGCCTCCGGCATGGCGGCCATCACGACCTCGATTATGGCCTTGCTCAAGAGCGGCGACCACGTCGTGGCGCAGCGGGATATCTACGGTGGAGCGGCAAAATTTCTAGGCCAATGGCTGCCCAAGCTGGGGATCGAAACCACCTTCGTGGATACCACGGATTACGAGCAACACGAGCGTGCCATTCGCCCTGCCACCAAGCTGCTGTATGTGGAATCGCCGACCAATCCAATCGTGAGAGTGGTGGATTTACGGCGCGTGGTCGCGATTGCCAAGAAGCATCATTTGCTCACCATGACCGACAGCACCTTTGCCACGCCGATCAATTCGAGGCCGGCAGAATTTGGCATCGATCTCGTCATGCATTCGGCGACGAAGTACCTGGGCGGACACTCCGACCTGATTGCCGGAGTCGTCGCCGGCCGCTCCGAGCTGCTCGAGCCGATTCACTCGACCCGCACCACCTTGGGTGGAACCATGGATCCGCATGCGGCATGGCTACTGCTGCGCGGCATGAAGACGCTCGCAGTTCGCGTTCAGCGGCAAAACGAGAATGCTTTGCGCATCGCACAGTTCCTCGCGCAACACCCCAATGTCCGGCGAGTCCATTACCCGTTTCTCGAGGGCCACCCCCAGCGGTCGGTGGCGATCGAGCAGATGCGCGGAGGCGGGGGAATGGTCAGCTTCGAAGTCGAGGGAACAGACCAGGATGCCCGCAAGCTGAGCGAAGCCCTGAATCTGTTCACCCTGGCACCGAGTCTCGGAGGTGTGGATTCCCTTGTCTGTATTCCAGTGCTGACTTCGCACGCCATGGTTCCCGCCGAGCACCGAGCAAAAATGGGCGTGACCGAGCAGCTGATTCGCCTGTCCGTCGGAATCGAACACGCCGAGGATCTGATCGCGGACTTGGAGCAAGCGCTGGCGGTGGTCGGTTCTTCGCGCGAGCACGTGCAGGTAGGCTAAGTCAGGGCGATTCAGGGAAAGAGGGGGGAGGGCTGCCCGTGGCAGCCCCTTTCCACCATCCCGCACTCAAAACAGGAACTTCAGCGCGAATTGCAGCACACGCGCTTCGTGTGCACCCCCGGTGTGCAGGAACCCGTTCTGGGTCGGACTATAGGTGTTGATGCCCGATTCCCATCCGTTGTTGGCGCCGCTTCCCTCATTGCCGGCGATCGGCAACCACTCGGTATGATTAAAGATGTTGAAGGCTTCCGTGCGGAACTCGAAAGCGGTGCGCTCGGTCACCTTGATGTGTTTGAACAGCCCCATATTGAAGTTGATGCGGTCAGGGTTGGCCAGGCTGTTACGGCCGGAGTCTCCAAAAGTGAGCCCTTCCGGCGGCGCATAGGCCGCTATGTTGTAAAGCTCCGGGCCAAAATTGGTAACGAAGGTCGAGGCATTATTCACCACTCCCGCTCTGGGATTGCCGACGATATCTGCGAAGGAACTGGCGTCGGCGATTCCGTTGGCCACCCCAGCATTATCGCTTGGATAATACACGCCGAACGGCGATCCCGTATTGAAGATCATGATCCCGGAATACTGCCATCCTCCCAGAATCTTGTTCAATAAACCTGGATTCTTGAAGAAGGGTAGATCCCACACGTATCCAAAGTTGATCATGTGCCGCTGGTCATAGTTGGAACTCCCTCGGTTGGCAGAAGGATTATAGGAGTTGACAAACGAAGCATCATACCGGTCCGAGGAATCATCGATGGAGTGACTGTAGGTGTAGGCAAAGGCCAGCTGTAAACCACCAACATTTCTGCGCACGCTCACTTGCAAAGCGTTGTAATTCGACGACGCCGCATTCTCAAGATAGTCAATGTTGGTGTAGCCCGGATAGGGGCGGAAAGGATCGGGGTTCACACCGCAGTTGCCGACTCCCACATTGACCGCGGGGCCCGTGGCCAACCCCGTAGCCGGGTTCACCGCATAGGGGATTTTATGGCCGGACGGCGTTACACCGTTTTCGGGTACTCCGTTAGCGTCCAATATAGGATTCGACGCAAGGCCACAATCGTTGGCGCCGTAGGCCACCCCCGGTCCGTATAGGCTGTTCGCCACCGCCGGCGAGACCGGATAAAGTTGGTTCAAGTTAAGTTGCCGGCCCAGGTGTGTTCCTGAACTTCCTACATAGGAAACGGTGGCAATGGTGTTGCGGTATACTTCGTGCTGTACATCCAAATGCCACTGCTGCACATTCGGCCACGGTAGTTTCTCTTGAATGGCCGTGACCGACAGGGGAAGTTGTGGCGCTGGGCCGACCGAGGTAGCACCCACTACCTTATAGCCGGGAATGTTCACCTGTTGGGCGGCGTAGGCTAGCGGTGGCGAGTTTTCCAAGGATTCGGTATTCGCCTCATTGCCATTGGTGTGATCAAAAAAGATACCGTAGCCGCCGCGGATGGCCCATTTCCCGTCTCCCTTCGGATCGAAGGCAAACCCGAGGCGCGGCGCGGGATTGAACCGATGACCGGTCTGACACCCCGCCGGTTGTCCTCCCACCCCACACTGCACCATGCCGTTCGGCATGTTCTGGACGCTGATCGGTGCGCTCGGATCTGTCACCCCCAAGTTGGTGACGACGTCGTCCGCATTCACTGTGGTCAGGCCTAGCTTGTAGTGTTCTGGCTCGAAGTTAAAGGCTTGGTGATATCGCTCCCGGTACGTGCCAAAGAAGCTCATGCGCAGCCCGAGGTTTAAGGTCAGCCGGTTGGTGGCACGCCAATCATCCTGAAAATAGGGTTCAAAAATCTTGTAGCGGTTGTAATACTTAATCACTGTATTTTGCTGTCCGTACGCCGCAATGTACCCTAACTCCATGTCAGCAACCGGATTCCCCGTGGTTACGGACGAAGTCGACGGGTTGAACTGGAAATAACCTGGGAAACCGCCCGGACCGGGTTCCCCACCGAGCTCATTCTTTTGCGCCGCCGCGAAGTAACCCCCGAACTGCAGGTTATGTTTCCCGATGATCTTGTTCACATTGTCTTTATAAACGTAGGTGGGATTCGCGTTATACGGCCCGTTCGGGGTTATCCCGGGGTCTTCGCCGAAGCCGCCGCCGTAGGCACCGCCGGGATCGTTCAGGTTAATGCCGGGGATCACGCCGCGATTCGCTGCTGGGAATAGTTGTCCGGCGGTAAGGTTGGCTGGGCGTTGCCAGTTGCCCGCGTTCTGCAGAACGATGTGGTCCGTAGTGTAGGCGAAAACGAACTCATTCAACAGGGTGGGCGAGAACGTCGATGCAAGCCGCATAACCGCGCTCACTCCGGGACCTTTAAAGTCGGTTTGGATGGTGGGAAAAGTTCCCACGTTGGTCCAAAGGGGAATTTCGTTCAAAGTATCCCAGGAATCGTGGATATAGTTGAATGTGATCCGCTGTTTGTCGGTTAAGTTGTGGTCGACCCGCACTAACTCCTCGCGCCAATTCGTAGGCTGGCTGTTGATCTTATAAAAAAACTCCTGACCGGGTGAGCCCCCCTGAGGAATGCCGAGCGACGGCAGAGGTACTAAGTTATTCATCAGAATCGTCGCATTGGCGCTATTGGCAGCGAAGGCAGCTGCCGTAGCAGGGTTGGTTACAAGATTCGTAATTGGAACGCCGCCCTCACTGACCGGAATACCGCCCACGGTCGGGCAGTCGGCATATCCACCCAGCACCGGGTTCGGACATTGGTCGCTGAAATCCCCCGCCCGCTCCGCCGCCGAGGGCACCGCTTGATTGAAGGTGTAGGGAACCCGATCTCTCCGCCATTCTTGCGAAAAGAAGAAGAACGTCTTTTGCCGGTTTTCGTTGTACACCTTGGGAATTACCAGCGGTCCACCGATGGTGTACCCGAAGTCGTTCTTGTGGTACGGCGGGGCAACTCCGTCTTGCAGAAAGCCCGGCGAGTTGAACATGTTGTTGCGGACGAATTCATAGGCATCGCCATGAAAGGCGCTCGTCCCGGCTTTGGTTTCCACTTCAATCGTGCCGGATGAGTCTCTCCCGTACTGCGCTCCGTAATTGGAAGTCAGAACCTTGAATTCGCCGATGGCGTCAATGCTGGGGGTGACGTTGAGCGTGTTGTTGCTGCCATTGTCCTGGATGTCTCCGCCATCGATTTCCCAATTGTTGTACTCGGTGCGCCCCCCGTTGACGCTGTACGAATTGTTGGCCGTTACCCCAACCTGCCCCTCATCGTTACCGGTTTGATCCGATACACCCGGCACCAGCGTGATCAGTTGCTTGAAGTCCCGCCCGTTCAACTCCAGCTGCGAAACCTCTTTGCCGTTTAAAGTCCCACTCAAATCCGACGACTGCGTCTCCACTTGTGCAATGGCCGATCCTTCAACCGTAACCTCCACGTTGGCGGCCCCTACTTCCATCGCCACGTCCACCCGCGCCTTCTGCCCTACTTGCAAAATCACACCCTTGGCCTGATATTTCTTGAAACCCTGCGCCGTTACCACGACGTCATAGGTACCGACCGGCAACGCAGCAAACAGGTAACTGCCACTCGCATTGGTCGGAGCGGTTCGTGTTAACCCCTGCTGCTCGTTGATCGCCTTCACCTCTGCGTTGGGGATGGCTGCCCCAGTCGAATCGGTTACGGTGCCGGTGATTTGGGCGGTGTCCTGGGCCAGAGTGGCAACAGAAAGGCTCAACACGAATACAGCTACTGCGCATAACACGAGGAGTGATTTCATAGGTGTCTTCCTTCAACCAATACAATGGCGACGGTCTACACTCTAGCTAACTGGTTGTTACAAGCGATCTGTTGTGCGGCCATGCCGTCCTGGCAAGCGGAAGATGAAGGCGCACGGAAGCCTTCATTAAATCGTATGAATAGTGGAGGAAGTCGAGGATCTTAGTCAAGAGAAAAAATAACATAACGCCAGGCAACAATGGCTGTGATCTCAGTCACATTCAGTGCGAGGCCGATTCCCAAACCGCTGGTTCTGGCGCCAATTTAGCTCTGCATTAGCCCCGAAATGGCGTTTTTCGGGAACCGCCTTTAACCTTCGAAAGCGATGCCGACCGCCATGGCTGACCCACACCGGTTAGTTGAGGGGTTGGAAAGGCTGGAGGAAGCCGATCACCTAGCGATACTCCGTAACGTGCGGACCCACCTTGGCCCGCCAAGCTCTGACCAAACGCGGACATGTCATCAAAACCATCCGGGCGGTGAAGGGGCACTTTTAGAAGACTGGATGCGCCATTTTGGCATTGCCGGCTGATTGGTCAAAAGTTAAAACGCGCTCCAAACTGAAACTGGCGCGGGGTATTGACCGTATTCGTGATCAGTCCGAAGGGAAGACTCTGCTGGGTCACGCCGATAAGGCTCGGCGTAGTTGGCATTCCGTACTGCGGCGTGTTGCTGATGTTGTAAGCAGAGATGTCGAATCGGAGCGCTTTCGTTTCGGTCAGATTGAACGTCTTGTAAATTGAGAGATCCAGATCGCGGGCTCCCCGGGTGCGAACGTTATCCAGATAGGCTGGGGCAGTCCCGGGAATAAATGGATTCATCGTTCCGCCGTTTTCCGTTCCGGGCAATTGAAAGCAATTGTCGTTGAACCAATTGGTTACCGTATGCGGAGCGCCCCTGGCCGGATTACAGGTCATGTCGGCCCGCTGATTGAAATACGACGGCACTATCCCTGAGAGCGGCGAGGTAATCGGAACACCAGTGCTTAGATAGAGGATGGCATTCGTGGTCCAGCCCCCTAGAAAGGCGTTAGCCACACCCTCGAGGTTCACTGCCTGCCCTTTGCCAACCGGGAGGTCATAGGACGCTTCTCCAGTGAACTGATACTTGACGTCCTGCGGGCTGATGGAGTGTTCATACTCTAGATTCCTCCAATCCTGTGGCAGACCTAGATGAGAACCTACGAAACCTAGAGGAGGATACGAGTCGTCGGTCATAATCTTTCCCCAAGTAAAAGTGGCGAGCGTGGTGAAGTGCCCCGTCAACCGCTTTTGCACCTTGGTTTGCAGGGAGCTGTACTCGGAATCGGCGCGGCCGTAGCCATTGACATTCACGCCATTCCCGGTGCCGTAGCTGCCATTGCCGAATTGCGGGAACTGCTGCAGCGCTACCCACATGGGAACGGTGGCGGAGCCGGAGTTGGCATTGGTGGAAGGCTGAATAGCCTCCCACTTATTGGGCACCATGCACGACGGAATTGGGGTTACGCACAGTGAATTCCCGTATTTCGCGATCGTGCCCAGATCGAGTGTGTTGAGGTCGACGATACCCCCTCCGAAGGGCAGGTACAGGCCACGGCTGCCGACATAGCCAGCGGTCACAACGACCTGATGCGGTAGCTCATACTCCAAGGCGAAATTAAAGTTATAGACTGTGGGAGTGGGCTGAGTGCGCAGCACGGTTTGCAAAGTGATTCCCAGATTATTGGCCAGGCCGGTTGGCGGGCTGGTGAAAACGGGGACGGTTCCGGCGGGGAACGGGTTGCTTAAGGAGTAGGGGCCAGTGAAGACGCCGGATGGACTTCCCGTATTCGCGCCACAAGAGGTACCGCTAAACACCGTATTGCCGTCCGAGTTATAGCAGGTGGAGTTCCAATACGTGTTAGAGGCAAATCCGTCGGTGTTGGATGTGGCGCTCTCGACGTTGTGGGTGCTAGGACCGTAGTAGATACCCGCACCGCCGCGAATCACAAAGTGGGTCACCGGCTGGTAAGCGAACGCCAGACGAGGTCCAAAATTGTTCAGATTCGTTGTGAACGGGGAGCGATTGCGACTGTTGGCGAAGATTTCGGCACCCGTGTAGGAAACACCCATAAACGTGTTGCTTGCGTTGGGATTGAAGTATTCCTGGCGGTTATAGCGCTCGTTGCGGCCGCCAAAAATGTCCCAGCGCAGGCCGGCGGTGATGGTCAGAGAAGGCAGAGGGTGGTAGGTATCCTCGACGAAGGCCCCGTAGTAAGGGCTGGACTCGGCGGCGAAGACGTCTTTGCTGAAACTGGGGTAGCTGTTGAAGTCCGTTTCGGTGCCGGGCTCGGTTCCCATGCCGATGAGGAGGGAGGCGAAATCGCTGCCGCCTACGGCACTGGCAACCGACTGATCCGTAGCGCTGATGTCGAAACCGTACGCGCCCGCTGGCGCCGGCGGTTGGCCGACGTTGAGGTACCTCTTCATCCACTCGAAACCGGTCGAGATTGCATGCTTGCCATGAGTTTTGGTGAGAGCGACGTCGACGTCGCTGTTCTCGCTGGCATAGCGGAAGATGTTGTCGTCGGCCGTGCCCCCAACTCCCGAGGTAACTCCCGAAGGGCTCATGAAGTCGTCAAAAAGCACGAACGGGAGCTGTTTGAAGACCTGCTCCGCGGCCAGAGAGGCGGGGAAGCCGAGCTGGGTAATGTCGATGCTGCTGTACGACGCCGGTCCTCCCTGATTCTCGAAATGGCGCGTAAAGGAATAGCGCAAATTCAGGATGGTGGTTGAATTGAGCGTCAGGTCGTCGGCCACGAGAATATTGCGCGCATTGGTGAGGTTCTCGGCATAGTTGATGTCCCACCCGCTGGGGAATACGTTAGCCGTGCTAAACAACAGGCGGGCATAGGAAAATCGGGTGAAGATGCGCTGCTTGTCGCTCTGGTTCCAATCCACCCGGACGTCGAACCTTTGTGCGTGGTACGGATCCAGGCCCGGCAACCCATAATTATTCATGACGTCAATATTTGCCGAATCACAAGTGCTCGGGTTGGGGAGATTACACTTTGGCATCATCGACAGAAATTCGAGGCCAATGGGGTTGGGGTTCGGGATTTTGTTCCCGGGAAATGGCTGCCGCAGGCCACCGATGTCGGGCTTGGTCGGATCGTATATTTTAAAGCTCATGGCCGAAAAGTCTCCCGTCCTCTCGGCACTGGTCGGAACCGTAAAATAGTCGATCCCCTCGAACTGCTCTTGCTGCGTGGCCTCGTAATCCCCAAAGAAGAAGAGTTTATCGCGCTTGATCGGCCCCCCAATGGCGGCTCCCTCCTGGTAACGGTAGAAGTCGGGTGGCGTGTTGGGCACATTGCTCAACAGCTGAGTTTGCTTATTGAAATATTCGTTTGCGGACAAGGCGTTGGGGCGAAATACCCCGAAAAGGTCGCCATGAAACGCATTGGTGCCGCTTTTGCTCACCAGGCTGATGACTCCCGCAGCACCGCTCTGATAGGAGGCCGAGGTGTTCTGAGTCTCCACCCGAACCTCGTCGACTCCGTCCTCGGGAACATTCATCGCCGGAATGATGGCTGCAGAATTGTTTTCCGCAATTCCGATGGGGCTGCCGTCGACCATGTAGTAGACGGACCCGACAATGGCGCCGTTGATCGTGGCGGCAGAGATGTCGACTCCGGGCCGCCCCACCGAAATGTTCTGGATCGATTGCATCGAATCGCTAGAATTGGGTGAACCGTTGGGAGGACTCACACCAGCACTCAGTTGAACGAGGTCGTAAACATTGCGGTACAGCAACGGGACCCGGTCAATGGCTTCGGACGGAATCAGCAAGCCGACGGTAGAGTTGCTGGGCTCGACCAGTTCAGTGCCCGCTGTCACCGTGACCGATTCCGTGGTTGCGCCGACGTGCAGGGAGATGTTGGCCTCGGTGACCTCATCAACATTGACGGTGAGCTTGTCTCGGGTAACCGTGACAAAGCCCGTCTGGCTGACAGTGACCTGATAGATGCCCGGATTCAGCGAGATGAATGCGTAGAGCCCCCCGGAGCTGCTGGCAGTACGCTGGGTCACTCCGGTTGCTTGGTTGAGCAGGACTACCTGGGCTCCAGAGACAACGGCTCCGCCTTGGTCGGTTACCGTGCCGTGGATGCTTCCTCTTCCCGCTTGGCCGAACGCAGCGGTTTGCGCGAGAAAGAGAAGAAGGCACACACAATAGAAAGAGCGAGCAATTCTGTTAATGAAACTCCTTGGGTTCACTACCGTCTCTCCTCTGTGGTCGACATTTAAGCGGTACACAGCCCTCCTGCGCCGCGCGAGCACCAACCAATCCAACGACCGCAGACGGTAAGCGCCGCGTTGCGCGGCACAAGTTCGCCGCTTTCTCTCGGTGGTTCGTTTTAAGCCTCGCTATTTTCCAACCGTACCTAGGCGCGTCCGCCCGTCGATTTTTCCATAGTTGCCGCCTGAACTAGGGATCGAGACACGTCGCTCGGGAGCAATACTAAAAGTGGATGTGACTTTTCAGCAGTGTTGAAGATCTGCGCTTGTTGTGACGACAGTGGCACGAAGGCATTCCTGGGTAGAACCCGGTATTGAATCGTATTAGGAGTCTGCTTTTACACGATTTCAACTGTCAAGAAAAAACTGAGGACTTCTGTCGAACAAAAGGTACTCCGCGGGCCGAACCCGGGAAGGCCAGACCAGCCATGCGAACTAAGCCACGATTCCTGTACGCCAGGAACCCACCAGCCCGGTTCTCAAGATCCCTGGTCGCGATCAGGCGGATAAACTGCGGGTCGATTCCCGCACCGCCAGCTCCGGCGCCACTTTGCGGTGCACCGCCCCAATCTCACGCTTTTCGAGCACCGCCTTAATTCCTTCGAGCGCGATGCTGACCGCCATGGCTCCCATGGCCTCCATGGGTTGGCGCACGGTCGTCAGCGGTGGAGTGTAAAGACTGGAAGCGGCTACGTCGTCGAAGCCGATCACCGAGCAATGTTCGGGAACGCGCGAGCCGGCTTTAGCCAGTGCACGAATGGCTCCAAACGCGGTCATGTCGTCGAAAGCCATCAGCGCAGTGAACGGGCGCTTTTTCTGCAGCAGCTCCTCGGTCAACTGGTAGCCAGCTTCAAAACTGGAAATCGGCTCGCTCGAGTCGGGGAGGTCGACGATCAGCTGGGGATCGAGCTCGAGGCCACTGGACTTGGCAAAACTGCGAATGCCCTTCCAGCGCGGTGCACTGTCCGCCAGGCTCTTCGGACCGCGAATGAAGGCGACCTTGCGGTGTCCCAAGGAGTGAAGATGTTCGAGAGCCGAGCGGGCTCCGACTTCGTTGTCCACGATGACCGAATTGATGGAGTCGGTTTGCGACTCGCGTCCAATCATCACCGTAGGGATGCTGCTTTTTTCGAGATCCCCCAGGACATCGATGTTGACGAACAGCCAGTTCGCCAGCACGATGAGGGCCTCCACCCTTCGGTCGAGAAGCATTTCGAGATAGCGCTCGAAGCGGCTTCGCTCGTTGTGGACGTCAGTCAGAATGGGCAGGTAGGAGGATTGGTAGAGCGAATTCTCGATGCCGCGCAAAATTAAGGTGCAATAAGGATCGGTCATGTCGAACACCATGACCCCGACGGTGTGGCTACGGCGGCTGCGCAGGGAGCGGGCGAACAGGTTCGGCCGATAGCCCAGCCTCTTTGCCGTCCGCTCGATCTTCTTCTTGGTGTTAGCCGGAATGTAGCGAGCCAGGGGGGCGTTGTTGAGCACGATCGATACCGTGGTCGAGGAAAAGCCGCTCTCCTTGGCGACATCGCGAATCGTGACCATGGCGGGTTTCATGGTTGCATCGCGGCGAGACAAGCCCACTCCACTCGAAGCTCGCTTGCAATCGCTTTCGCTCCTGGCGGACACTACAGCAGAGAGCGAAATCAGTGTCAAGTTTCGAGTTGCGCACCCAGGTCCGGATTTGGCTCATTTTCGCCCTTCTTGGGATGGCCGGTCCCGGATTCCAAGGCTTGGCGCAGCGGACCGATTCGACGGCGAGGCCGGGAACTCCGTCCGCCCAGGGCTCTGAAATCCAGCAGTTGTTTGACCAGGGGGAAGCTGCTCTACGACAGGGAGATATGCAAGCGGCCGAGCAAGCGTTTCGCGGTGTGCTGGCGCGCAACCCGCAGATCGCCGGCGCATACGCCAACTTGGGGGTGGTGTACATGCGGCGAAAACAATGGCGACCCGCGCTCGAGATGCTCCAGAAAGCTGAGCATCTGGCTCCTCAAGTCGCCGGCATCCGCCTGAACATTGGTCTGGTTCACTACCGGCAGAATGATTTTCGCAATGCCATCCCTGCCTTTCAATCCGTGGTCGACGACGTTCCGGATTCCTACCAGGCCCGGTATCTCCTGGGTCTGTGCTACTTCTTCATCGAAGATTACCCCAATGCCGTTCGAGCTCTCGAGCCACTGTGGCCGACGGCATCGGATCAGTTGAATTACTTGTACGTGCTGGGCGTGGCCGCAGGAGACGCAGGACGACCGGATCTTGAGCAACGGGCCCTGGGGCGGCTGGTTGAACTGGGCGGCGATTCCCCGGAGTTTCATCTCCTACTGGGCAAAGCTCACTTGAATCGCAAGGAATACGATGACGCGATTACGGAGCTCAATCTAGCCGCCAAAGCCCAGCCTAACTTGCCGTTTGTGCACTTCAACCTTGGCCTGGCCTATCTGAAAAAGCAGGACCTCGACGAAGCCAAGTCGGAGTTCCTCAAAGATATAGCGGTCGAACCCGACGTAGCCTACGGCTACGATCAGCTGGGACTCGTCTATTATCTCGAGCAGCAGGACCAGCCAGCCGAGAAGATGCTGCGCAAAGCTCTCCAACTGAACCCCCAGCTCACCAGCTCGCATTTTCAGCTGGCGCAGGTCTACCAGCACGAACAGAAGTACACTCTGGCTCTAACCCAGGTCGATGCCGCCATGAAGGCAGTGCCCGAGAACGAAACCGTGCACTACCTGCGGGGACAGATCTTAGAACGACTGGGGCGGACGCAAGAAGCAAAAGCGGAGATGCAAAAGTTCACGGAAATCTCCAACGCCGCCCGTGAAAAACGGCACCAGGAACTCGAACTGGGCCCCATTCCCGATCCCCAGCTCACTCAGGAACCGCAGTAGACAAATGAATCGGTTCGACGGATCCGCTCGAACGGTCCGCTAAGCCGCTGACTCTTATAGCAGCAGGAACAAGCCGTGTCCGGTTACCGACGGTACTCTCTCCCCCTTTCTGCCGCCCATTTTTGTGGAGAGTGCGATTGATTCATGGCAAAATCAGGCAGCTTTCTTTGCTTTTGGTATGCGTGGACTGCTCGGTTCTGGTGCGTGCTCGCTACCTGGTTTGGCAGGGGCGGAAACTACGGTCGAAGCCGGACCACAGCGGTGATCAGCATTGCGGTGACCGGAGGCTACGGATTGAATTCGCGGATCGTTACCTACCTGGTAGCAGCGGCTTTGCTGCTGGCCATGCTGGTTTTGCTCATCTGGAACCGGCGGCGGGGAAGACCGTTCTTCATTCCCACCGCGGTTGAGCACCGCAACTTGACCCGCCTCCTGGTTGCCAGCTTCTTGACACTGTTCGCGGAATTGGCTTTCATCCGCTGGATTTCGGTGGAAGTCCGCGTCTTTGCATACTTTAAGAATCTTGCGCTGTTGCTTTGCTTTGTCGGCTTTGGGCTGGGCTGCGCCTTGGCGCATCGGGCACGCCGTTGGTTTTGGGCGGTGCAGGCGCTTTTCATCCTCCTTCTGATGGTTCGCATTCCGCTGCCGAGGGGATGGGCGCTCGAAAGGCTTTCGCAGGATCTCGGCGCGGCGCCCGATGTGGAAATCTGGCAGGCTGGCAATGCGTGGAGCTGGGGCCGGTTTCTTAACGCGGCCATGCTGGCTGCGATGTTGTTTCTGCTGCTGATTTGGATCTTCGTGCCGTTGGGGCAAATCGTCAGCCGACAACTGGATCTCGCGCCCAAAACCTTGTCCGCCTATTCCTGGAATCTCGTGGGGAGCTTGGCGGGTATCCTGGCATTTCTGGGCGTGTGCTGGCTGATGCTGCCGCCTGCGGTGTGGCTGGGCGTGGTCCTGCTTGGTTTCGCATGGCTGCAAGATACACGCCGCGATCGCATTGCCCTAGCCGCCTGTCTATTGCCGCTGACCCTAATACTTTACGACCCGGCCACACCGGATCACTTCAGTTTCTGGACGCCCTACCAGCAGATCGACTTTCAGAGATTTCGCACCCCGCAGGGCGGCTTCTTCGTCGACTATGTGGAGGTGAATCACACCGGCTATCAGGCCATCGTCGACCTCGCGCCCGAGTATCTGGCGCAAAACCCCAAGCTGTTGAAGGAAGCACCCGATGAGAATCCATACAACTTACCCTTCCGCTTTGCCGTACCCTCTCCGCGTGTGCTGATTGTAGGCGCAGGCACCGGCAACGATACGGCCGCCGCGCTGCGCAATGGTGGGCGCTCGGTGGATGCAGTCGAGATCGATCCGGCCATCCTTAAGCTAGGGAAGACGCAGCATCCTGAGCATCCCTACGATTCCCCCCGGGTGGCGGTGCACTTAACCGATGCGCGCGCCTTTTTGAAGCGCACAGAGGAGCGGTACGACTTGGTGCTGTTTGGTCTCCTCGATTCGCATACCCAATTTTCCGATTACTCGAATATGCGTATCGATAACTTTGTCTATACGCAGGAATCGTTTCGCGAAGCCAAAGAACATTTGAATGCCGACGGGGTTCTGTTTATTAAGTTCCAGGTGAATCATCCCTGGATGAAACGACGGCTGGCGGAAATGCTTCGCCAGACGTTCGGAAAGCCTCCTCTGGTCTTCTATGCCGATTCCAGTTACTCGACCAGCGCCACCTGCTTTGTCGTGTCTCCCTCGGGTCGTATCGAGGAAGCCTTGGCGGGTGATCCGCGCCTGGCCCATCTGGTTGAGAAAAACCGGATTTCGCTCGCAGGAATCACCCCACCGGTAACCACCGACGACTGGCCCTACTTGTACCAAGAAGGACGCTGGATTCCACGCACATTCTTTGCCCTGGGCGCGCTCGTTCTGCTGTTGGCGATCGCGCTGTATTGCCAAATTCCTGATTCTCGCACCCAGCTGCCATCGTTGTTCTTCTTCAGTATGGGAGCGGGCTTCCTGCTGCTCGAAACGCAAGTGATCAGCCGGCTGGCGCTTTATTTTGGGACCACTTGGCAAGTGAACGGGATTGTGATCTCTGCCGTCTTGATTGCGATCTTGGCGGCGAATGCTGTGATGGAGTTCAGCCGGTCTCTCCCCCGATCATGGATTTTAGCGGGGCTGTTTTTGGGATTGATCGTGGCTTACTTACTGCCTCTTGAGCGGACGCCGGGTCCTCCGGCCATCGCCGGGACCCTGGTGGCGATCCTTTTCTCCGTGCCGGTTTTCTTCGCAGGATTGCTGTTCGCCTTGGAATTCCGGCAAACAAAATGGCCGAGCGCAGCTTTGGGTGCCAATGTTCTAGGAGCCGTGGTGGGGGGATTGCTCGAGAATCTCTCCTTGGTGACCGGAATGCGCGCTCTCTTGCTGGTTACAATCGGTTTCTATGCGCTGGCCTGTTTCGGGCTGCTGCGCGCCCGGTCGATGTTGTCCGCGAACCAGAATGCCCCAGCCCTCTCGCTCAAGTAAGGGCAAAACGACACTCGGAGTCCGTCCCGGGTCACGGCCGGTTTAAGGACCTAGCCCTTTGGCTCGAGATTTCCCAGGCCACCGCCCCCAGCCAGAACAAAAGCACCAGGGCCATCAAACTGTAGCGCCGCTCGTAGAATGCGAGAAACAAATGGAGCGGAGGCAGAAATAATAAAAGGATCGGCCCGAGCAGCGCCGCCCGATTCCAACCGCGAACGCCGCCTTCCTCATGCACGTGATCCGCCACCAATACAATAGGAAGCAGGAGCAAGCTCAAGTCATAGGCGAAGGTGTGATAACTGACGACAACCGTAACCATCGCACACAGGGAAAATCCGAGATTGAACGTCGTGGCCGGGGCGCTTTTCGATAGGAAGGCCGTGAACAGCACCAGGGCAATCGATAGCAAGACTAGTACGACATCGCTGAAGCTTCGCGAGATCAGATGAGTGAAAGGAATCTCGAGCAGCCCCCGCAGGTTCGGCATGCCGCTCGGAACCACCGTTCCGGGCCGGCCCATCATCTGTTCCATCCGCCACACTGAACCCGGATAATCGACGCTTGCCTCCCTCCCCACCATGGCAACCGAAATCAGCACAAGAAGGGAGCCGACCACAATAAAACCGAGTACCGCCTTCTTTCTCCTCTCGAGAAGCCACACAACGATCAGCGGCAGGACCAGATGAGGGCGGAACAGCCCGAGTCCCAGGCAGCATCCTGCCGCGAACTCGCTCTGCTTTTTCTGGAAAATGAAGACCAAGGTGAAGATGAGGAGAAGGAGGATGATGTCCTGGCCCTGCAGCAGAGCAAAAAACGTCGAAAAAAAACCCACCACTGCCAACAGCCAGCCAGCAACAGAAACCTGCCGTAGTAATCCGACGTACGGCCGCAACAGATACAAGAGCAGGAGAAGAATGAGAAGAGTGAACAAGTCCCACAGCAAATAGGCCGCAAAATAGGGCAAGAAAGAAAATGGAACGAACAGAAGGGCTTCAAAGGGAGGGTGATTATAGGGCAAGGGGCCCTTGCGGAGGTTCGCGGCAGGAGCAAACTCCTGCTGGATCCGGTACTGCATGGTGTCGTCATACAATCGGTGGCCCAGTCCCTGGCGGACGATTTTTGCCGCCGAGTAGAAGATGGTGAAATCCTGGTACCCCTGCTTGAGCAAGTCTCGGGAATTCCAAGCGAGCAGCAAGTCGAGCGAAGCCATTGCTGCCAGGAAGAGCCAGAGGGGTGTTTTGAAGTCTTTCTTCTTCATCTATATGACTAAACAGGAGGGCCGATTCTATATCCATTCGAAGGGAGGATCCAGATGCCAGTGGCTGGATCTGAAATCCCTCGCCGGGCCTGGAGTGTACCGTGGCGGCTTACGGAAAGCGGACGGGTTCTCGAAACCCTCTCAGTAGGGTACACTTCTGAGGGCCGCGGAGGTCACATGAACCTAAAAATTGAGACCCGACAAGTCGACGGAGTGACGGTTGTCTCTTGTACTGGGCGTATCGTCTTTGGCGAGGAAGCTACCGCTTTACGGGATCAGTTGAAACGCACCTTGAGTACGTCGCGGAGCATCGTGCTGAACCTAGCTGGCGTCAGCTATATTGACAGCGGCGGCCTAGGAACGCTTGTGGGGGTGTATTCTTCCGCCCGTTCGCAAGGCGCCGATATTAAGCTGACAGGCCTGGGCCCTCGTGTCCGCGACGTTTTGCAGATCACAAAACTGGTCACAGTCTTCGAGACGTATGATAGCGAGCCGCAGGCGGTAGCGGCGTTCCAGCGCGGTGCCGCCTAGCTGTCTCGCCCTCCGAGTCGGCCAGTGCAGCCGACAAGAATGCGGCGAACCTCCAAGGGGCCCTTCCCAGCGCCGCTCAATCCTGGCATGATTCTGCTAGGATTTTTCCTTTAGGGAGCAGGTTAGACGCGATGGCTCTTCCAACCATGATCGCCCCTCCCGGGTCGGGCGTCTTTCCCACTCTTGTCTTCGTGCAAGGCAATGAACAACGCATCATCAATCTCGATCACAGCCCGTTCAGCGTAGGCCGAAAGGTCGATAAAGACTTAGTGATTGCCGATCCTCGCGTCTCCCGCGATCACGCCATCATCGTTTCCGAAAACGGTCAATTTTCCGTGTTCGACCAGGGTAGCAAGCACGGCACTTTCGTCAATGGAGAGAAGGTCGAACGCAAGGTCCTCGAGCGCAATGACCGGCTGGAGTTCGGGGTGCGCGAGGCAGCCTACGTTATTTTCAACCCGCAGCACACGACGACCAATTCTGCTCGTGAGTTTCTCAGCCAGATCTCGGGGATGCACATCTCGGACGAAACCACCGATCTCGAGAAACTGGTTATTTTCCTCGAGGCCGCACGCAAGCTGAATACCGTTGGTGTGCTC
>Ga0187783_10000706_pt1 | contig 24354 bp, 25 predicted proteins | sample 1015_SJ02_MP02_2_FD_132471 | JGI IMG/M metagenome (GOLD analysis project Ga0187783, IMG submission 132471) | Tropical peat soil microbial communities from peatlands in Department of Meta, Colombia - 1015_SJ02_MP02_20_MG | ecosystem: Environmental > Terrestrial > Soil > Wetlands > Peat | place...
CGCGGTTCGACGATCGGTCGCCGAGATCAGCGAATCAGCATCGAATCTCCGTAGCTGTAAAAGCGATAGCCTGCGTCGACGGCATGCTCATAGGCGCGGAGAATGTTATCGCGACCCGCAAAAGCAGCCACGAGCGCGAGTAGGCTCGATCGCGGAAGGTGAAAATTCGTCAGCAGCTGATCCACGACTCGAAAAGGTTTCCCCGGATAGAGCAGGATGCTTGCTTCCGCCTTGCCGGACGCTATGATCGGTCCTTTCCCGAGGCTTTGCTCCGCCGCATCTTCCAACGCCCTGACGACCGTTGTTCCAATGGCCAGCACGGGATGACGCTCGCCTTTGGCGCGCTCCAAAGAAGCCGCCGCCGCTCCCGGAATCTCATAGGCTTCGGGGTGGATCGGATGGTCTTCGACGCGTGCGGTGCGGATCGGTTCAAATGTACCCAGTCCAATCTCAAGCGTAATTTCCACGATTTCCACTCCCCGATCGCGAACCCGCTGCAGAATTTCCGCGGTGAAATGTAGCCCCGCTGTGGGTGCGGCAATCGCCTGGCCTTGGCTGGCAAATACCGTTTGATAGCGCTCACGGTCCGCCGGCTCGTCGGTCCGCTTGATATAGGGGGGCAAGGGAATGTGGCCGAGGTGCTCCAGCGCTTGGTGAAAGCTGCCCCGCGAGGTAAATCGCAGCCGGCGAAGCCCATAGGAGCCGCGCCCTTCCACAAGGGCTTCGAGTTCGCCGTCGCCAAAAATGAGCCGTTCCCCTGTCGGGACTTTCCGGCCAGGGTGTACCAGCCCTTCCCATGTATCGGCGTTTAGTTGCCGTGCGAGCAACACTTCGATTTCGGTTTGCAAAAACTCAGAGCGGGCCGGGTTGTGCACACCGATCGGCTGCGCGTTGATTCCAACTCGCCTGCCAAACAGCCGCGCAGGAATGACGCGTACATTGTTGAGAGCGATGACTTCGTTCCCGCGAAGCAGATCGGGAAACTCTCGAAAGTGCCTGTCTTCCCATCGCCCTGTCGCGCGATCGAGCAGCAGCATCCGCGAGCGATCGCGCCCGGGAAGCGGACGCTGGGCGATCTGTTCAGTCGGCAAATGGTAGTCGAGCTCGCTCGGTTTCATGGCGCCGCCACCGCTAGGTGTCGTTCGCGGCGTCCTCGGCAATGCGGGCGGCCACTTCGAGAACCTCTAAATGGATGCGCTGGTTCGAAGCAAATATGCTCGGCCCGCCGAGCCGATAGGGCTGGCCGGCAAGGTCGGTAATTCGCCCCCCTGCTTCTTCAACAATCACAATTCCCGCGGTTGTGTCCCAGGATTTCAGGCCGAACTCCCAGAACGCATCGAAGCGGCCGCAAGCCACCGAGCACAAATCAAGTGCGGCCGCTCCATCGCGGCGCACGCCATGCGAACGCAGTGTGAATTGCCAGTAGTAGTTGATGTTTGAGCTCTTCTTGCGCTGATGCGTCGGAAAACCGGTAGCCACGAGACTTGTGGCCAGCCGCTCGACCGACGATACGCGAATTCGGTCGTCGTTCCGATAGGCCCCTTCGCCGCGTGCCGCAGCGAAAAGCTCGTTGCTGACCGGATTGAAAATGGCGCCCGCGATCGGCACCCCATCCTTGGCCAGCCCGATCGAAACCGCAAAACACGGATATCCGTGTGCGAAATTCGTCGTGCCATCCAGCGGGTCTACGTGCCAGCAAAACTCCGCGACCGGCCGAGCGACGCCACTCTCTTCCGCCACAATTCCGTGATCAGGGAAGCGTCTTTGCAGGCGCGCTACGATCCATTGCTCGGAACGTCGGTCCGACTCCGTGACCAGATCCACTTCGCCTTTATAGGAGATTTCCTTCGGGCGATCGAATCCCTCACGAAGGATGACTCCTGCTTCGCGGGCGATTTCCATGGCGGCGTCGAGATATTCGCTCATTTTGCTTTGCCAAAGGGCGGTCCCACGACAAGCCATCGTTTATGGGTTGGCTGCAGGAGTCAAATACTCTTTGCGGTAGCGCACCGTGTAGCCGCCGGCTACAGCCAGGCTCACGTGACGATCGCTTCCGGCCGGGGGAGCCGGGGTCGGATAGTATCCCAGAAGGTACTGCGTTCGCAGTTCTCGATCGATCTTGTCGAACATCTGTGCAATCTGCGCCATATCGTCAAGAATGTACATGGCTCCGCCCGCGCTGTCGGTGATCGTGATCAACGCGTGCTCGCCGGCCGTGTTCCTGCCATTCTCATTTTTCACGGGACGGATGAGGATCGTGTAGAGAAGGGCTCCGGAAGCGATCGCGGCGTGCCGCGTGTCATCGAATTTCGAGATGCTTGTCGTCTCCCCGCCGTCGGTTACGAGCACGATGGCACGCCGCCGCCCTTCCGGCCTCCGTCGGAGCGCACCCGATCCCAGCACCACGGCATCATAGATCGAGGTGCCCGAGCCTGGGGTGACTCGGCGCACGGCTGCTTGCAGCGCCGACACGTCTTGCGAAAAGTCGGCCAGTCGGGTCACGGCCTCGGAGAACTCGAAAACGGCTAGCGTGTCTCCGGGCCGGACCACCTGCCGGATAAAATGCGCGGCGGCATCGGTCTCGAAGCGAAGATCTTTGTAGGTGCTGAGACTCGCATCGATCATCAAGGCAAGATCGAGCGGCCGGTTCGTCTGTGCCTCAAAATAATCGAGCTTTTGGGAGACGCCCTCCTCGGCAATCTGAAAGGCGTCTTGGGTCAAGTCAGCCATAGGTCGGCCATCGGCGTCGGTCACGCTCGCCAGAACGGTGACCATATCGGTTCGCGCATGGATGGTGCGCCCTCGGGTTTGTTGCTGCCCGGCGCCGATTCCCACCAGCCCACCGCTGACCACAAGGGCCGCACAAAACCGTAGGAAGCGGCCGGGGCCAACCATCACTGCCGGAGAAGTCCTCATCTAGGAACTAGATTCGTTCGAGCGGGAAATGGCTTCCTCGGGCGGCAATTCGCCTTCGGCCCAGACAGCTCCTCCGGCGAAATACTCCTTCTTCCAAATGGGAACGACTCGCTTGAGGGTATCGATCGCGTATCGGCAGGCGTCGAACGCCACGTCGCGGTGCGCTGAGCTCACCGCAATGAATACACTCGTCTCGCCGACTTCTAGTCGGCCCAATCGGTGTACCATGGCAAGTCGGTCAATGGGGAACCGGGCTCGGATTTTCGCGCCAATCTCGCGCATCTTCGCCAGGGCCATCGACTCATACGCCTCATATTCCAAGTACTGCGTCCGCTTGCCTTTGAAATTGTTGCGTACAAATCCATCAAATATGACGAGCGCCCCATCTTCCGGTCGCTTCAGGCTCTCGATGATCTCTTGCGGTCGAATCGGGTCCCGCACGATTTGAAAGATGTCCTCGGTGATCACGGCTTGCTGCCCACCACTGACGGGGGGAAGGAATGCAACCTCATCTCCGCTCGACAGAGGAGCGCGCCATGTGGCGTACTCTTGATTCACAGAGGCGGCGATGGAAGCACGAAGGGAAGCCAGTCTTGGAAACCGCCGCCCGTAACGCTCAAAAAGGTCCTGGACGCGTGCACCCTCGGATAGCTCGGCATCTTCCTGCTCGACCCCGGTGATTTCCTTGAGCTGGCCAAAGAACAGGACGTGCACTCGCATCCAGTCATTTTAGCGCGCCCTAAGCGGAACGAGAAGCCAAGGGCCGGCCTAATCTCACGAAGAAGCTGAGCGGCGGGCCTCTAGAGCTTGTGCGAGCATCGACAGAATCCAGGTCCAGCCGTCTTTATGCCGACGCCCCATCTCATCGTCCGGCACCCCCGAATGACGCAGTGTGACGTCGGTTTCGTTGGCTCGCGCTTCCATGGTAACAGTTACGATGGACTCAACGCCCCGGGTGGCCTCCGATACCCAGGTGTACTCGACCCGGCGCGGTCGATCAATCGCAATGAAGCGTCCGTAGTGTGGCCAAATCCGCCCTTCGTTCTTCGTGGCGATATAGAAGAGCCCATCGACCTGCGGGTTGCAGATCACACGCTCTGCTCCAAACCAGGGGCCTCCTGGGCTCTTCGGGTTCATCCAGGTATCAAAGACCTTTTCGATCGACGCGGGAATCGTGCGGGCCACGGTGACATCGGTAAGCTTCATCGTCACTTCTCCTTTTCGCTGAGGAAGAAATGCTGCAGTCGATCGAGACGCGAGTTCCAAAACGGCTCATACTTAAGGACCCATCGCGCCAGCTCGCGCAGAGGTTCGGACGACAGCTCCAGGGTGTTGTCGCGACCGTGACGAGTCCTATGAACGAGCCCGGCCGCTTCCAAAACCTTGACGTGCTTACAGAATCCGGTCAAGGTCATCGGAAAAGGCTCGGCGATTTCGGAAATACGGGCCGGCCCGCGGGAAAGCCTATCCAGGATCGCCCGGCGTGTTGGATCGGAGATGGCTGCCGTCACGCGATCGATCAAGGGACTGCCGCCATAGTGAACCATATGGTTCACTATAGCCGGACCTCACCGACGTGTCAACTGTCAGATTCCTCTTGTTCGCTTCTTTGATTGGGGTAAAATATGTCGGTCGTTTGTTTCGAGCCGCTCCCAAGCATTCGAAACGGGGGTTTGAACCTGTGACAATCCTCGCCGTAGATCTCGCGTAGTCTGGTACCGCCGCTCGTTCGCTGTTTTCACGACAACCGATAGTTGATGAGTCCCTTGTCTCGCCCTCGAGGTTTCTAGCCAGGGCTGCTACAAAACGACCGAGTAGAACGATGAGTATCGCTGTTCAACAAGCGTCACCACGACAGAGCCTATGGGCCTCGATCCGCGAAGCTTTGCGGGGATCGCACCAGGATTTCACTGCCGGCAACTTGAATCGTGCCATTCTCCTGCTGGCCATCCCCATGGTGCTGGAGATGGTGCTGGAGTCACTATTCGCCGTGGTTGATGTGTTCTGGGTTGGACGCGTAGGTTCCGATGCTGTTGCCACTGTGGGCCTTACCGAATCCATGCTGCTGCTGGTCTTCGCCGTCGGCATGGGATTGAGCCTGTCGACAACCGCCATGGTGGCACGGCGTATCGGCGAGAAAGATCCCGAAGGAGCAGCCGTCGCCGGTGCCCAGGCGGTGTTTCTGGGTCTCGCGATGTCCGTCATCATAGGGCTGCCCTGTTTGTTCCTGGCCCCGCGGCTGTTGCTGTGGATGGGGGCAACGCCGAACATCGTAGCTGTCGGCAGCAGCTACACGCGCATCGCACTGGGCGGAAGCGGCGTGGTCCTTCTGCTGTTTCTCAACAACGCCATCTTTCGCGGCGCTGGGGATGCTGCCGTCGCCATGCGCTTGTTATGGGTATCGAACATCATCAATTTGATCCTCGATCCGTGCCTGATCTTCGGATGGGGACCGTTTCCTCGTCTGGGCGTTACGGGAGCAGCTCTGGCAACCTTCACCGGGCGCGGAATCGGCGTGCTGTACCAGTTCTACCGTCTGCTGCGTGGAACAACGCGGATTCACATTCTTCGTCAACAGATTCGACTGGACCGGAATGTCCTTGCGCGACTTTTCCGACTGTCGCTTACCGGCATCCTTCAGTTCATCATCGCCCAAACAAGCTGGATTGGGCTGGTGCGCATCGTGAGCTTGTTCGGAGCAGCTGCTGTCGCGGGCTATACGATCGCGATTCGCATCGTGGTCTTCGTCATCCTACCCTCGTGGGGGCTAAGCAATGCAGCGGCCACGCTCGTTGGTCAGAATCTGGGAGCGAAGCTGCCCGATCGCGCTGAGGCTTCCGTGTGGCGCACCGGACTCTATAACGTGCTATTTCTGGGCAGCGTGGGAATCGTTTTCACCGTATTCGCCGGGCCGTTGGTGCGCGTGTTTACAAACGATCCGGCCGTGGTTCCCCTGGCCGCTTCATGTCTGCGCATCGTAAGTTACGGCAATATCGGCTACGCGTATGCGATGGTGATGCTGCAGGCCTTCAATGGTGCCGGCGATACTGTTACGCCTACGATCTTGAATCTATTCGGCTTCTGGTTGTTCGAGATCCCGCTGGCCTATTGGTTAGCCATTTTAGAAAAATGGCAATCCAACGGAGTCTACTATGCAATCGTGATTGCAGAAGGTTCTGTCGCCATGGCAAGCATTTTGTTATTCAAGCGCGGGCGTTGGAAGCAGCTCCAAATTTGACGGGTGCAGCCACCGATCACTGACCGTCAAGCACCTGCGGCCGTCGAGCTGTACGGGCCGTCTCTGCGATGACGTCGAGCTCGCTGGAAGCCCGCAGGAGCGCCTCGGAAAGCACGTTCGCTTCCCGACGCAGCGTTTCCGAATCCTTCGCCACCAGTGCATCGTTCTCGCCTGGTATGGGCGTTGCGGAATAGCCTTCGTAGCTTCCAGGCGCGTAAATCGTGTGCTTGAACCAAGGGCGGCCGGTAAGCCCATTCGGAGCCAGCAGCGCCTGCTCGACCCCCGCCAGGGCGTGATTGATCTGGCTCGCTTGGGTCGGATCGAGAGGCGCATCGGAAATCGCGCGAAGCGCCTCGGAAGCGCGATGCGCCGAAGCCGACAGGTGCGCTGCGGCGTCGAGGGTAGCCTCGAGCGCGTCCTGATCCTGTTGATTTGTAGTTTTTGTGAACGCATCGGTCGCGGCGTGTTCAATCTCAAGCGCGTAGGCTGGATAGTTAAAAGGCAGAATATCGGCCTCGTCGAGCCGAAGCGCTAGTATCGCTAGAATCTGCGCCAGAGCCACGTGGTAGGAAAAGGTAGGATCGCCGAAGTGCTTCATCCAATAGAAATCATCATAGAGCGAATGATACACGCCGTACGGACCGGCGAAGCCCAGGTCGACGCTCGGTATGCCGGCGTGATCCAAAAAAGCCGAAAAATCCGAACCGGAGCCCAACGCCCCCAGAGGCACCTTCCCAAAGGGATCCGGAGGAAGAGGCTGCCGCCGCAGGCCGGATGGATTTTTCTGTTCCAAGGTAGCCGAATCGACCCATGCTTCGTGCACGCTTCGGCCCGTTTTCGGATCCTCGACAGCACGCGTCACGTCTCGCACCAGGTCCTTCAGCGACGGTACGGCAGAGGCTTCGAAGTTCGGACCATCGACACCGATGTCGGTGTTGATATATGCGACCGCCTTCTGCTGGAGTTCCGAAACGTTGGCTTCGACCCATTCGGTGGATCCGAGCAGCCCCTCCTCTTCGCCGTCCCATTGGCAAATCACAAGTGTGCGGCGAGGTTTCCAACCGGACTTGGCAAGCGCGCCCAGCGCACGCGCTGCTTCGAGCAACGATGCGGTTCCGCTGCCGGGATCCGCCGCGCCGTAGACCCACGCGTCATGGTGATTGCCGAGAATCACCCATTCGTCGTCTTCGATGCCGCGCAGCCTGGCAACGACGTTGTACAGCGGACGCTCCTTGTAATCCATGAGAAGTTTCATATGAACCTCGGCCGCACCCGGTCCAACGTGATAACTGAGCGGTAGGCCACCTTGCCAGCTGGCCGGGGCCACGACACCGCCAAGGTGTCCTAGGATGACGGCAGCGTCTTGCGCGTTGATGGGCATGGCGGGAATGCGCGGCAAGTTCGCTGCGTCGGCTGGCCGAAGGCGCGGCGCGGAGGGCGTCGCTGCGCCACCGGGAGTCAAGGGATCGCCGGGATAGATCTCGGTATACAGAATGGATCCACGCTGGATACCACTCAGGGGCCGCCAAGGGCCATTCGGATAGGTCGGGCCGGCCACAGCGCCATCGTCGTACGGGTCCGAGTAGAGGATCACGGCTGCGGCCCTGTGTTCCTCCGCCAGCTTTACCTTGATTCCGCGGTAACCGTGCCCATAACGCGCCATGACGATCTTGCCCTCGACGTTCACGCCCAGCTGAGCAAGTTGTTCGTAATCGCTCCTATTGCCGTAATTCACGTAGACGACCGGTGCCCTGACATCGGCCGAAGGCGAATAAGAATTGAACGCGGCGACAGCCCGCTTGTCATGGGTGTCCTGGTCAACGGCAATGGGTTGCTCGGGGGATGCAAGAGTCCTGTTCTCCGGTTCGGTGAGTTCGAGCTTCGCCTCGCGCGGCTCAGGCATCCAAGCGGTGTAGCTGACGATCTCCGCTTCGAAACCAAAGCTGTGATACTGGTCACGCAGCCATTCGGCAACGCGGCGACTCGCTTCGGTCCCCGCCATATGCGGCTCGCTCGTCAGGTGCCGAAGATTTTGTTCGGCATGAACTGGGTCTGGAACCTTCTTCAACCTCGCCTCGAGTTGGCGCTCACCAGACACGCGCGCCGCTCGAAAACCGGCAATGCCCTCGGCGTCCTCGGCCGCGCCTCGCATCACAGCCAGCAGCAGGATCACAGCCGCGCAAAAGGCCCAAAAGAGTTGGGTGCGCCAAGCCCGAAGGCTGTCCGCCGCTCTGCTTGCTGCGGGCTGCAGGGCGGGGCCCAGGCTGATCGCGCTTCTCGGTGGATCAAACATCCTAGCTATCTTAGTGGAGTCGACACCAAGTACAAGGACACATTCTGTAAAGCGGGGGATCATAGCGTAGGATGTCCTGAAAGAACTACGGGTGAGATGGGCCGAGGACAATGAAAATCCTGATTTCGGGTGCGTCCGGCTTGGTCGGCACCCATCTCCGCCAGGTGCTTCGTCAACAAGGCCATACCGTCGGAAGATTGGTGCGTCCGGGAGGAGAGCTTTCCGCAGGCGATCTGCCGTGGAATCCGATGGCCGCGACCATCGACACTGCTCCGATGGAGGGCGCCGACGCGTTCGTGCATCTAAGCGGAGCGAGCATCGCGGACGGCCGCTGGACCGTGGCCCGCAAAGCCCTGTTACGCAGCAGCCGTGTGGATTCAACACACATACTGGTGGATGCGCTCGCGCGTTTGCAGCATAGGCCTCAAGTTTTTGTCTGCGCCTCCGCCACCGGCTACTATGGCGATCGCGGCGACGAGGTTCTTACCGAGTCGAGCGATCCAGGAACAGACTTTTTGGCCTTGCTCGCTCGGGACTGGGAGGCCGAGGCCAGACGCGCCGAGCAGGCAAACATTCGCACCGTATGCCTCCGATTCGGAATCATTCTCTCGGCGCGGGGCGGTGCATTTCCGCGAATGCTGTTGCCCTTCAAGTTGGGCGTCGGGGGCCGTTTCGGAAATGGGCGGCAGTGGATGTCTTGGATTGCGCTCGAGGACGCCGTTGAGGTCGCGCACCGGGCGATCTTCAACGATGCCATGGCGGGTCCAATCAACGTCGTCGCGCCCCATCCGGTGCGCAATGTGGAATTTGTGCGCAGCCTGGCAGGCGCGCTCCACCGGCCAGCCATTTTTCCGACCCCCGTGTTTGCGCTGCGCGCGGCCCTGGGCGAAATGGCGAATCCGCTGTTGCTCGCAAGCCAACGAGTGCGTCCCGAGCGATTGCTGGAGCTGAAGTTCTCCTTCCGCTTTACGGAACTTCCGTCGGCGCTGGCGAGCCTTCTTGTCCAAAAAAGCTAACATTTCTTGGCAGCTGACGGTGGCCGGATTCTTCCTCTCTGCGAACAAAGAGCGGCTCCGGAAAATTCCGGGAGCCGCTCCGACGTAATCCGACAGAGGCTCTACTCGGTGGGCGTGAGTATCTGCGTGAACCCGATGGTGTTGACGGTCCGGAGCATCGGGGTGAGCGGAGGTAACAAGCTCGGCGTCAGGAAGTTGGTGTCGAACTGGTAGCCGCGGCTCGGCGGGCTATAGACGGTATTGCAGCACTTGTAGATTCCCGCAGCTTGGTGGTTGTAATACATACTGACGATGGAACCCTCGTAGTATAGGGTCTGGCCACCCCAGTTCTCCAGGTAACGGAGGAAGTTGTGCGCACCGCCGTCGGTACCGAAGTCCTGCGGGGGCGTGCCGACGGTAGGCTGCTGGAAGGGGATGTTCTTTCCCCCGGCCGCTGCCAATCGATACGTCGTCGTTGTGGCATTACGTCCACCGTTGGTGATGTTGTAGCCGCCGCTGTTCATACCGTACGGCCACGCAAAGGAGTTGACGTCGTTCCAGCTGTTTGAAAGCAACGTAATGGCGTCGGCGATGACCGCACTACCAACGCTCGATGCGCTCCAACTGACGGAAGTCATATTGCATTCGGTAGGATTGTTATAGCACCCCTGCAAGTAGACGGGGTTTTCAGAGACCGTCGTCAGACCGCATGCCACGCTGTTGCAGGTCTTGGGGCTAAAGCTAATCGTGTCTGCATCGACGATCTTCAACGCTCTTCGGAAGAAAATCGGCGGGTTTTGGCGCATGTCGCTGCCGTTGAGGGCGGCAGCATAGGGCCACTTCGTTCCCGGGCCTGTGCAGCTGGGATTGTTAGTGAGGATCGCCGTGGCTCCACCGACCATCGATGCGACGCTTTCGACTTGTGTTCCGTAACCGGGTACGCCGCTTACATCCATCGTCCACAAGGCCGTCGGGAGTCCCGTTCCACTCGGGGGATTCAGGATATTGCCGTAGGTTCTTACGGTTCCTCCGGCGACTGCCGTGTCGTCCTCAAAATCCTCCGCTAGCTGCTCGACTCCATCAGGACATCCGTTGGCGCTTGAGGGGTTGATGATATCGTCGTAACCGTATCCACCCGTCAGTGCCGGAGTGGTTGCAACGGAAGGCGGCGGGTTCGGATCCTTCTGCTCGCCGCGGCGGTCGGAAAAGTAGACCGCGTAACCGTTCGTAGCTAGAACATTGCCCCCGCTCACTCCAGTCACGCCCGTGAACCATTTGGCCAGGTTCTTCATGTCGAGTTCGACGTAGGTCATCCCCCCGGCGACGGGCAGGACAGCGCCTGTGGGGGCGGCGTCGCGCAAAAGAGCCTCGCGCGTGTCAAACAGTACGTTCGGCCAATAATCCGTCCCGTGCTGAACGGTGGCCACGGGAAAGCCTGGGCAGTTGACGGCGCTCTGGGTTGTGACGCAGTTCCCCGCTTGGGTCGCAAGTCCGGACCAAGTGCCAACCGTATTGCCCTCGTTATTGCCGCAATAGTCGTTGCCGGCTACTGCGCTGGTCGGGTTGTCTCGCAGGCGGGCAAATCGAATGACAGCGTTCGGGCTAGGATCCTGGCAGCCGACGGTTGTGACGGTTATAGTCGAGGCGTTGGGACCAGAGGCAGCGGTTTGGGTCGTGCCCGACCAGCCCGATCGTGCCGGAGGCGCAATATAGGCCGGAACACCGTTTTTGTTCACCTGTGGGTTGATGTTGCGTCCCGTGTATCCGAGGCCCAAAATCTCCCAAGTGACGTCGGTCCAAACGGGCGTTGCGGCAGTGCTCGTGTTGTTTTGATAGTCGATTTTGAGACAGCCCGTCGTGGTGGGAAACCACTTTTGAACCCAGTATCCATCGGTCGGACTGTACGAATTGGCGACCTGCGCGTTGGACACCGGCAACGGGAAGATGGTAATGCCGAGCTGTGCGTTCCAGGTGGCGTTCGAGGTGAAACCAAGCGGGGCTGTGTGGTAGGGGGGATAATCCGCCCCTGGGATCTGATTGTTCGCCGAACCGACGGGTGCCGATGTATCCCAGGCCAACCAAGCCAAGTCGACCGGCGTAGGGGTAGTGCCAGCCCCGTTGTTAGCGAGGTAGGGAAGCATGGTGCCGATAGCGTTGCTGCTGCTGATGGGGCTATCGACGCAAGTGCCGCTCGGGCCGTAATCGGCGAGCAGGATGCGCAAGCTCACCTGAGTGTAGTATCTTTCCTGGAGCTTGCCCAGGTTCGTGGTGTTCTCGTTGGGCTGAGGCCATCGAATCAGGTCGATCGGCTGACCGCCAATGGCTGGTGTGGCGATGGACAGATTCAGAGGCTTCACACCGGTTTGTGCAACGGCAATGTCGTTGTTATAGACGCTATTGGCCATGCCAGCAAATGCGGCGTTGTACGCACCTATGTTCTGGTAGTAGTTGGCGGCGCCCACCACGCTTTGCGGGGGTGTCTGCGCAATCAAGTTAGTGACGCCGGACCCGTTGGTGATATTTACAGCACCGGTGTAGTTTGTCGTCGTCTGCCAACCATTTTCTAGGTTTTCGCTAATAATCTCACCGGCAGCTGTTACCTTCTGAGTCATAGTAAGGGTGTCGCCATTGCCCTCTGCTAGCCAGAGATTGCCGTTGGTGTGAACGCGGCCACCGAAGTTGAAGTTCGGTCCGGCGAAGAAGCTCAGGTCCATTTGAGAGAAGAACCCAAACTGGAAAATCGGGATCGCAACGGTTTGCACCTCACGCTGGAGCCTTGCTTCTGAGCCATACGGGGTACGAGCCGTCACGGTGATTGTGTACGGAGTCATCAGTCCGACCAGACCCGCATAGGTTCCGGTGGGAATGGTTCCCCAGCTCGTCTCGGGAATGGTGGGGGCCCCTGGAGTGGGGGTGAACGTGATCTGGTAACCCGTGCCAGGCGCCATTTGGCCCGGAGCGATGTATTGAATGCCGGGTATATTGGCCGGTGGTCCGGGACTAACCATCAGATTGTTAATGGCGGTCGCGTTGGGCGCGTAGTTTTGGTCGAAAAGGTCTTCCAGGCTCGCTGTGAGAGACTCGATTCCCGCTTCGGCACCATAGAAAGCCAGCTGCCGATCCGAATTGTTGCCGCCCAGTTTCCGGTCTCCCACCACAAGCCAGGCAATTCCCACGGTCATGGCGGAAAGCAATATCAAGATCAGCAGCGTCGTAATCAGCGCAATTCCCTGTTCCCGGGGCTTCCTCACGGCTTTTCTCCTCGTCGACAACCAATCACCGCGTTGGGGCGAACCCATCATGCTCGTCACTGGAACTCGTTGTAGAAATCGAGTCCGCGGATACTGACGGCCGTTTCGAGATTGTTGCGAAAATACTGGTTGGACTGGCCAAACTTCGTTTCCGAACGCGCATACAGGATGATGTAGGCATCACGAATGTCTGGCAGTTGCGCCGTCGCCGGATTCTCCTGTTCGGTCGTGACAGTCACCGGGCTCGAGCCAACGTTCAGGATGTCGTAATAAACCTGTAGGTTTTCGATCACTTCACCCACCGCCTGCGGCGGATTCAGGTTTACCTGGCGCATCAGCAGCGGTCGCTGAGGATTGGTATTGTCAATGAAATACGTGATCATCCAAAACCTCGTGGCGGTCGTCGTCGGGTAGACGCCCGGCGGCGGAGGCGGCTGCTGAATTTGCGTGATGGTTCCTGTGGTGGCACCCGACGCGTTTAGGTTGAAGGGATCGCCGGCACTGAAGGTAATGGAGTTTGCGGCCGGGTTGACGTTTGACACGCACAAAAGTGCCATGTGCCCGCTGCTGTCACTGATATCGGCGTTGCTGCCCGTAACGCTGCCATCACCATCGCCGATCGTATTGTTGTTCTGTAGCAAAATAAGATCGCCGGCATTGATGCCCGTGTTGCCGTTATTGATGACGATGCAGCTCGGATCGAACGTAACCGTGGTGGTCGTGCCCGCGGTTGTGATCGATCCCTGCGGCTCGGGGGTTGAGTTGGCCGCAGCGCATCCGGGCGTTCCCGTGTTTGCGAGGTAGATGGGGAACTCATTGAGCCAGTGACCGCTTACGTCCTGTAAGGTGGTATCGGCGTACATGACTGTAATCATATCGGTGGCAACGCCGGACGTCGTGGTAATTGGTCCCATCTGATATCCCGAGGTAATCGCTGGCAAGGCCGTCCAGGCGGGGTTAAACGTGCCAAAGCTCACCGTGGGGGTGCCGGGGCCCGGCCGGTTCAGGGCGGAGACCCCCGCGGTATTGGGAATCGTGACACCGCCTTGCGGCACGCCCTCCCCTGCCTGTAGAAGGTCGCGAACCATGTAGTTCATCGCCGCCCGCAGATTCTCCTGCGTATCGGCTAGCAGCGTGACGGCTTGGGTCGCGCTTAGAGCTGTGTTGAGCGTACCCAATGTGGCAGTGATAACGAGGAGCATGATCGTCGTCGCGACCAGAACTTCTACCAGACTGAACCCCTTCTCGCGTTTCATCGCGTTTTCTCCGGTGGCGCTAGGAAAAGTTCGAAATGTAGGCATTGAGCGTGTACGACCGATTCTGGAAACGGCCGGCCGAATATGTCACGGTAACGGTAATTTGGCGAACGTTGGCGATGGTGCTTCCGGCGGCGTTGACGACGGGTGAAATCACAATGGAGCGCTTGTAGCTAGTCAGTGCCACCCGCACGGGGTTAGCGCCAAAGACTCCCGTGTTGTTGGGCATCAGGATCGCGTCCGGCGCCGCCAAGGGAGGTCCGGCGCACGAGGCGCCAGCAAAATCATCCGCCGTACCAAGAATCCCATCGTTTCCCGGGCCGCACAGCGGAAGTGCGCCGGTCAAGAAAATGCCACTGGCGCAGACTGGGGAGCCGGCGTTGCAGATCGTGCTCCAGGTTGCCTGCCCGATATCGCGAGCCGTGAAGATCGATTCAACCGCTTCGGCCGCCTTCTGCTGGGCGATGTAGTCGGCTTGAGACGCGTCCATATACTCGATGCCGTTGGCCAGAACCGCGGCCAGACCCAAGATGCCGATCACCAAGACAATCATCGCGATCATGGTCTCAATGAGTGAGAAACCAACCTCCGCCCTGTGTCGCCTACGCCGTGTCATCCCTGCTCTCCTCACAGCCTGAACCAGGCTTGACCGTTACCTTGATACCAGCTCACTTTGCCGGTGTTGCCCAAAATGGTGATCGCTCGTTCCGTGGACGGTATGTTCGGCTCGCCCAAAAAAATCGTTAGGTTAATCGGATTCCCCGTGCCATTTGTAAACGTCCCATCACTGTGAAACTGCATGCCCGATGGCGGGACCCCGGGTGTCGCGCCGTAGTACACACCGCTGGGAGCGGTTGGGGCCACCCCGATGAACGCGTCGGGCGTATCCGGCTCTCCGTTGAAAGACATAAATTGCACCTTGCCTTCCACCGGGATCACCTCGAATGGGGCCGCAGCCTGCACCTGAGTGGCTGGGGCTGGCGGGACTCCCGGTACCACCAACATTTCAGTTAGGGCGAGACACACGCTTACACCGCCATTGGCAAGACAAGGCGTGCCTGGTGCGGGGGCCAGGAACTGCAGAACGATCGTGCGGCGCTGTGAGACAGAGAGTTCGCGCCCTTGCCGCAGAGTGCTCTTTACTTGATCCACAGCAGCATTCGACTGAATCTGTTGCCAGGCGGGCTGCAACCGAAGGACGGCGAAAGCGCACAGGATGAAAATGATGATCGTCACAGTCATCAGCTCAAAGATGGAAACCCCGGCCTCGGGACTTGTGCGCCTTTTGATCTTCATCGGGTTCGTTTCCCTCACCTGGAAGCCTCGGAAATCTCGCTCATAGTGGGAAGGAAGTGCATGTATTCGTCCAGTGGGATGGCTTTGCAACTGGCTCAAATAAAAGGATCTGTGCGAGATGACGCAGATTGTCCAAGCTTGTGGTATGTCGGCCGGTGTAGAAAGGTAACCGATCGAAACAACGCCTACAGACTCGTTGGGTTCTACCTATCTAGGAGTGGCAGGTTATCTTGGCGAGAACGTTGACGGAGCCGGCGCTTGCTGCCTATACTTAAGGTTTGTCAACGCACCTGGGAGGTAGCATGTACGCCGTGATTCGCAGTGGGGGAAAACAGTACCGTGTCGAGCCTGGCGAAACCATCGAGATCGAACGCCTCGAGGGCAAGGTCGGCGGACGGGTGACATTCGACGACGTCCTCGCTGTCCGCACCGACGAGCCGAAGCTTCTCAGTGGTAGCGAGGCGGCCCGGGCAAAGGTGACCGGCAAGATCGTCAAACACCTTCGCGGCCCCAAGCTGCAGGTACTGAAATTCAAGCGTTGCGGGCAATATAAAATTCAGCGGGGTCACCGACAGGGTCTGACGGCCGTGGAGGTCGACATTCAACTAGCCTAGTGCGCGTGGGCACGCGCACGTGGCTTCGAGGTTCCCATGGCACACAAAAAGGGTGGCGGATCTTCTACGAACGGGCGCGATTCGCAGGGGCAGCGCCTGGGCATTAAGCGTTTCGGCGGCCAGTTGGTGACCGGCGGCAGCATCCTGATTCGTCAGCGAGGCACGCGTTACAAGCCGGGACGAAACGTCGGGCGCGCCAAGGACGACACGCTGTTTGCACGGATCGACGGCGTGGTTTGCTTTGAGGATAAGGGCGGAAGGGGTCGGTTCATCAGCGTCCTGCCAGTCGAGCAAACGCCGGCAGTCAACTGAAGCTCTGTCCTTCCATCGCGCGACGATGACCGAGCAAAACGGTGGGCCCTCGCTTCGCTTCCACATTTTTACCGGGCAGGAGTTCGCTCTTTCCAACAATGCCGTCTTGATTACCGGCCGGCAGGACGCCGTACTGATCGACACGTGCCTCATCCTGAGCGACGCGGCTCGTCTGGTCGAAATGATTCGTCGATCCGCGAAGACATTGCAGGCCGTTTACATCACACATGCACATCCCGACCATTATTTCGGCAATGGCGTCGTCGCACAGGCTTTCCCCTCAGCGCGAGTTTTCGCCCGCCAGGGTGTGATCGATTTCATGCAGGAATATCGCGCCAAGCTGGTCCATTGGCGGGAAATGTTCGGTGATGAGATGCCGCCAACGCTCCCTATGCCGGACCCGCTGGTCGGCGGCCACACATCGCTCGAGGGCCAGGAAATCCGTTTTGTTGACTTGCCGGTCAGCGAAACGGTGCATGCGACCGCGTTCTACATTCCGTCAGAGAGGGCCATCGTCACGGGCGATCTGGTCTATTCGGGCAGGCACCACTATGTCGCCGACACCAACCATCCCGAGAGCTGGATTGAAGCGCTTCAGCTCGTCCGGCGTCTCGGCCCGATTGAGCACGTGTTTCCCGGACACGGACCCAGTGGCGGAATCGAACTGCTGGACGCGAGTGAGGCTTGGCTGCGCGACTACATCGATGTTGCCAAGCCGGGTGTGCGCTTCGTGGAGATTGCCAAGGAGATGACGCGACGCTATCCCAACCACGGGCTTGCGATCCTTCTGTGGTTAACCCGCGGTCCCGGCTTCGGCCTGGCGGGCGCTAAAGAAATTGGCGTGCCTCCCCAATTGCTGGGAGGCTCGTAGGAGCTGCTCGGCGTGCTGTTTGTCGCATTCGCCGTGGCGTATCTGTTCAAAATTAACGGTAGAGATGCATGTTCGTAGATGAGGCAACAATCCAGGTGAAGGGTGGGCGGGGCGGCAACGGCTGCGTGGCGTTTCGCAGGGAGAAGTATGTTCCCAGAGGCGGCCCATCGGGCGGAGATGGCGGTCACGGTGGCGACATTTACTTGGAGTCAGACCCCAACGACAACACGCTGCTTCGCTACCGCTATAACCGAGAGTTTCGTGCCGAACGCGGTCGGCATGGCGAAGGCTCAAACTGCCACGGCCGTTCCGGCGCCGACACGATCCTAAAGGTCCCTGTGGGCACCGTCATTTTCGACGCCGACACCGGCGAACAGCTGTTTGATTTCGCCGGACCTGAACAGCGCTTTCGCGTCGCACGGGGCGGGCGTGGCGGGCGCGGCAACGGCAATCCCATCTTCCGGAAGCCATGGCACCAGGCACCGCGAGAGCACGAAGAAGGCGAAGAGGGCGAAGAACGTCCTCTGCGGCTCGAACTGAAGCTACTGGCCGACGTGGGACTCGTCGGCTTCCCCAATGCCGGAAAGTCCACCTTGATTTCGCGGATCTCCGCGGCGCGACCTAAGATTGCGCCCTACCCATTCACGACGCTCGAGCCGCACCTCGGCGTTGTATCGGCCGACTCCGACGCCACGCCTGGCACGGGCCGGACATTTGTGGTCGCCGACCTGCCCGGACTGATCGAGGGCGCGCATGAAGGTGTCGGTCTCGGAATCCGATTCCTGAAGCATGTTGAGCGAACCCGTCTGATTGCTCATCTGGTCGACACCAGCGACGCAAACGACCGCGATCCGGTCCGCGACTTCGAAATTATCGAGCGCGAACTGTCTCTATTCAGTGCCACGCTTGCCGAGAAGCCCATGATTGTGGTCGCGACGAAACTGGATGCCACAACCAATCGGGAACGTCTGGAAAGGCTTCGTGCGTTTGCGGCCGCGCGCGGACTGGAGTTTTATGCCATTTCGTCGGCGTCAGGTGCGGGCATCACTGAACTGGTTCGCGGGATAGCAGATCGCCTCGACCGCCTCCCCAAACCGATCCTGTCAAAGCAACAGGAGGGAGGGTTGTCGGTTGAAGGCGCTCGATCGCACGCCAACGGGCGTTCCATTGCTCCTGATCGGGAGGGGCGTTGACCTCGCACGGATCGCATAAGCCATCCGGCTCCGGGCATCGCCGCGCGGTGGCACTTTTCGGTGGCACGTTTGACCCTCCCCATGCGGGGCATGTGGCCGTCGCGCAAGCGGCGCAGCGGCGCTTTCACCTCGATCTCGTATACTTTATTCCGTCTTCGCGTCCACCACACAAGTCGCCACGGGAGCTCACTCCGTTCATCCACCGCTACGCCATGGTGACTTTGGCCTGTGCGGACCATGCCGGTTTTGTGCCGTCTCTCGCCGAGGCGCCGTCCGGCGGCCCGGCCCACGTCTTTTACACGATTGACACCGTCCGGCGGTATCATCGCGAGCATCTGGGAGATCACTTGTACTTTGTCGTCGGTGCAGATCAATTTCTCGAACTCCCCACCTGGAAGAATTACGAATTGCTGCTCGATACATGTGACTTCATCATCGCCAGCCGTCCCGGTTTTCATTTGGACGCGCTGCGGCTTGTGATTCCGCCGGAAAAGTTGGGCCGGACGTCATCGGGGGACCCTCACAAAATCGCGCTTAGGAAATCGGCTGTCCACCTATTGAGCACCGTCGCCTGCCACGTCTCTTCCACCGAAGTGCGGGAGCGACTTCAGCGAAGGCAATCCATCCACGGACTTGTGCCGGCGCGTGTGGAGGAATACATTCTCGGTCAGGCCCTGTACCGGTGACCCAGGACACCCTTCGCCCAGAAATCCGCTGGGCCGTGGAAGCGGCTCAGGACAAGCAGGCCGTGGATATTACCGTGCTGAAGCTTTCCGGCGCTTTTGCCGACTACTTTGTGCTTGCCTCTGGACGCAGTCAGCCGCAGATTAAGGCCATCAGCGAGGCGATCGAGAGGCGACTCGACGATCAGGGCGTGCGCCTGATGCACCGCGAAGGAAAGGCCGGCGCCGAGTGGGTCTTGCTCGATTACGCGGATTTCGTCGTGCACATCTTCAGCGAGCGCGCCCGCCATTACTACGATCTCGAGCGACTGTGGCGGACGGCCGAACGCATCGACTTTCCCGCCGACCGAACTTCTGCCAAGCCGCACGCGGAATCCGGAAATGACATGATCCGGCCATGAATGACGCGAGCGTGCTTTGGATTGCCGCCGACCCGGCTTCTCTCGGCGTGCTCGACGTTGCAAGAAAAATCTCCGACACGCCCACGACTCTGCTCATCACCGGGGAAAGCGGCACGGGTAAAGACCAACTCGCACGCTGGATTCACCAGTGCGGATCACGTCGCGACGCTCCGTTGCTGAAGATTGATTGTGCCAGCTTGCCTGCGGAGCTTGTCGAATCCGAGCTTTTCGGTCACGAGCGCGGGGCGTTCACCGGCGCCGTGGCACGCAAGCCGGGGCGTTTCGAGTTGGCACTCGGCGGAACCGTCGTACTCGACGAAGTTGCCGCGCTCGCGCCAGCCATTCAGGCCAAGCTGTTGCGTGTGCTCGAAGAGCGGACGTTTGAACGGCTGGGCGGCACCGAAACCCTTCGCCTGGATGCGCGACTTATCGCACTCACCAACAGCGACCTACAGAAGGCTGTAACGACGGGACGGTTCCGCGAGGACGTTCTGTTCCGCTTGAATGTGCTCGCGATTTCGGTACCGCCTTTGCGCGAGCGCCGAGGCGACATCGCTCCACTGGCTCGGCACTTTCTACGGCGACTCGCGCCCATCCACGGCCCGGCTGATCTAGCGCCCGACGTGCCGGCCCTGCTCGAGTCGTATGCGTGGCCGGGAAATGTTCGAGAGCTGAAAAACGCGATCGAGCACGCCCTTGTCTTTCGAACAGCACCCACGCTCGGCATCGAGGCTTTCCCACAGATCGCTTCCTCGGCGGCCGGCGCGCGACGGCCAGGAGCGGGACTAAAAACACTTGAGGAAATCGAGCGAGCAGCGATCCAAGCCACGCTCGATGCGGTCCATTACAAGATCGGTGAGGCTGCACAGATCCTGGGCATCAGTCGCAAGACACTTCTCGACAAACGCAAGAAATTCGGGCTGATGTAGCAGATGCGGATCCGACTGATCATGCTCGGCAAGACTCGTGCTCCGTCAATTCGCGTGCTGCTAGACCATTACGTTCGGCTGATCGGCCACTACACCGAGATAGTACTCACCGAGCTGCCGAGCCGCTCGCCCGCCGCTCTGCGCAAGGTGAAATGGGGCCCTGCTGCGCTCGCCGTCTTGGTCGACCGGCCAGGCCAGCAATTTTCGTCGGAGCGATTTGCGCATTGGCTTGGCGATCTTCGCGACCGCGGCACTCGCGAGATCGTCTTTCTATGTGGCGACGCAGAGGGATTTCCGGATGAACTTCGCCGACAGACGAGCCAGAAGATTTCACTTTCTAGCTTCACCATGCAGCACGAGTTGGCACGCGTTGTGCTCGCCGAGCAAATCTACCGGGCCTTGACCATTCTTGCCGGGCACCCGTACTCGAAATGAGCGACACGACGCTTCGCCCCGAACCACACTCTTCGGCTCCCTACGGTGGTGCGCTCGACTTGACCTTTTCCCGACCTGTAGCCACTATGGGGAACTGTTTTCCTCGGGTCGATCGATGAGGGAGGATAAGGGACTTTTGATCGTCTACACCGGCCCGGGCAAGGGCAAGACAACGTGTGCTCTGGGAACCGGCTTTCGCGCCGTGGGACAGGGTCTGCGCGTGCTGATGGTGCAGTTCATCAAGGGTTCCTGGCACTACGGCGAGCTCGATGCGGCCAAGATGCTGGGTGACGCGAGGTTCGAAATTCGCCCCATGGGCAGAGGTTTCGTCAAGGTGGGGGGAGGGGAAACCGATCCGGAGGATACCCGTCTGTGTCAGGAGGCGTGGGAATTCGGCCGCGCTCAAATCTATGGCGAGCGGTACGATCTGGTGATTTTAGATGAGATCAACTATGTGATTAGCTACAAAATGCTCGATCCGGAAGGTGTCGTCGAATCGCTCCTCCGGCGGCCGGAACGCGTGCATGTCATCTGCACGGGACGAAACGCCCATCCGAAACTGGTCGAAGCCGCGGATTTGGTAACGGAAATGAAAGAAGTCAAGCATCCGTATACGAAGGGGATCCTTGCCAAGCGCGGGATTGACTATTAGAACAGGACGGAGCGCAACAGCGGACGGAAGTTCTCAATGACCTGGTTTAAGCGAGAAAAGGGCGCGATCGAAAATCCCACGCCGGCAGATGAGAGGCGCGTTCGCACCGAAGGGCTTTGGACGAAGTGCAACGCGTGCCGTGCGATCATATGGAAAAAAGATCTCGAGGCCAACTGGGAAGTATGTCCTAAATGCGAGCATCATTTCCGGCTAGGCGCAGTCCGAAGACTTGAGCTTTTACTTGACGATGGCCAGTGGACCGAGCACGACGCTGAGCTTTCTTCCAGCGACCCGCTGCATTTCACTGACACGCGTCCCTACGCACAGCGGCTTGAAGAAGCGCAGGAAAGGCTCGGCATGAAAGACGCGATCATGACAGCCGAAGGGACACTCGCCCGCAGGCCCGTGGTCTGCTGCTCGATGGAGTTTGGTTTTATCGGCGGTTCGATGGGCGCCGTCGTCGGTGAAAAAGTCACGCGAGCCATTGAGCGTTCGCTCGCGCAGAAAGTCCCTCTGGTGATTGTGTCCTGCTCGGCGGGAGCACGGATGATGGAGGGCGCGGTGAGCTTGATGCAGCTCGCAAAAGTTGGGGCAGCTTTAGCCAGGCTGGATGAAGCGCGGGTGCCGTTCATTTCCGTTTTGACGGACCCGACGACGGGGGGCGTAAGCGCAAGCTATGCCATGCTGGGCGATTTGAACATCGCCGAGCCGGGGGCAATGATCGGCTTCGCCGGGCCGCGCGTGATCGAGCAAACGATTCGTCAGAAACTGCCCGAAGGATTCCAGACCGCGGAATTCCTTCTCGAACATGGATTCCTTGATGCGATCGTCTCCCGCAGAGATTTAAAAGCCTACATCGCGCAGGCGCTGGGGTTTTTCCTCGACTGAATATGACCTACCAGGAGTCGGTTCGCACACTCATGGCGCTGGGCCGGGAACTGGCTGCGCCACGCCAAGCTCACGTGGAGAAGTTTGGCCTTGCTAACATCGCGACACTCGTGGGCGTCTTAGGCGATCCTCACCGGGCTTCTCCCTCGGTGCACGTCGCGGGCACCAACGGTAAGGGATCAACGGCGTCCATGCTCGAGTCGGTCCTTCGCGTTTCCGGCTTTCGCACAGGCCTGTACACCTCGCCGCACCTCGAGCGAATCAACGAACGCATCCGCATCGATGGCGAAGATATTTCCGATGAATCGTTCGCTGCCGCATGGACGCGCGTAGGACCCATGATCGAATCACTGCTGGCCAGCGGCAAACTCGCTGCGCACCCAACCTACTTCGAGTGCATCACGGCCCTGGCCTTTGTGGCCTTCGCTGACGCGGGCGTGAACTTTGCGGTCTACGAAGTCGGTTTGGGAGGGAAGCTCGACGCGACCAATGTTGTTGAGCCTGAAGTCGCCGTCCTTACGTCGGTCGACTTCGACCACGAGAGTTTTCTCGGCTATTCCATCGAGGAAATTGCGACAGAAAAAGCGGGCATCATCAAGCCCAGCGCGTGGGTCGCGAGCTCGGCGGAAAGGCCCGAGGCTCGTGCCGTGATTCGGCGCCGGTGCCAGGAGGTCGGTGCACGTTTGGTCGAAGTGGACGATGCTTGGCGCGTCGACATAACTCAAGCCTCGGACGGCCGCTACCGTGCCGTCGCACGATCGACCGACTTGGAGATTGCGCTCGAGCCTTCGCTGCCGGGCCGCTTCCAAATACGTAACGCCCTTGCGGCGGCCACTGCCGCGCAGCTTCTCGCTGAGCGCGGATTCCCCGTCAGCCGCAGAGCCATCGAACACGGAGTCCAGTCGGCGCGGTGGCCCGGACGGCTGGAGCGGCTTCAGGAGCACCCCACCGTTTACCTGGACGGCGCGCACAACCCCGCCGGCGCAAACCAGCTGCTGGCTTTCTGGAAGGAGAATCTTCCCGGCCGCCGCATTCTGTTGGTTTACGGCGCGATGCGCGACAAGGCGGTCGATGAAATCGCGGGATTGCTATTTCCTGCATCCCACCTCGTACTTTTTACCCAGCCCCTCCAGCCTCGCGCCATTTCGGCCGCCCTGCTTGCGGAAATGACCGGGCACCTCGCGAAAAGCTCCATGGTCGTTCCGGATCCCGCCGAAGCACTTGAGCACGCCCTCGACATCGCTTCACCTGACGATGTCATCTTCGCGACCGGCTCCCTGTACCTCGTCGGGGACCTCCGCTCCTACTGGTCGAAACGTCAAGCTGTCGAGAGAGCCGCCCCAATCCCCGGAAACAGCTAGCGACCTCCCAAAAAGCGTATGTGAGCGTTCCGTATTGCTGGATGTGTTCTTTCGGGTTGCCTACCCCAACGGCACCGATGGCTTCGTTTCAACTTCGGATAGCGAAACTACATTTCCTGCGTCTAACAGCTATCAGTAGGAGCAGTGGGGTGACCGATGACGCGTGACGAGAGACGGCAGGTGCTCGAGTCCTTTGGCCGCGCGCCTGTGCTGCTTTCAACTATCTTGCGCCAGCTCCCGAAAAAGATGTGGCTCTACAAGCCATCGCCGGATCGCTGGAGCATCCACGAGATAATCGTTCATTTGGCCGACAGCGAGGCAAGTTCCTATGTGCGCTGCCGCCACCAGATTGCGGAACCGGGAGTGGCCATTCCTGAATTTGACCCCGACAAATGGGCCGCCACGCTTGGCTATTTTCATCAAAGCACTCGAGAGGCGCTGGAGATTATTCGCCGGCTGCGCAAAATGACGTACAGCTTGATTGTCACGCTGCCCGAAGTGGTCTGGCTACACACCCTCGAGCACCCGCAGGAAGGCAAGATCAGCCTTGAAAAATGGATCGAGCGCCAGGAACGTCACATTCCTCATCATATTGACCAAATGAAACAGAACTACAGGGATTGGCTCGGCACGCACCCTCCACGAAAATCTCCCATGCGCCCGGAAGGGCCGTCGTCTGCGTCGCGCTTGATATCGCTTTCCGCCGAACTCTCCTAGTTCACCTCTTGCGGCCTTGGGGTGCAAAGGTTGCCCGGGCGAAACCGCAATGA
>Ga0187783_10000707_pt1 | contig 24346 bp, 28 predicted proteins | sample 1015_SJ02_MP02_2_FD_132471 | JGI IMG/M metagenome (GOLD analysis project Ga0187783, IMG submission 132471) | Tropical peat soil microbial communities from peatlands in Department of Meta, Colombia - 1015_SJ02_MP02_20_MG | ecosystem: Environmental > Terrestrial > Soil > Wetlands > Peat | place...
TCGACGCGCATACTGACCTAATCATCATCTTGGTTTCGATCACGGTGGGCCTATGGCTCATCGGAAAGAGCATCTACTTGATCGTTTCATGACAGCGATCGACCTTCGAGGTTTTGAAGGCGTTCACCACAGAGAGGAAGAACAATGCCATTCATCTTGGGCGCGATTTATATTGTCCTATTGATTACGCTTGGCGTGATCTCCATTCGAAAGGGGCACTGGGTGATGTTCATCATCGGCCTCTTTATCCCTCTTTTCTGGATCATCGGAGCGGTGATGCCCGGGAGAGATCGCGTTTAACTGCGGAGACACGAACTGAGATCCTTTCACAGCGTGCGAGGGAGGATCGTGCGAGGGCGAGCAGGTGGCTCACGGTTATGTTCAACTCCCCGGGAGATGGGCCCGCGGTCCAGCGGAAATGCCGGATCCAGTAGTCCATCAGGACTTAGGAATGACTACGGTCACCCGCGGACTTTCCCCGGTTGTCGAGAGCATCTGCAAACACATCGATCATGAGGGTGAAGCTGCGGTCGGGGCTGGCTGCGCGGGTCATGAGCCCTTGATGACGCAGCGTTACAAACCCATGGATCGCAGCCCACAAGGCTCGGTGGTGGTGGATGATCTCAGACTGGCGCAAGCCAAACGAAGCGAGAACGACGTGCCACGGACGAGTCACGTCCTCGATCCGTGCGGCCAGTTCTTCGTCCCCCTCGGGACTTCGCAAAGAGCAGGAATACAGACCGTAACGTTCGCCAGCGAACGCCGCGTGGGTGTCGGCCAGCGCATGGAGCGCGTCGCGACCGGTCCGGCCCATCGCGGCGCGACCAAGCCTCTGACTGAGTTCATCCAGCGACAACAGCGCGAGTTCGCGGCGGAGGCCGTCGAGACCATCCACGTGGGCATATATCGACTGGCTCCGGATACCGAGCCGTGTCGCCAACCTCGCCAGAGTGAATCCCGAGAGGCCCTGCTCATCCACCAGCTCTGCCGCAGTTTCTACAACCGTGGCTCGATCGAGCGTAACGACAGCTCTCACTCGTCGCCCCGCCAGAAGAGTGCTCGTGCCGTCAGGTCTAGAATCGATCGCTGCGCGGCGGTATCGACGGTGTAAACGGCAGCTCTCGCCAGCTTCACCATCTCGGGGTACCGCAGCTCGATCGTCTGCGGGTGATCGGAGCCCCAGCAGAGCCGATCGGGCCCAAAGGACTCGATCAGTTGTTCAACAAGTGCTGTCACGCCACCGTGCAAGGCCGCCTCGAGAAGAACGATTGAAGTGATCTTGAGATGCATCGATGGACACTCGGCGAGCGCAAAGAGAGCGGTGGCTGCCGGATACGGTGGTCCAGATCGAAGGTCGGGAAATGCGCAGTGATCAAGGGCGACGCGCGTATCCGGCATGTCACTCACAAGGGTGCGCAGCGCAGCCAATTGGTCTGGAACCAGGGTCGGAACCAGAGTGATGTCGCTTTCTCTTGCTACCTCCCAAATGGCGCGACCACGACCGTCGGAAAGCCATGTCGGCTCGCTATCGACACCGAATAGCCGAATTCCGGCCACGGAGCCCAGCGTGATCAATGCGGTCAGCTCGGTCACCGGATCTTCAGTGGCCGGGTCGATCGCCGGAACAAAGGCGAGTCGGTCAGGGTGTGCGTCGACGACCGAGCGGGCATAACGGTTGTCTGTGCCGTACGCACCTACCGCCTGCACGAGAGCGGCTCGGAGGACGCCTGCCGCGGCGAGGTCGCGGAGAACCGTATCGCCATCAACTGCACGACCGGTCCACCAGTCGCGCCCAAGGCCCCCTGACCGCCGGGGGTAGCGAGAGATGTCATCCGACACGACATGTACGTGGGTGTCGGTGACTGCGCCGATGTCCCCCTGTTCTTCTGGCTGTTTGAGATCTGAGCCTGATAGCATCAGGCGATCACCTTAGAGCCACAGGTCGCCGCTCACCAGCAACTGCGGGCTGTTGAGCGTGTGCCGGTCAGAAGGAGTGCCGGTGGGAGCTGCGTCTGATTGGTTGCTCGATGTGACCGACGAGACCCCTGAGACGTTGAGCTCGGTGCTCGAGCGAGAGGGATGGGGTGATGGTCTGCCCGTGGTCGCCCCTACACCCGCTCGTGTCGAAGCCATGCTTACTGAGGGTTCCGGCGACCCGGACGAGACGCTCGGGGTGCTCGAACCGCGTCGCGGCATCGTCACGCGCCGAGTGGTCGCAATCAATGCTGTGTTGGCTGGTTGTCCCCCGGAGGTATTCCCAGTCGTCCTCACTGCGGTGCGCGCGCTCACCTGCCCGGAAGTCAATCTCCGAGGTGTCAATGCCACGACCCATCCGGTAGCGCCTTTGGTTGTGGTGCACGGGGACATTGTGGAGACGGCTCGGTTCGAGAATGGAACAGGCGCCTTCGGCCCTGGTAATCGCGCGAACGCCACAGTGGGTCGAGCAGTCCGCTTGGTCCTCCTTCATGTCGCCGGGGCACGCCCAGGTTTCGGCGACGCCGCCACTCAGGGCCAACCGTCCAAGTACACGTATTGCGTCGCGGAGAATGTCGCCGAGTCGCCATGGGGATCGTACGCAACAAGCCGAGGCGTCGACGCCCCGAGCGCTCTAACCGTGCATTGTGGGGAGAACCCTCACAACGTGCACGATCAGGAAGGAGCTGGTGATCCCACCCTCATCCTCGGAAAGATCGCGTCGGCGATGTCTTCACTCGCTTTGAACAACGCGCCGATCAGTCAAGGGGAATGGTTTGTTGTGCTCGGACCCGAACACGCATACAGCCTGGCGAGTGCTGGTTTCGACCGTGATGACGTGTCGGCCTATCTGTTCGACCATGCACGGATGCCGGCAGAAACCTTTCGTCGACACTTCAGCGAGCTCGCCTGGGCACCGTGGATGGTGGCATCCGCCGACGATCACCCTCTTCCGATGACGGCCCACCCTGACAACATCAGGGTCATGGTTGTGGGCGGTGCGGGCAAGCACAGTGGACTCATCCCGTCGTGGGGCATGACCCGCAGCGTCACTATGGCGATCGAAGGATAAAGGAATAAAGGGATAAAAGGATAAAAGAGCGGACACCATGAGCGAGGGAACCTTCATGCAGATCTATCGACCCGACGGCGATATCCACAAGTCATCCTTCGTTCTGGCGCCTAAGATCGACGACCTTGCTGGATGCCGCATCGGTGTACTCGACAACGGTAAGCCGAATGCCGCATTTGTCATGACCAGAGCTGCACAGCACTTGGCCGACCGAATGGGCGCGAATCTTGCATTGGTCATCAAGAAGGGACCGGGTGGTCGATCGGCCAACGCCGCGGTCCCTTGTGCAGAGGACGTGTTCGAACAGGTCGTAGCCGGCGCAGACATAGTTATCACCGGCGCTGCCGACTGTGGGTCCTGCAGTGCGTTCAGCGTGGACGACACCATCCGATTCGAGCGAGCCGGTGTGCCGACCGTCCTCGTCAGCACGACTCGCTTTGAGCGAGTGGTGGACACGCTGGCCTCGAACGGAGGGATGCCCTCGATTCGCAAGCTCGTGCTTGATCACCCGATCGGCGGAACCGACCTCCCGACCCTTGAACGCCGAGCGAGTGGGGCCGTTGACCGGCTGATCCAGCTGTTCACCGGATCACCGAGCTCGGAAGCTCGACATAACGCTCAAAACGGGATCGGCGATGAGATCGAGGCCTTGCGAGTGCTTGTAGCGGCGGACGGTGCCGATCTTCGGATCGACGGCGTCGACGACCTCGGTGAGACCATACGGCTGAGGTTGATCCTGCCCGATGCCGACTGCCAGGCCTGTGTGCTGCCGGGTGAGGTGCTGGCGGGGATCGCTTTTGACCGATTAGTCAGCACCCTTCCCGGACTCCGCTCGGTCATCGTTCTCGATCCGCGGGACGAGGAGATCAATGGTACGCAACGCCCATGACGGCGTTCGCCCATCTGCCCGAGATCGACTACCTGCTCACGACGACGAAGGCGGTGCGGCGACGACTCGATCTCACCCGGCCGGTTCCCCGTCAGCTGTTGTTGGAGTGCATCGAGATCGGCTGCTTCGCACCCAACGCTTCCAATGCGCAGGAATGGCATTGGATCGTCATCGATGATCCGATTCTGCGCAGAAAGGTCGGCGAGCAGTATCGCAAGCTGACCGTGCCACCAGTCCAACAGATGCTAGAGACGAAGCTGTCCCGCGGCGATGATGCCGGAGCACGGATCTCCCGGTCGATCTTGTGGCTCGCCGAGCACATGAGCGAGGTGCCCGTTATCGTCATCCCTTGCTACGACGTGTCCGCCGCCGAGGCGCGATATCGCGACCTCATCCCCGATCCGACCCTACGCGAGAAGAGTGGCGCCGACACATGCGGCATGACTTCCGGTATGTACGCGTCGATACTGCCAGCCGTCTGGAACTTCCAACTCGCGCTGCGCAGCCGGGGATTGGGCTCCGTACTGACAACAGCCCACCAGGGCGATCAAGCGGCCATGGCGGACATCCTCGGGTTGCCGAGTGTATGGGACCAGACGTGCCTGATTCCCGTTGGATTCACAATAGGGGAGCGTTTCTCGCGCTCGCGGCGCAAACCCGTTGAAGACATCGTCGTGTGGAACGCGCTCAAGCCGTGATGGCCGAATCACCGCCGCTTGTCATCCATGTTGCTTACAGCCCGCTGAATGGGGTCATCGATCCCACGCGAATCAGTCAGATCGCTCCGGGTGCAGACGTTGTTGTCGCGCCATACGACCTCGGTCACGATCAACGGACTCGGCGCTCCGAAACGCCGACTACAACTGACCTAGCTATTGGTGAGCCGGCCATGAGCGACGACCTTCGCGATGCGCTCGCCCGAGCTGAGGTGATGATTACGCTCGACGCTCCGCTTGATCTCCCCATTTACGCTCCCCATCTGCGATGGATCCAAGCCGTCGGTTCGGGCGTCGGGCAGTTCGTGCCGTCTCGACTACAGGAGAGTCCGATCGTCCTTACGAACGCCGCCGGGATTGGCGCGATACCGATCGCCGAGTGGGTGCTGGCTCGAGTACTCGCTGTGTACAAGCGTCTCGATGAACACGCTGAGCAACAGCGGAATCACGTTTGGAATCAGAAATTAGGGGCGTTGTTGGCCGGCCGGCAAGCACTTGTCGTCGGACTAGGTGCGATTGGCCGAGAAGTGGGGCGGCGATTGAAGGCTTTCGATGTCGAGGTCGTGGGCGTGATTCGATCGTGGACACCTGGTATCTCGTCGCCCGAGGCGGACAAAGTGATCGGTCCCGACCGGCTCATGGACGCGCTCGGATCCGCAAACATTGTGGTCGTGTCGGTTCCTGGGACGGCCGCCAATGCCAATCTTTTCGACGCGAGAGCGTTTGCAGCGATGCGTCGCGGGGCGATTTTCATCAATGTGGCACGAGGGTCGCTGGTGGAAGAATCGGCACTCATCGAGGCTCTGCGTTCGGGGCACCTTCGCGCCGCGGCGGTGGACGTCACTAGGCAAGAGCCGCTCCCTGCGGACAGCCCGCTGTGGGACACTCCCAACCTCTCGATTTCACCCCACAGTTCAGCATCAGCAGATCGATATCTGGAGCGAGTCGCGGAACTCTTCTACGACAATCTCGCCCGCTATGTGGGCGGCCAGGACCTTGTCAATGTTGTCGACCTAACCCGTCAGTACTGATCGACTCTCCATTTCCTCGTCGTCCCCAACATCTGCGTTGGCGCGAAGTGCATCGTTCAAGCTAGCTCACGGGTAGAAATGACTAGCATCTACTCGGACTCGCGGTCTGGCATCCCGGGTGTCAAGGTCGTTTCGAGTTATTCGCATGGCTGCGTAAACAACTGGCCGTACCTGGAGACTCCAACTTCGGCTCCGGCTAGGCGAAGTGCGTACCACAACGAGACCTGATTCGCGGTAAGTATCGGTCGTCGGAGGTCTTCCTCCAGGGCCCCGATCGTACCGATAGCGCGCAAGCCGTTTCCACCGATAAACACGCCCTGCGCCGAAGATGGCACGTGGCTACGAACCCAGTCGTACAACTGAGCTGGAGTCGCCGCAGAGCCAAGATTCGGATGAGGAACCCCGATGGGTGGCATCAAATGACTGACGTGTACTACCTCGAATCCACTCTCCTGAAAATATGCGACTCCCTTCTGGTCATAATCGTCGGTGAAAAATGGCGCATGGATGAGAGCGATGCGTTTTGCATGTAACGCCCGAAAGGCAGCAGTAGCCGCTGTCGCGGACATCACCACGGGAGTGCCATTTGAATGCTTCTCGACGCGGGCAACGAGTTCCTTTTCGCCCGTCCTTCCGTGGAAGTAGCTGCCTACCGTCCAGGCATAAATGATGGAGTGCAGTGACAATCTGGCAAGCAGATCGGTCGCCTTCTCGGGTCCGGGAGGATCGGCATATGTCTGCAAGTCAAAAAAGGGAATGCGGGCAGCGTGGAGGGAGACCCCGTCTGGGGCCATGGTCCATAGTTCTGACTCCGATACCGTATTGTCGTCGTGCGTCAGCACACCTATTCGTGCTCGCCACCCGAACCCGTCTGGCACCAAATCGCCGGCCGTCGTACTCATATGCCTCTCCTTGATCTCTGACCCTGGTTACCGTTTGAGCGCTTGGCCTGTGCGCTAGTCGAGGAATTTGCGCAATGAAGCACTGACCAGCTCAGGTGCCTCCTCAGGAAGGAAGTGGCCGGTCGGAAGTGCCTCGGTCTGGACGTCGGGTGCGTACAATTGCCAGACGCTGAGGGGATCGGCGACCGTGCTCTGGGTGCCCCACAGAACCAGAACAGGGCATTCGATCTTTTGGCGGGCTGCGGCCGTCTCGTCGTCGTGATCCAGGTCGATACCTGGGGACGAGCGGAAGTCGGCGCAGCAAGCGGCGATGGCTCGCGGGTCGCGGAAGCACCGGATGTAGTCGTCCATCACCTCAGGCTCGATGCTCGCGCCCTTACCCATGAGGTGGGCGGTCTGCTCCCGGACCCAGAAACCCGGGTCCGCGGCGATCAGGTGTTCAGGAATTCCACGCCCGGCGGGCAGGAAAAACCACTGGTAGTTCGAGAGGACCGTTGTGAGAGTCAAATGACGGAGCGAATAGTGCGTCGGCACGATGTCAAGCACCGCGAACCTGGTAACGGTACCCGGGTGGTCCAGTACTAGCCGGTGTCCGGCGCGGGCCCCGCGGTCGTGCCCGACTAGCTGGAAAGACTTGAAGCCGAGCCGGAGCATAAGGCCGACCTGGTCGTGGGCCATGGCCCGCTTGGAGTAGACGAAACCAGCGGCGTCGGGGGCGGGCTTGTCCGAGTCGCCATAGCCGCGCAGGTCTGCCAGTACAACCGTGTGGTCTTCAGCCAGAGCGGGGGCGACATGACGCCAGGTGAGGTGGCTCTGCGGATAGCCGTGCAGCATCAGCACGGGCGAGCCGGACCCGCGGATGGCACAGCTGATGATGACGTCCTCGACGTTCACGCGCCGGTACTCGAAGCCAGGGAGCGTAAGAGGTGGGGAGTTCATGGTTGAGAACGGTCTAGATCGATCAGCGCAATCCCGATATCGGGACGAAAGACTTTGTGTAATTGGGCTGGAGTCTCGGTCACGACGGCCTCCAGCGTCGGGAACACACGTCCCTCGAGCAGGTGGCCTCCGCGTGTCGTTCCGTCCGACAAGCCGAGCACCGCGTGTACGTGCAAAATGGGGCCGTCCTGACCCTCAGCAACATCTCCGATGAGCGATAGCAACTCGCACTGCTCGTCTACCGAGATGCGGCGGTAATCTCTGGACGCGCGGTCGAACCAGCCGACGATGGCGTGTTCGAAGGCGCCGACCGCAGTGATCTGCGCTGCTTCCAGCCGTTCCGAGCGGGCAAACTCGTTCAGCGCAGAGACGGCCTCGTCGCCCTGGTCGCACACTACGACGTAGGTCACGACATCCGCGTCCTCGACAACCTTGGCTTTCAATTCCTAACCTCTCGTTCTTCTGCAGTCGCTACCACGGAATGGTCGAACTGACTTGTTACTGATGTTCCCGCCCTTGCCGAGCCATCGAACCCGTAGGTAGCCCTGGCCGCCACCCTGGTCCTATGAACCAACCCGCCCGATATCGCTCGAAAGGGGCGAAGTTCACCCGCTTCCAGCAGAGTCCGCGACGGCTTCGGTGTCACATTTGATGATTGGTCGGTGTCTCTATGCAGAGAGCGATTGATCGGAGGAGAGATCATGTCCAGCAGTCCCAGGATCCCCACCGCGGAGTTGACCGGCTTGTACGGCGCGATGATCAAGCGGATGTCGCGCAAGATGTTCGGCGAGGTGCCGGAACCGGTCGGGGTGGCGTGGCACAACCGGAAGGTGCTGAACCTCTCCTTCAGCATCGGTCGTAAGGCGCAGAAGTGGGATCGGTGTGACGAGAACCTGAAGTCGTTGGCCCACATGGCGACGGCCAGCTTGGTCGGTTGCAGCTTCTGTTTGGATTTCGGCTACTTCCAAGCCCATAACGAGGGACTCGACGTTAACAAGGCGCGTGAGGTGCCCCGCTGGCGTAGGTCGGATGTCTTCACGTCGCTGGAGCGCGATGTCATGGAGTATGCAGAGGCGATGACGCAGACCCCGCCGACTGTCACGGACGATTTGTCGGCCAGGCTGCTCAAGGCGCTAGGTCCGGCCGCCCTGGTGGAGCTGACTATGTTCATCGGGCTGGCCAATCTGATGGCCCGGTCCAACGTCGCGATGGGCATCGAATCGCAGGAGTTCTCGGCCGCGTGTGACCTCGAGCCGCTCGCCCTAGCTTCGTCGGCATGACCGACGATCCCTTCGTCGCCCACCGTGGACTGCTCTTCACCGTCGCCTACGAAATGCTCGGCTCAGCGGTCGACGCAGAGGACGTTGTGCAGGAGAGCTGGCTGCGGTGGGCCAACGTGGACCACGCGGAGGTGCGCGACCCGCGGGCCTATCTGGTTCGGATCGTCACCCGGCAGGCGATGAACCGGCTCCGATCGGTATCCCGACGTCGGGAGGAGTACCTAGGGGAATGGTTGCCCGAGCCGCTGCTCACCAGTCCCGATGTGGCCGAAGACGCCGAGCTCGCCGAGAACGTTTCGATCGCGATGCTCACCGTGCTGGAGACTCTTGGTCCGGCCGAGCGGGCCGTGTTCGTCCTGCACGAGGTGTTCGAGACTCCCTATGACGAGATTGCCGAAGTCGTCGGAAAGAGTCAGGCCGCGGTCCGACAGATAGCGCACCGTGCCCGCCAGCACGTCGCCGCGCGGCGGCCGCGGATGCAGGTGGATCGGGCCCAGCAGGAGGCGACCCTGGAGAAGTTCATGGCCGCAATCTTTTCTGGGGACCTACAGGGACTGCTGGGTATCCTCGCGCCGGACATCGTTCTGATCGCCGACGGCGGGGGCCTGGTGCCCGCTGCCCGCAAGCCCATAACCGGAATCGAGAGGGTGGCGGCGTTCCTCGCCCGCGTGGTGGAGCTTCCACATCTCGAGGCGACCACTGCGTGGCTCAACGGCATGCCGGGCGCCCGGTTCGACGTCGATGGCGAAGCCACCGCGGTCAGTCTGGTGGTCGAGAACGGTCGGATCAGCCGGATCTACGCCATCCGTAACCCCCAAAAGCTGGGATGGCTGGGAAAGGTAGCGGAACTGCAGCGATGACCGGCTTCGACCAACTCCCCGTTAGGAGCAGAAACGCAATGTCTGGTGTACTCGGCCACTACTTGCGTCGGCGCGTTGTCGATCTCGGGTCGCTGTCGTTGTAGCCGGATGAAGAAATACATATCGAGTTCGAAACTTAACGGCGTTGGCCAAGGTTCCCAGCCCTCGGTGAGCCACTCGTCACGCGTTCCCGGCCACTCCGCAACCCAATCCTCCTCGGATCCTTCGACAAACGCACCCGCGGCAGATCCAACTCCAAGCGGATCCCCAAGCGCCTCCAACGTATCGGCAGAGGAAATCGTAGGAACCTCGATGCCCGCGGCTCATCCTCTGTTCAACCTATGTCGCTGCTGTGGGAGGGACCGAAGCTCCTTCGTGGTGGCAATGACTGGCGGTTGTCCGTTTCACTAGCCTTTCGCAGATGGCCCTATTCCTCGACCGACACAACGTGCCTGGAGCAAAAGCAGCCGAGATCGCTGCCGCCCACGAACTCGATCTCGCCGTCCAGGAGAAGTATCATGTCCGATATGTCACGTACTGGTTCGACGAGGACGAAGGGACGGTGTTTTGTTTAGCAGAAGGGCCAAACCGCGAGTCTCTCGTAGCCGTCCACAGAGATGCTCACGGTCTCGTGGCCGACAACATCATCGAGGTCGGGGAGGGGCCCATAAACGCCTTCATGGGAGAGTTGCCCCGACACCCACCTGGTGATGTGTACGTTGAATCTGCCCTTCGGGCGGTCGTGTTCACCGATCTTTGCGACTCAACGCAACAGACCCAGGAGCTTGGTGACGAAGGATTCATGGTCCTCCTTCGCGATCACGACGAGATCGTGCGGAGTGCCCTGCACGATCGAGCCGGTCGTGAGGTCAAACACACCGGGGACGGGATCATGGCATCGTTCGCGTCAGTATCCGCTGCGGTTGAGGCGTGCATCGACATGCAGCATCGCGCCCGTGAACGAAACAGTGAGGCGGAGCGGCCTATTCACATCCGCATCGGTATCAGCGTGGGAGAGCCTGTGACGGAGCGCGATGACCTGTTTGGGGCGACCGTCCAACTCTCTGCCCGGCTCTGCGCGATCGCACCTCGTGGTGGAATAGCCGTGTCGACTGCTGTACGCGACGTCTGTTCTGGAAAGCGCTTCGCCTTTGACTCCAAAGGGGCAGTCGAACTGAAGGGATTCTCCGAGCTGGTACCGGTCTTCGAAGTACGGATTCCAGATAGCTGACTCCATCTCCGTCAGGGTCTGCGGACCTAAGAGATCCTGGGTGAACCGCCCAGAAACGCGGAGCTGCGATTAGGCCTAACCGTAAGCGGGAACGGACCTCGACTCTGCGCGGCCCAGCCCCCTCTGGGGTATAGCGCGTCTCGGCTTTAACTTGGGAGTCATCCGATCATTGACTTGGTGAAAGGACCAGAAACATGACAGAGGTCGTCCTGTTTCACCAGTGCAGGGACTGACTAATGGAGTACGCGAGTTCGCCGGGAAGCTGAGCGCCGGTGGGCACACCGTGCATGCACCTGACCTGTTTGACGGGCAGCGAACTGCAACCATCGAGGACGGCATCGCCCACGTGAAGAGCATCGGAGATGACGAACTGAGCAGCCGCGCCGACGGAGCCGTGATTGACATGCCCGAGGGCGTTGTGTACGTCGGCTTTTCAATTGGTGCTGGCACGGCTCAGCGCTTCGCGCAGACTCGACGTGGCGCACGTGGTGCGCTGCTTTACGAAGGGTGCATGCCGATCAGCGGTGAATGGGCAATCGGGCTAGGCCGACAGGTGTCCCAGTGCAAATCCACGGCATGAACAAGGATCCGTTCTTCGGTCTCGAAGGTGACATCGACGCCGTTCGCGATCTGGTCTGGACGGTCGGACCCGATTTTGGTCAGCTGTTCGTGTATCCCGGCGACAAGCACCTGTTCACTGACAGCTCGCTCCCTTCTTATGATTCGGATCCAACCGTTCTTGTATTACAGCGTTCACAGGAGTTCCTCGACCGGGATACCTGACTGAGCGTTGAGAGCATTCTGGAGGTCCCGGAGTCGCTAGGTTGGACGTTTTGTTCGAACCGTCCGGTGCCCGCGGCACTGAGCATATTTACGCGTGGGCGAGTCGAAGGCGTGCCTGTGCGGTAGTCATCGTGGCAAATCTCGCAGGCTGATATGCCTCACGCAAGGAGCGTCGCCGTCACGACTTTCGTTGCACCTCTGGACATCGAGAATGCCTCGAATCCCAGCAGATGTCTCATATTCTGTTGAACGTTGACCAGGTGATCCGATCGTGTACACGACGATTGGCCACGACCGGGGCATTTCACGGGCGCAACGAAACCCGAACGAGCACACACTTTAAGAGGGCTGATTATTAGCGGGTCTTTGTCGAGGACAGAGCAGATTGGGAGCGGGCGATGATAGACGACAAGCAGTCGGATGGGTCAGGGTCTTGGCCCGTGAACATCGTTGAGCGGCAATTTACAAAGGTCAAGAGAGAGCATGGGTGGAAGAGGCTCTTAGCCGTCGCGGTTGTCGGAGCGGAAGTATCGCTCATTGTCGTGGTCATCGCCCTGGTCATAATCTAATCAAAGGTCATCGACCAGTGACATCGGTGAACAGTTCTTTCTGTCTCATCGTACGGTCGGGAGCATTTGTACAGGATCTTTCCGATGCTAGGCATTGTGTCTCGTTCTCGGCTTCGAAGTTCATTGCTCGGCGTCAGTCTGTGCTCGTCAGGGCACGTTCCGTCAACTCAAACGAGTTTGACTGAAGATCCTCGACTCAAGCAATAGTGAAGCGTGTCGAACAGTCATTAGTCGTAGGACAGAGATGCAGTAGGGGTGTCTTGTGACGAGGACGCCCGCCTTACCGCCTATCCCGGCGTGTTCCTGAGGCTACCGATTCCGAGAGAGGCGTTGCCATTCGAAGACGCTTTGCTGGCAGCAGTCTTTTCATCGGCCCCGTTCCCACCAATGCTGATCGCCGATCGCTCGTCTTCCTGCGGCAATGGCGGGGGATCATCGAGAAAGTCGGCTGTGGGAACGAAGAAAAGGGTGCCACTCACGGCAGTTGAGAAGTCGAGTATGCGGTCGTAGTTACCTGGCGGGTCACCGAGGAACATTCGTTTGAGCATGAGCTCGGTGACAGATGGGGAGGCTGCGTACCCGATGAAGCACGTTCCGATCTCGCCGGCCGCTAACGAGCCGAACGGCATATTCGCCCGGAGGATCTGACGTTGGGTTCCATCAGGCTCGACGATGGTGTTCAACGCGACATGAGAGTTAGAGGGTTTGACCGTGTCGTCCATCTCGACATTCGAGAGCTTGCTCCGTCCGATCACCTCCTCCTGCTGCTCGACCGTTAGGCCTTCCCAAGCGACGAGGTCATGCAAGTACCTCTGGACGATGACGTAGCTGCCTCCCGCGAAGTCCGGATCCTCGTTCCCGATTGTGACGGCCGCCTCGGCTGTGGACCCGGTGGGGTTCTCGGTTCCATCTACAAAGCCCAGAAGGTCTCGCTCGTCGAAGTACTTGAAACCATGAACCTCTTCGATCACCGTGGCGACCCCGGCTAACCGAGCCATCACCAACGATGCGAACTCCCAACACAGGTCCATGGTGGCGGCCCGGATGTGGAACAAAAGGTCACCAGGGGTGGCGATGGCCCGGTGCCGGCCGCCGTCGAGAGCCAGGAACGGGTGCAATTCTGCGGGTCGGGCTCCGACGAACAGGCGATCCCACGCTGTTGACCCCACTCCCGCCACCACCGCAAGCCCACCTTGGGGAGACCGAAAGCCCACTGTTCGCGTGAGGCCGGACAGGTCGGTCAGAAGCTCGTGGACCACCGGTTCTCCCCGGGCGTCGATCGTCAGTACAACGATGATGGCGCTGGCAGTAAGCGGGCTCAGTACAGGTTGCGTCACCGGTGGACCGGCCACTACCTCTGGATTCTGCGAAACGTTCACGTTGCTCGCTCTTCTGGGCCCTCTTCTCCGTGCCTCTGAGGCTGTAACGGGTGACTGCTTTTCGTGGGAGCTTAGGCGAGGACCCACTCGATCATCGGTCGATCGGCACGAGAGGGCTCTCGAAAAGGAACTTCTTGGACTGCATGTCGCGGAGATCGACACACGCACACACATTCACGAACGGGTGAGGACGTCGAACATCGGGCCGTCAGTGATAAAACCCCTTGCTCTTTCGACTAGGCCGGCGTCACGACACAGGTGCGAACTGCGGTCATGACAACCTCCGCCACCTCTTTGGGGTGGGAAATCATGGCAACATGCGAAGACCCCTCGATCTTGGTAATGGTGGCGCCCATGCGCTCGTAGCTGAAGCGGTGAACGCAGGGATGCCACCGCGCTTCCGTTCTACACCTTCGCGATCGTTGCCGCGATGTTTCTCGCGGTATCGCTCCGCACGAACGTCGCGACCTTGTTGGCCCTTGGCACCCTTGTGGTCACGTTGATGGTGCTCGCTGTCGGAAATGACCGCGATCACTCCGCTCTCGTGCATATTGGCGGAATCACCGGAATCATCCTTGCGGTCGAGGCGCTGTACCTGGCCCTCGCAGGGTTCTGCGAATACGTCTATGGACGAACGGTGATTCCGCTCGGACAGCTCGAACCGAAATGATTGGCGGCGAGTTCGCCGTGCTGCCAGCAGCTGCTGTTTCTTGATGCCTCCCCATTTATATAACCGGTCTCCTCGGTCAGCTTCTTGCTTCGCTTTGAGCGCAATCGGCATCGCCGGCCCCCCGCGATACACAAGCGGTGCAACCGAGATTTTTCTGAGAAGTCTGTAACGCTGGGGGAGGTCGGATCGTTCACCTCACTAGCGCTCACGGACGTAATGGCGAGATCAAGGTGGGTGATGATGCTTCGCTCTGTGTTGTCTTTGCTGAACGTTCCTGGCCGAAGGGCGATCATGGCCGGGGTGGTGATGGTCCTGTGCCTGGCGACCGACAGTGCCATAGCATCACAACCCGCAAGTGCTTTGGCTCCCTCGGCCGTCGATACGTCAGCCACTGCTGGGGTGATGACCGGGATCTCGTGCCCCACCACCAAGTTCTGCATGGCCGTCGACCTGGCCGGGAACGCTGTGGTGGACCAGTCCTCGGTGTGGAACGTCAACACCATCGACTCCAGTCCTCTGCAAGCAGTGTCGTGCGTCAGCGCCACGTTCTGCGTGGCCGTGGACCAGGCTGGTAATGCGCTTACGTATAACGGTTCGACGTGGACGACCACGAACATCGACCCTGGAAATGTCCTCGACGCGGTGTCGTGCGCCACCACCAAGTTCTGCGCGGCCGCTGACACCGCGGGCAACGTCCTTCTGTACAAGTCGTCGACTTGGACCTCCCGCCTGGTCGATCCGGGTCAAAGCATCGACGCCGTTTCGTGTCCAAGCTCCAAAGCCTGTGCTGCAGTGGACTCGTCTGGCGCCATTCTGCTCTACGGGTCGTCTACCTGGAAAAAGGCTTCGATCGACGGGTCGACGTCACTGTACGGCCTCTCTTGCGAAGGCAGCTCCTTCTGCGCCGCGGTGGACGACGACGGCCACGCCCTCACGCCGAACGGCACCGGGACCAGCCGGTGGGCCACCCCCGAGATCGACGCGGCGAGCTTGGTCCAACTGGACGGCGTGTCGTGCACGAGCTCGACGTTCTGTGTGGCCGTGGACAACTCCGGCGGGGTCTCCCTCTACAACGGCAGCACGTGGTCCGGCTCATCGATCGACGGCTCGAACGAAATTGACGCCATATCGTGTCAGAGCACGACATTTTGCGTGGCCGTCGACGATGCGGGCGACGCCTTCAGCTATAACGGCTCGATGTGGTCGGAGTCTAAGGTCGACAAGGTCCTGTCTGGCATCTCGTGCGTCAACACTGGCGGATCCTCCTCGTTCTGCGGCGCCGTCGGCCAAAACGGCTACCTGTACACGACCTCGAACGAATGGGCCACGGTGACGTCGGATCTCATCTCAAACGGCGACAAGTTGAACGACGTTTCGTGCACCAGTCCAACTTTCTGTGTCACAGTGGCCCAAAACGGCCAGGGGACCGTCTGGACGGGGAGCGGGAGTGGTACCACGATCAACGTCGATACCAAACCGCTCGATGCCGTGTCGTGCGTCACGATCAGCTCGGTCAACGAGTGCTGGACGGTCGATGACGATGGGGACGTAACCGAGTACAACGGTACGAGCTGGGGATCGCCCACCGCCATCGACGGGACCCACGCCCTCAAGGACATCTCTTGCGTCACCGACGGGACGAACCCCTACTGCACAGCAACCGACAGCGCCGGGAACATCGTGGTATATGCCAACTCGACTTGGGGGTCGCCGGACAACATCGACTCCACGTTCGATCTGATCTCGGCGTCGTGTTCGTCGCCAAGCGTTTGCGACGTCAATGACAGCAACGGAGTCGTCTACGAGACGTCGAACGACTGGGCGACCTATTCGACATTGCACGTCCTCAGTGCGATGGGACAGATGTCGTGCTACAACACCACCGATTGCCAGGCGCTGGACACGACCAAGGTGTACTACACGACCAACCAGTGGTCGACCGATACGGACGTCAAGGTTGACATCCGCAGCATGAAGGACATCTCGTGCTACGGCCCGACCAACTGCTCCGCTGTCGACGTCGGAGGCTATGCCGTAATCTCCGACAACGACTGGCACAGCACGACTACCGTCGACATCGAGTCGTGACCGGCGCGTTGGTCTCATTCTCCGTCAGATAGCGCCTCGTCCGCCTGGGGGGCGGAGATCCGTTCGAAAGGAGCGACAATGTCCAGATTCCTTCGTCGAGGGACCATCGTCCTCGCCGCGATCTTCGTCCTGGCCGGATCAGCGACTACGGCGCTCGGTACGGCAACCACTGCTACCGCCGACTCGCAGACAACATTCCAGCATTATCTTTGTTACAACGCGGTCGCACCCCGAGGCTTCTCGATCCCGGCGGGCGTGGAGCTCATCAACAGCTTCTCCCCCGATGGCTTCGTGCCGACGTTCGGAGTGGCCTGGTATCAATGCAACCCGGCCGCTAAGACGGTGCCGGGGGCGTCTTTCCCGATCACCAATCCGAGGTGGCATTACCTCTGTTTCGGCATTACCGCTGACCAGCCCTCAAACCTGGTCACCGTGACGAACCAGTTCGGCTCGGCGGAGCTGACGACGACGTCACCAAACGACTTCTGTGCTCCGTCGTGGACGGGGCTCTTCAAGACGCCGGACAATAAACAGAACGAACCGGCTGATGCTGACCACTACACCTGCTATCCGGTCACTTATTCCGGAAGTGGAACCTACTCCCCACCCTCCCCGGTGCAGGTGGCGGACAAGTTCACGCCCCCCAACACCTCGACGACGGTGACGGTGGGGGATCCGGAGGAGTTGTGCATCCCAACCGAGAAGATCCTCCCAACGGGGGGGTCCTACCCGATCAACAACCCCAACCTCAACTACCTGTGCTTTGGCGTCAGTCAGACCCCCATCAAGAATCGCGTCTTCGATCAGAACCAGTTCGGTCGAGGAGCGGTGGCCATCCGACCCACCCAGTGGTTGTGCCTCCCATCGACGGTGAGCCCGGCCGGAGGCGGTTGACCTGAGCCGTGCGTGCCGAGGTGCACGGGAGCGGGTACCCGTGCAACCTTCAGCCGAGCGGTTCGGCTAGGGCAACGATGATGCCCTCGGGGCCCCGCACGTAACAGAGCCGATAGCTGTCCTCGTACTGTTCCAGCTCACCAACGAGTTCCGCGCCGCGTGTGCGAAGGCGGGCAATCACGTCGTCAATGTCGTCGACGGCAAACATGATGCGACGTATTCCCAGAGTGTTTGCCGTCGGGTTCTCCGGGACGGTGCTAATCGCCGTCGGCGTTTGGAACTTCGTCAGCTCAAGCCGGCCTTGGCCGTCTGGGGTCCGCATCATTGCGATGTCGACTCGGACGTCCTCGAGTCCGACGACGCGATCCAACCAACGACCCTCGACTGAGGCCTCGCCCTCTAGCTCCATACCAAGTTCTACGAAGAACGCAGTAGCGGCCGCAAGGTCGTCCACTACGATTCCGACGTTGTCCATCCGATGAATCGTCATATTCAGTGGTTCTCCTGCGGGGTATGCCTTTCTCACGGCGGGATATGTCCTTCTCACAGCGGGATTTGCCGACGCTCAGGCTCGCTCTCGAACCGCCACGAAGATCAGCTCGTCCGTTGATGAAGACGCTGGTCGACCGTCCCAATCACCGTAAACTTCGTTGACCCTGAATCCTGCTTCCTCGAGGGATCCCCGGAGTTCCTCTCGTGTGCGGAACCGAATTCGCGTCGGCGCGGGAATGTCGTAACCGGTGGCGAGGAATCGATTGTGGATCGTATATGAGACAACTCCTTGTCTGACGCTGTGCACCTCGGGCCACCTCTCGATCGCACCGGCTGCGGGATCGCTGACAACGCGTCGCAGATCTGGGGTCCAGCGTTCCCACTCCCTTGCCGCCGGGTTTCGGCTCTCGAACGCGAGGTGACCACCGACTCGCAACGCACCACACACCGATTCCAGCGTGGATCGCCAAGACTCGTCGGTCAGAAGGAACTGAATCACGTGGCCAGTCATAATGGCGAGATCGGCGTCCGGTGTTCCAAGCATGCTTGCGTCGCCCAGGGTCCAGGTGACTTTTTGAGCATTTGGTTTCAAACGGGCAATCCTGAGCATTTCGGGTGCGGGGTCCACCCCGGTCACCGCGTAGCCAAGTCCCGCCAATTCGCACGTTATTACGCCAGTTCCGCATCCAAGGTCGATGATCGAGGTCGCGTTCAGACTCGCGGCCAGCTGGGAATAGAACGCGGGTTGAGTGGCTGGGGGATAGGCGTTCGCAGAGTCGTAAATCGCGACCAGCCGCGGATCAGAGAACTCGGCTAGCTCTGACACGGTGAGGAGGATACAGATGGACCAGCCCATCGATGCCGCAGAATCCCGATTGATCCGCTCAACAGGTCGATGAATGACGTCTCAGACACGAAAGACGGCGGCGTATCAGTAATCAAAATCGAGCCCATGAAGTGTCGCGCCGTGATGCCATTGATGCTTTCTGACTGCGAGATCGAGAGTCAGGTCCAAATGACCGCCGAGGGTCCGGAAACCCTCCGCATGAAAGGCGGAGATGGCGTCAACGTTGCGGGCGACGGGGCGGATAGCGAGGTACAGAAAATGTCGTCGGCGGGCTTCTTCGATAGCTGTACCGAGCAGGTCCCGACCGATGCCCTTACGGCGTACTGGCTCAGCGGTAATCACTGGCTCGACCTCGCCGCTGTCTCCATGGTCGAGGAGGCCGGCTAAGCCGACCACTTCGTCGTCGAGCACGGCTACCCAGGTGGCCACGCGCTCCTCGCGGAGTAAGTAGTTGTCAAACTCGAGGCCCGGACTGGGCCCGCCAAGCTCGGGGTCTTGGTAAAGCTGGCGGTGGTGTTCGGTGAGTTCGCTCCACAGTCGCCGGGCTGCATCGCGGTCCGAATCCGTGTAGGACCGAATTAGTGCTTTTGACGGCATGCACCAAGCATGACAGGCAACTGGGCTCCGCGATCCCATCTAGTCGCTTCCGAGAGGCACCTGCGGTGGCCTTGAGCCCTCACTCGATCGCGATGCGTTCGTCGAAGTGCTCGACTGTCGGAAAAGGATCGTAGAAATGGTGGAGTTGGTTCTTCCAGTCTTTGTACAGCGGAGAACCACGGAAACCCTCAGTGTGATCGTCGAGGCTTTCCCACTGAACTAGTAGCAGGTAACGGCTGGGTCGTTCGACGCACCGACCGAGGCTCAGCGATCTGAATCCCTTTGCCGAGGCGATGATCGACTTAGCGCTGGCAAAGGCTCGTTCGAACGCTTCTTCTTCGCCGGGGGTTACCTCGAGGACAGCATGCTCCAATACCATCTCCCTATCATGACCCAGATGACGCACGTGTAGATAGTGCCCGCCGGCGAGACCCGCGAGGAAAGCGGACTCTGACGAAGGCACACAAAGGCCGCGACGCGAACAACCCTCGCTAAGTCGTGAGAGACCGGAAACTACTGAATACTAAGGGCCGATACTGCTAAGGAATGTCTCGAGGTTGTCGAAGAAGTAGTTGTCCGGATAGGCACCCGCCGGATCGTTGTGCGCGTAAGTGAGAGGTTCGTTCACAACCAGCGGATCGCTAGAAGCGATGCCTGACGCGTTTACGAGGGTGAGGTTGCTCGTGGGGATACCCGACTGCGCGGCCAAGGTCTCGGCGTCATCGAGAACGTCGGTGCCACCGAGGCTGGTGCAAAAAGCGTAAATTTTCAGACTCGTCGGCAGACTGTCTCCCATGGTTGCGTTCACGTCGAGAACACTCTGTGCCGGATTGGCGATGCCGTCTCCGACTGCTCCCGTGTCGTCCGTCAGTCGCTGGGGGAAATACCATTCGCTGCCGTTGGCATCCTTTATCCCTGCTCCGGCGAACATCGAAGCAAATCGACTGATCGGGGTGAGCGCGCCAGTGCTGTCCCACCCGTACGGGGCGCTGCCTGTCGTGTCGATGCCCGCACCGAGGTGCGCCTGGGCGGCGGCCAAAGAAGCCGGCGATGTTCCGACATTGAGTGCATAGCCGAACTGGGCCACATTCGTGACCGGCACCGGCGGCACCAGGTCAGAGGGAAGGAGCCCCGACGATTGACCCAACGAGGCTGAATTCGGGTCGAGGAGGGCGCTCGCCGACCCGGTCGCGACGAACAACCCGGCATACGGAGCCGCAATCCCTCCGAAGGACAACCATGGCGAGGCCGTCGAAGCATCGAGATCGGTCAGTTCGGTGGTCGCTTCTGAAGCGGTCACCGGCGCACCGCTACCGCCGTCGATGTACACCAAGCCTGACAGTCCGTCGGCGCCCGGAGTTCCGTTGAAATCCCAGGTGGCATACGCAGTCACCACCGAACCACCCAACGAATGCCCGCCGAGCACGACTTGACCTCCGAGCGCTTCGGCGGAAAGAACGACGTTGTGTAAATCCTGAACCGCGACGTTCATGCCCCAATTCTTGGCGAACTCTACCTTCGAGTCATTTATCGGCTTGTAGTGATGCGTGATGCTCGAGTTCGTGAGGTATCCGAGGTAATAATCGAAGAGCTGGGTTGAATCGACCTTGTTCGCTTTGTACTTGTTCAACTCGGACTGATTTTCGAGAAGGTTCTCTCTGCGTTGCACGGACCAGACCTGCCAAGCGGGTTCATTTGCGACGATCCATTGCGCGAGGGGGACGAAGTATGCAGCTGCGGCAGACGTACCTGGCTCGAGGATCAGCACGTTCTTTGCTGTCGTTGATCCGATCTTGATCACACCGACTTTGTCGTACTTGGCTGGTGTACACGGCGAGGGCGGACATGGAACGTCGTAGCCTGGCATCCATGTGATGTTGAGCGACGATGGTCCATGCTTTGCGGCATTCTGAAGCGGTTGCGCCCCAACGTTCGAAGCGCTTATGGCGACAACACCCAAGCAGGTCAGACCGACCGCCATACGTAGGGCGCGATGCCGGGTGTTACGTAGAAGGTATGGAAGTGTCTTCACGATGTCCCCCTCTGGTGCCCCTAGCTGCCGCTCGAGCGTCGGGGACTTTTCGCAAACGTTGCTGACGATACGGCCACAGCGAGTTCCCGTCAATCCGCGGACACGCGGGGCGCCGGAGGGACAATTCTCAAAGTGCCTTTGTTGCGAGTGCCCTTTTTGATTGCGTCGCGCACTATGGCGACATCGCCGGACATCCGACGTCGCCAGCACCGATGCTCGCGATGAGAAGCCGGTACGCCGTGTCTTGGCCTGGCACCCCAGACAGGTATCCTCGCAGGACTCCGCTCGATGTCGTGACGGTCCACGTCCCTCCTTGCGCCGCCGATGTCGCGAGCGCTTGCCCATAGAGGCGTTGCGCCTCGGCGAGCGTGTCGCCTACGCGCAGACCGAGCTGCGTTTGTGCAGTCCTTCCGATCCCACCGAGAGAAAAGCCGCCACCTGGCGGATACACGGTCGTCGATCCCACTGCTCTGTAGCCGACGAACTGGTCGTGCGAGAAGAAGGCGGTGACCTCGCCCCAGCGGGTGGTGGCGTCGATCTGACAGTTGCCGGGGTTCTTAAGAGTGGCCGTCGCGTTGGCCTTTCCGAGCAGCTCGTCGAACACGGCCGTGGCCTTGGACTGAGAGTCTCCGAACAGTGCGGCATCGACGCCGTTCCCGAGCAGGGTGGCTACGGGCTCGTCGGTGCTCTCCCAGAGAACTTGGGAGGTGGTGCCGTCGGGGCTTATCGACGCGATAGCCGATCTGTCGGCAAACCCGTTTCCGTAGAAGGTGTCGACATATATGGTGCCGTTTGAGCCGACTGCGATCCCGTTGGGCGAGAAGCCCATAATGCCGTGAAAGGTGCCTGGGTAGAAGGAGGCGATCGTCTGGTCGCCGACAAGAGAGAGCCGGACCACCGACAGCTCGTCCATCGCGATCACAGACCCGTCAGGTGCTGTCACGAGCCCTCCGTTTCCCCTCGCGTAGATCTGGTCTCCCCCAGGCTCGGTGAGCAGACCCGAAGGTCGTACGACAAGCAAAGCCTTGTCGTACGACCCGAAGAGATACAGGTCCCCTCGCGCGTCGAAGGCAATGCCGTTCACCCCGTCTGCCGAAGCGTCGACCGCCGGTCCACCCGTGCCGTAGACGCCTGAATAGGGGATGTCAGCTCCCACCACCACCCCGAGCGTTCCATCCGGATCGAGGCGAAGGACCTGCTCGCCGGTTGCGATATACAGGCGTCCCGTCGGAGCGAAGGCTACGTCGTACGGAGTGACAGAAGCGTCGAGAGCCGGAGTTCCGTTTGAGACAAACCCCTTGCTATCGCTCGGAGAGCCGTCTCCTACGACGGTTGTGATCGTCCCGCCCGGCGAGATCGCCCGCACCCGCCCGTTTTCCTGGTCGGCAAAGTACAAAGTCCCGTCGGGTCCGAAAGCCATGCCGCCAGGCAGGTCGATCTCGGCATCAACGGCCGGACCACCATCCCCCGAGTAACCCACCTTCCCCGTCCCTGCCACCACCCTGAAGTTTCCCCCGGGTAGACGCTCCAAGATCTGGTCGCGCATCTCGTCGGCGATGAATAGGCCTCCGTTCGGCCCCACGGCTAGTGCGGTGGGCCGCAAGGGGACAAGAGCCGCCGACGTTTGGTGTGCTGGAGTCGGCGTTTTTGTGGCTCGAGGCGCGCACGAGGCGAGAACCAAACAAACGCTCGCGACCGCGAGGGCTGCTCCGCAGCGATACACGTCCAAGTATGGCACTCAAGAATCGGCCAGCGACGTACGTGCCCTTGGAGGCCACCACGTTCCCCGAAGATGTCGTTGCTCGGAGCCGGGAAGAAGACGTCGAGGACCTACGTACGGTCGCTCGGCACGAAGGACAGATCGTTCAGTCGCGGTTCCTGCGCTTCGAGACGAATCCAGACGCATCCCGGCCCGCCACGCATGTAAGCCCGAAAGCGATCATCCCAGCCGTTTGCGTCATCACCCAGGTAACGACGCAGCAGACGCCACGCGCGCTGTTGGTCCCATGGCAACAACTCGGCTTCACCTCGGGCCGAGATTTGCTTCGTTTCCCCCGTGTAGAGGTTGCAGACATCAACCGAGAGAATCACATGCGGATCCCGTTGTATTTCGCCGGACGCTTTCGACCACGGACCAGAAATCACCCAGAAAGCTCCGTCCTCCCAGAGGAACCACACAGGCCGGACATTCGGCCCAACGGTCGCGAGGTGAGCGGTGAGCGGTCGCTCCAGGAACGCTTGGACATCTTGCCTAGGCATACATCGACGGTACCAACGCGACCCGTACAATCCGACGCTCGGTCATGCTTTGTCCCCGCTGCTCTGTTCGGACTCGGTCGGCGAACTTGCCGGTTGACGGGCGAGCGGGGTCCCTTCGCTCTCGGCCGACGCTGCACGGTCGCTTTCCGTAGAAGGAGCTGCGTGTTCTGCACGATATTGCGCGACGGCTCCTCCTATGTGAGCCAAGAGCTCGGGACTCAGTCGCTCGAATCCTCGGCGGTCGTACCACTTGACCACCGTCGTACCGAGCACAAGCCAGAACAACAAGCCGAGTCCCGCTGCCAAAGCTCCGCCGGTCAGTCCGGCGTCTGCTCGGGCGTTGAAGTACATGATCGATCGCGTCCCCGCGAGGATTTCGCGGAGAGGGTCGACCGTGCTGACGACCCGAAGTGGTCCAGGGAGCGCTTGTACTGGCACGGTTCCGCCGGCGGAGGCCAACCCCAAGTAGACGAAGATCAGAAGCGCCAGCAACTGCCCATAGCTGCCCACGACAGCGAAGAGGACGATGGTCCCCACGGCCACGCTCGCCGAGCACAGCCACATGAACAACCACAACAGACCGAGGTTGGGGGCATCCATGCGCAACGCACCTGCGGAAACAGCAAGGATCACACCGCTTATAAGGGCCGCCAGCACGGCAACGACCGCCCACTTGATGAGCAAGGTTTGCCATCTGTTTATCGGAAGTGGCTGCCGTTGGTGCCAGCGAGGGCCGGTTTCCGTCGTGGCGTAGCCCATTGCGGAGTCGACGCCCGTGTTCACCACTGTGGCTACCAGAAAGCCACACGTGAGCGTGAGGAGGGCGATGTAAAAGGCGCTCA
>Ga0187783_10000708_pt1 | contig 24339 bp, 23 predicted proteins | sample 1015_SJ02_MP02_2_FD_132471 | JGI IMG/M metagenome (GOLD analysis project Ga0187783, IMG submission 132471) | Tropical peat soil microbial communities from peatlands in Department of Meta, Colombia - 1015_SJ02_MP02_20_MG | ecosystem: Environmental > Terrestrial > Soil > Wetlands > Peat | place...
GACGCTCGCCTCCTCGAACGATTTACCGCTGGCGTCCGTACCTCGCAGTTTCAGGGGAACTTTCATGCGGACTCTGGCGTGCGCGCGGCGCTCGACCTGTTTCTGTTGAATCTGGGCGGAAATCGCGGCGCGCAGCTCGCCGAAATCCACGGGCTTTTGAAAGAATCCCTTCGCGCCGAGACTCTCGCACTGCTCTCTGTATTTTTGGCCGCCCTCGCCGGTAATCACGAAAATCGGAATCATCGACGTATAGCTCAGGGAGTGAAATCCCTGGCAAAGCTCGAAGCCTGAAAACTTGGGCATCATGAGGTCGAGCAGAATCGCGTCCGGTTTGTGCTCGAGAGCGAGCGCCACGGCCTGCTCGGGGTCGTCCGTCTCGACGACCTCGTACCCGTCCGACAATCGCGTGCGCATCATGCCGCGCACAGCCGCGTCGTCATCCACGATCAGAAGTTTCGCCATCATGTCCCCCAAGGTTGAGTTGCATGAAATTGGATTTCGTCATCTTTTCTTACCGCGATTCCGCGACTACCTTCTGGTCCAGAATTTCGCGAATCTTTCGAGTGAGCATTTCTCGCGTAAAGGGCTTGGCGAGGAACAGGCTGTTTGGCGCGATGGGGCCAGGGGTTCCTATGCCCTGGCCGGCGTAGCCCGACATGAAAACGATTTTGATGTCGGGCCGGCGGTTTAGAAGCTCTTCGACAAGCGCTCGGCCACCCATCTCGGGCATGACGACATCGGTCAACACAAGATCAATGGGACCGGAATGGGCCTCGCTCATTTTCAGGGCCTCGACACCGTCACTGGCGGCGAGGACTTTGTAACCGCAAAGTTCCAACGTGTCGCGCGTCAACTTGCGCAAAGAGGTTTCATCTTCTGCGAGCAGAATTGTTTCGGTACCTTCGTGCGAGGCAGTGGGATCGAAAGCGGTGCGCTCAACGGTCAAGGGCTCCTCCACGCGCGGTAAATAGATCTTGAACTTGGTGCCGACGCCCAGAGAACTTTCAATATCGATGTATCCACCGCTTTGCTTCACGACTCCATAGACCGTCGAGAGGCCCAGGCCGGTCCCTTTGCCCTTTTCCTTCGTGGTGAAAAACGGCTCGAAAGCCCGAGCCTTTGTTTCGGGATCCATTCCGGTTCCGGTATCGGTGACCTTGAGACAAATATAGGGGCCGGCCTTCACGGGATAGGGATAGCGACGGACGAATTCATCGTCCATCTCCATGTTTTCGGTCTCGATGATCAGTTTCCCGCCTTGAGGCATGGCGTCGCGTGCGTTCACCGCGAGATTCAGCAGGACCTGTTCGAGCTGGCCTTGGTCGGCTTTCACGCGGCCAAGTCCGGGGCTGAGGACGGTCGCCAGGCGAACGTCCTCGCCAATCAGGCGGCGCAGCAGTTTTTCCATATCGCCTACAACGAAATTCAGATCGAGAACCTTGGGGTCGAGTACTTGTTGCCGGCTGAAGGCGAGAAGCTGGCGCGTGAGTGCCGCGGCTCGCTTGCCTGCTTTCAGGATTTCGTCGACGCTGCCTCGCAACGCGTTCGATGGCTCCATGCGTTCCTGCAAGAACTCGGCGTAGCCGATCATCACGCCCAGCAAATTGTTGAAGTCGTGAGCAACTCCGCCGGAAAGACGGCCCACGGCCTCCATTTTTTGCACCTGGCGGAACTGCTCTTCGAGATGGCGCCGCTCGCTGATGTCGCGATTCACGATCACGAGCCTTTCGACTTTTCCGTGGGCGTTCAAGACGGGGCTGGTGATGGATTCAAGAGTCCGCCAGCTTCCATCCTTATGGCGCATGCGATAGGTGATGTTCCGGCCCGTGCGTTGCTTTTGTGCTTCCTGTGTCGCGCTTTCGACCAACTGGCGGTCCTCCGGATGGACTTGCTCGATCACGGAGGTGTCGCGCAGTTCGTCCTCGCTGTAGCCGAGGATCCGTTCATAGGCGGGGCTGTTGTACAGGCGCTGGCTGTTGTGATCGAGCACGGTGATCATGTCAGCCGCGTTTTCACTGATGAGCCGGAACAGTTCCTCGCGCTGCACCAATTGGTGGCGAATCCGATAAATTTGAAGTTGCTGATAGATCGTGTAGACGTCGAACAAGAGGACGAGTCCAACCAAGCCGCGAATCGCGAGATCGAGATGGGCAGCGTCAAATTCGGAGAGAACTCCGTGCATCCTAGGGAGATTGAAGGAAACAATTGCGAGGGTGAGCAGCAGAGTGACGAGAATCGCAAGAGCCCATAAGATCCATTCGCGCCGCTCGACACCCGTCATGCTGGCCCGAATGCTGTCACTGGAGGGAAGCGCCATATCGATCCAGTATGTGAGTAGTTTTGGTACACCTTTTCTTCGCGCGGGCCTGCTTACAATGGCGCGCAGGGAGGGCGCCCGAGGGTTGTGGGTCGTTTAAAGCTATACAGTAGAAGGGGTTAGTGGATTTTGGCGGCGTCGAACCGAGCCAGGAACCGCTGCGCGCGTGCGTAATGGGTAAACCGGCGCTCGGTCTCTCGGAAGGCAGCCGGATGTGATTGGCGACGGCGTTTGACGCATCGAATGGGATATTTTTGATGCAGCATTTCGTGGTACAGCACGTAAGCGACTACATATTCGGGAACGCTTGGATGATCGAGGCGGCGATTGATCACAATTTGATTGAGCGCTGGGTCGAAGCAGCCAAGCTGAGCTCTCCAGGGCCGCTTGCTCCAACCCAGCCTCGGTTCGCCTAGCGCATTGCCGAAATATTCGCGGTTGAGCTGCGCGAAGAGAGGCGCCAGATCGTGGTGCGAACCTGGCGGCGAGTGCTCCAGCCTGCGTGCACGGCGTTGGCGAATCGCGCGCAAGCGGCGGCGCGTCGATGGGGCGTGGGAAAACCGGCGATAGGTTTCAATCAGGTCCGGCGGAGGGCGGCGCCGATATAGCCGACCCAGGAGAATCGCGGCAGCGGCTTCGATCACGGACAGGGGTGCGCGAGCAAGCGCATCCGAGAGCCGTACGCGCGCGACGCCTTCACGGAGTCGGATGGTGTGGGTGAGATCCGCGTAAGGATGATACTGAACGATGAACTGCGGCGGGCGGCCTTGGCAACCCAGCCGCGTGTAAATCCTCTGAAAAAGTTGTTCGCCGCCTGGAACGAAGTTCGTGTGCGGTTTTCGCCGGATCACTGTTTTCTGCGGACCGGTGGGGGCAGCATTTCTTTTTGGGCGTCCTGGGCGTCGGTCATGTCTTCTTTGGTGCCGTCGACTGCGTCATCGAGAGTATCGCGATATTCGTCGAGATCGGGAGCATCCTTCTGGTATTTGGTGAGCTGGTCAAGAAATGCTTTTTCTTTGCCGATCATTAACTTCAGCTCTTCGCGAATGTCCATTTGCTTGTCGCGGGCGACGTCAATTTGATCGGAGGCATCGTCGACGCATCCGGCGTAGCCATTCAGGAGATTATTCAGGATTTCGCCGAGATTTCGTTCCGGCGCGGTGCGGTGAATTTCGTAGTCGAATTTCTTGAGGCGGTCTTCCGCGAAGGCCATGTAGAGCTTGATGCGTTCGGCGGGAGTATCCGCGTCGCGGATCTTATCCGCTTCGTCCGGGCTGAGGTAGTCCATGTCGTAGGGTTTTTGCGGAACCGGAGCTGCCAGGGCGCGACTGGCACCGACGCCAGCCGTCATCCCCGCTGCAAAGATCAAAGCGAGCCAACGACTTCGCATTTCCTTTTGCTCCCGCCTTTAATCCGATTTTCCCGCAGCGTCCTCCGCCGGGGCGTGTGGAAACAGCTCTTGAAGTAGATGCTGGCTGATCTGGTTAAGGTCGCCGCGCACGGCCAAGAAGCGGGTTTGCTGATCCGCGGTGAGCGTGGGAATAATTACGTCCAGCCGCCGGATCGATTCACGCAGGGAAATCTCGAGCTGTTTGAATCCGGAGGAGTGTTTCTCGGCATTCGTACCCGTCGCGTCCAAGGCTTTCTCGGAAGTGCGCACCTCGTCTCGATATCGCTCGAACCCGGAAGCCGCGTCCGACAGCTTTCCGGTACTGATATCGCGATCGATATCCTTGAACTCCGCTTCACCGAGGTCTCGCATCAGCTTGGCCTTACGAACCGGATTCGTTTCCTGGTTGAAGCGCGCGCGAAGCTCATCGGTTCGGCCCTGGCAAAGTCCCGCGCCAGCAACCAGCAAAATGATGAGCGCAACTGTCCAGGCTCGGGACATCCCAGTTCCTCTATTTTTTCTTGTTCTCCAACTCGCGCTTTAAGAATCGGACGCGAGAAGTGGCCTCAAAGTACATATCGCTGTTCTGATCCACGTTCAGTTGAAGGAACTTCTGATATGCATCGAGCGCCTGTTCAGGTTGCTCCAGTTTATCGTAGCAGGCAGCGCGAAAGAACCAACTGGCCGGGGGAAGTTCCTCTCGCTTGGCCAGCGCGTCGAGAGCCTGCAGAGCGGTGGCGTAGTTTTTGTTGTCGTACTCGGCCTCGGCGAGATCCACCAAGACGCCGTTTGCGGTTGGATCGAGGCGATACGCAGTGGCCAACTGCTGCAAGGCCTCGGCGTAATTTTTCTTCGCCAAATATGCGTGCCCAAGTTTCGCCGCAATGTCCGGATCATTCGGGGCAATCGACTGCGCTTTCTGCAGAGACGGCAGCGCGGACTCGTATTTTTTCTGAACCCAGTAGATCTGCACACGCAGTTTCAGGGAATGCAGATCGTCGGGTCTGACGGCGGCGGCCTGATCGAGCTGCGCGATCGCGTCATCATATTTTCCCGAGTCTGCCAGCACGGAGGCGTATTCGATTCTTGCGCTTGCGTCGTTCGGTCTCGCCTGGAGATACGCCCCCAGTTCCAAGGCGGCTGCATCGAACTTGTTCTGCGCGAGGAGGCTTTCAGCCAATCCGAGGCGAGCCTCGGGCGCGCTCGGATTCAGCTGCACCGCAGTCCGAAACTCCGGCTCGGCCTCGGCAGGCCGGTGAACCGCAAGAAGCGTCCGGCCCAAGGCGAAACGGATCTCGAAGTTCTTGTCGTCGAGCTTCGCAGCGGCCTGATACTGCTCGATCGCGAGTGCGGGCTTGCCTGTGCGCTCGAGGGCGGTTCCGAGCAGCAATTTCGGTCTGGGTTGATCAGGCATGAGATCCACCGCGTGTTGCAGCGGATCAATCGCGGCGCTGGGATCGCTGCCGAGAAGCGTCAGGCCGAGGTTCAAGTAGGCGGGGCTCATCTTCGAATCGAGAGAAATAGCTTTCTCGTATTCGGATTTTGCGTCGGCGGGGCGCTGCATGGCGGTGTAGACATAGCCGAGATTGAAATGCACTTCGGCATCGTCCGGTTTTTTCGCGAGGTAAGCCTGGTAATTTTGTGCAGCGGTAGCATAGTCCTTTGCGTTGACGGCCGATTGAGCTGCGGTGAGCAGGCGATTCAGCTCTTCAGCAGCGGGATCGGAAGCGACGTGCTTTCTGGTGACGCCGACATCCTGAGCGAAGGCAGACTGTATTGTGGAGAGGAGAAGGCCAAACGCCAGGCAAACGCCAAGCTTGGAAAGGAAATTGAGACCGGCGATGCCGGATTTCCGACGCAGGTCAGGCCTCGTTTTGGTCTTGCACAGGCTGAGGCCGCTTTGGCGGGTGGTTTTCATGATTCGCGCCATTACGGGAGTTTAGGGCGCGCGCCAAGAATACTCCGGTGTGCGACTGCGAATTTCGCGCTACTTGCTCCGGCGTTCCTGCTGCGACGACACGCCCTCCGGCGTCCCCGCCCTCCGGGCCGAGATCGATGATCCAATCGGCCGATTTGATCACGTCGAGATTGTGCTCGATGATCAAGACCGAAGCGCCACCCTCAAGCAATTTTCGAAAGGCCGTCAGCAGCTTCTGAATATCATCGAAATGAAGTCCGGTCGTTGGCTCGTCGAATATGTACAGAATACCGCTGTTTTCCTGGCGCGTGAGATGCGCAGCAAGTTTCAAACGTTGCGCTTCGCCGCCGGAGAGCGTCGTGCCGGATTGGCCAAGGCGCAGATAGCCGAGCCCGACCTCCTCGAGGACACGCAGCCGCGCGGTCACCTTGGGGTGCGCGGCGAAAAACGTCAGCGCTTCGCGGACGGTCATCTGCAGCACATCGTGAATATTTTTTTCCTTGTAAGTAACGTCAAGCACGCTGCTCTTATAACGAGTGCCGCGGCATTCCTCACACACAAGTTCCACGTCGGCGAGAAATCGCATTTCGACGGTGACCGTGCCGTCGCCCTGGCACGCTTCGCATCGGCCACCGGGAATATTGAAAGAAAAGTGGCCCGCCGTCAGCCCGCGCTTTTTGGCTTCGGGCGTGGCCGCAAAAACTTCGCGAATCGGATCGAAAGCTTTCAGATACGTCGCGGGATTCGAACGCGGCGTGCGGCCGATCGGCGACTGGTCGACCATTTCCACGGCAGTCAGCAACGAGTCGCCTTCCAAGCGATCGCAATAGGCGCGCCAGTTTCCGCCGGTGCGCTTGGCTTCAATCGCCTTGTAGAGGACGTCATAGACGAGCGTCGATTTGCCGGAGCCAGAAACACCTGTAATACCCACAAGCATGCCGAGCGGAATTATCAGATCGATGCCGCGAAGGTTATGGCTACGCGCGCCAAAGATCTTGAGAAACTTGCCTTGCGGTTTTCGGCGCCGCGTCGGGACGGCAATTCGCAAATCGCCTCGCAGATAGCGGCCGGTCAGCGAGTGCGGATCCCGCAACAATTCGTCGCGCGTTCCCGCGAAGGTCAAACTTCCGCCATGCTCTCCCGCACCAGGGCCAAGGTCGAGAATGTTGTCGGCGGCCAGAATCGTGTCCGGATCGTGCTCCACCACGAGCAGGGTATTTCCCAGGTCGCGCAAACCTTTCAGAATTTCGATCAGGCGATTCGTGTCGCGCGGGTGCAGGCCGATGGAGGGCTCGTCGAGCACGTAGAGAGCGCCCACCAGGTGCGAGCCGAGCGAGGTGGCGAGTTGAATGCGTTGGGCTTCACCGCCGGAAAGAGTGGAGGTGAGCCGGTCGAGAGTGAGGTAGTCCAGCCCGACTTCGTCGAGAAAGCGGAGGCGCTGCTTTATTTCCTCCAAAACTTTTTCGGCAATCACGGTTTCGGCAGGACTGAGCTGAAGATTGTCGAAGAAAGGGCGCGCTTCTTTCACCGTCAGTTGGCAGACTTCGGTGATAGAACGCCCGGCGATTTTCACCGCGCGCGCTTCGGCGCGCAGTCGCGTTCCGACGCAATCGGGGCAGGTCGCATATCCACGATAGCGGCTCAGGAAGACACGCACGTGCAGCTTGTACTTTTTGCGCTCGAGCCAGGAGAAAAAGCCACGGACTCCGACGTAATCTTCTTTTTTGTTCCCGTCGATGATGGCGTCGCGTTGCGCCGCGGTGAGATCGCGAAACGGGACATCCAGGGGAATGCCCTTCGAGCGCGCGTACTTGCGCATCTCCACAGCCAACTGGCGATAACGCGGCTTGGTCCACGGCTCGATGGCCCCGTCCGCGAGCGATTTGCTTTTGTCCGGAATTACGCGATCGAGATCGAAATCGACGGTGTTGCCGAAGCCTTGGCAGCGTGGGCACGCGCCGTATGGGTTATTGAAGGAGAAAAGCCGCGGCTCAGGTTCCTGATAGGATGCGCCGCAGTTCTTGCAGTCAAAGCGCTCGCTGAAAACGAGGCGCTCCGGCGTAGCAGCGGCAGCGCCTTCGGAATTATCGGGCACAAATTCCAGAATGGCCTCGCCGCGGCCCTCGCGAAAGCAAATCTCGACCGAATCCATCAGTCGCGAACGAATTTCGGGCGAGAGCACGAGCCGGTCCACGAGGACGTAGACCGGTTTTGCGAAATCGACGTCGAGCAGTTCCTCAGGTGCCGCGAATTCGAAGACCCGTCCGGCTTGATAGAGCCGGTTGAATCCTCGCTTTCGGAGGGTAGTGAGCGTCTGGCGAATTGCGTCTGGCGAGGTACGCGAAGGCTTTCGCAAGCGCGGACCAGGGGCTGCCTGGGCTGCTCCCGCAGTTCCGTCTGGCGCGAATCTCAGCTCGTACAGAACGTAGAACCGCCGGCCTGCGGGCAGCGACAGCACACGCGCGGCGATTTCATCGAGGGTATCGTTGCGAACTTCCTCGCCGCAGCGCAGACAAAACGTGTGTCCCGCGCGGGCGTACAAAAGGCGCAGGTAATCGTAGATTTCGGTCGCGGTTGCGACAGTGGAGCGCGGATTTCGCGTTGAATTCTTCTGCCGAATCGAGATCGCAGGCGCGATTCCAGTAATCTCGTCGACATCCGGCTTCTCGATTCGCTCGAGAAATTGCCGCGCATACGCCGAGAGAGATTCGATGTAGCGTCGCTGGCCTTCGGCGTAAATCGTGTCGAAGGCGAGACTCGATTTGCCCGACCCGGAGACGCCGGTGACAACCGTGATCGCATTGTGGGGAATGGTGAAATCGATGTTCTTGAGGTTATGTACACGTGCGCCGCGGACGCGGACCTCTTCGTTCTGGGCAGAATCGGCTTCCGGGTTGGCTGGCAAGCCGTTCGCTGGGGGCAATGCACGGCCGTTGGCGAGCTTCTCAGTGGGTTCGGATGGCATGAGCCTAAACTAAAAAGTATACGCTGCGGCGACAACAGCCGCAAACACAGTGGGGACACAAACGGAAGCGGGAATTGGTGATGGACGCTACGGATTGCTAGGGCTACTGGCCCACGTCAGCTTTCGGGGAGTAGTAGCCGGTTCGCGTTCGGACGACGAGCTTGCCCATGTGCTCAGGCGGGATTACGTCGACGCGCACTTGGCGGAATGTTCCGTCCTTTGCCGCGTTGGTTGGATAGTAGCCGAGGGTGTACTGATTTCGAATTTCGCTCGCCACATGCTCGCAAATCGGGGTGACGTCTGAAAGGCTGTCCGGAAAATAGGCTTGTCCGCCGGTGGCCTCCGCGAGTTCTTCCAAGACCTTCTTGGAATGACGCACCATGCGCTTGTCGTTCTTGCGGTCGTCGTCGCTGAAAACACCAATCGTATAAATGGCTGCGTTGGACTTTTCGGCTGCCTTGATCGTGTCCTCGAAACTCATGCGGCTCGCGTCGTCATCGCCGTCGGTAACGAGCAGCAAGACCCGTTTGTCTTTGTGCCCCTTTTTCAGATGATCCAGCGATCCGATCACGGCGTCATACAGCGCTGTGCTGCCGCGGGTGTCGATTCGCGAAAGGGCTTCATTGAGATTTCTCTGATCGCTGGTGAAATCGCCGTCGGTATCGAGGTAATACTCGTCGTTAAAATTCACGACGAAGGCTTCGTCCTGGGGATTGCTGGTCTTGACGAAAGTCATCGCGGCCGCGTTCACCTGCTGCCGTTTTTCGCGCATGCTGCCGCTGTTGTCGATGACAAGCCCCATCGTGACGGGAATGTCGTCACGGGAAAAGAACGAAGTCTTTTGGTCGATCTTGTCTTCAGAAACTTTGAAGTTGCCTTGCTGCAAACCGGAAACAAATTGGCCCGCAGAATCTGTCACGGTGACGTGTAAAACCACGAGGTCGACGTTGCTCTTCAGGTGACTGCTCGAGGGCATCTGCTGCGGCGGAGGCGGCGCAGGAGCCTTCGATAGAGGCGCAAGAGGGTCCTGCGCCTGTGCTGATCCCGCTGCGAACAGAGCCAGAACGAATAGTACGGGTATGGCGGCGGCAGCGCCCCTACGAACCGGGAGCGAAATACCCGTTCCTCGCGGAGACCGTGAGTGGCGGCAGGCCTTTCGGAGGACGCAGCTTGACGCGGATTTTGCGCCATTTTCCGTCGCGTGCGCGATTGCTCGGATGATACCCAATAACATACTGATTCCGCAGCTCCATGCTGATTTTTGTGGCGATGTCCGGCAGGTCGCTGAGGTTTTGTACCACGAAAACCCGGCCGCCGGTCATTTCAGCTAAATCGTTCAGAAGGGAAGGACCGTTGCGCTCTTCGGGCGTGGGTCCGCCGTCGGGCTCAAAAAGTCCAATCGCGTAAATCTGCACATCCGCTTCTTGAACGAATTTGCGAATCTCTGTTTCGCTGTATCTACTGTGATTATCGCCCCCGTCGGATAGGATGAGCAAAGCTTTCTTGGCGTTGTGTGCTCCGCGCATCTGGCTCAAGCCGAGATAAACGCCATCGTAGAGGGCAGTTAATCCGTGCGCGGAAGTGTAGAGCAGGCGATCTTGCAATTCGTCGACGCTGGATGTGAACGGGCTGATCAGCTGGGCTCGATCGTTAAAATTCACCAGGAAAAATTCGTCCTTGGGATTCGCGGTGCGGAAGAATTGCACGGCAGCCTGGCGGGACTTGTCGATCTTGTCCGCCATGCTTCCGCTCATGTCAAAAATCACGCCGATCGAAACTGGTTCGTCTTGACTGGAGAAGTGCACGATCTCCTGTTCTGCGCCGTTTTCGAACACTCGAAAATCCTGTTGCTCGAGCCCGGTCACGATCCGGCCAAGGGGATCGGTGACAGTGACGCCAACAAGCGTCATGTCGGTCTCGATCTTCAGCGGCTTGCCGGTTTCGATTTTGGAAGATGTGGCGGGACTTTCAGGTCCGGCGGGAATTTCTTGCGCCAAGAGCGGCGCCGTGAAAAACAAAAGTGCAAGGAAGGCGACGGCTGAGAATGGTCTTTGCACGACACAAACTGCCCGCGAACCCCAGTTCCAAGCCCGTGGCACCGTCGTGCGGTCTAACAAGGTACCCTCTGACGCCAATGGAGCAATCTTAGCACTGGCCGAACGCAAATCAAGCGGCGCAAAGGCCCAGACGCGCAGCGAGCAATACCCGATTCGTGCTGCTTTTGCCACTCGTGCTCGCAGCTCTGCGTCCCCAAAGATGGGCGTAAAGATGCGTGCGGCGTCAAACGGGATGCATGGTGCTCCATGCTACTATTGCGTGCAGATCACGAGAGCGACGTCGCCGTCCTCATGCCAGAGAGCACAGCCAAAGTCATTGCCGTAATTCCGGCGCGCCACGCAAGTACGCGATTTCCGGGGAAAGCGCTGGCCTCAATTGCAGGCCGGCCTATGATTCAGCTGGTGTACGAGAGGGTGCGACGGGCGCAGCTCGTATCGCGCGTGATCGTCGCGACCGACGACGAGAAAATCAAAAGCGCCGTGGAGGCCTTTGGCGGCGAAGCCATGATGACGCGGCGCGATCATCGCACCGGCACCGATCGAGTGGCCGAGGTTGCCGCTCGAATCCAGGCCGAGGTTTACGTGAACGTGCAAGGGGATGAGCCGCTGATCGATCCGGGAACGATCGATGCTGTGGCCGCCGCTGTTCTGGAGGAGGAGTCGGTTCAAATCGCAACCCCGTGCACGGCGATCGGCCAGCCGAAGGACATCATGGATCCCAACATAGTCAAGGTGGTGAGGGATTTCGAGAGCAACGCGCTCTACTTTTCGCGCGCTCCTGTGCCGTGGGTTCGCGACAGGGAAGAGAAGGTGGCGGCGAAACATTGGAAGCATTTGGGGCTGTACGCCCATCGCCGCGAGGCTCTGCTTGAATTCCCCACGCTGCCGCCAGGTGAACTCGAGCGCCTTGAACAACTCGAGCAGCTGCGATGGCTCGAGAATGGGTTTCGCATTGCGGTTGTCGAGACTGAATACGACGCCATCAGCGTCGACGTTCCGAGCGATGTTGACCGCGTCGAGCAACTGCTTCGCGCGAACGCGGAAACGTGAAATGTTGCAAGGTGAAATTTCGTTCTGTTTGCGCTCGAACTGATGGACGAAAATCAGTCTGCAACGCAAATTCATTGGCAAAAAAAATCGTAATTTGACAGCTGCGTTCTTTCTGACCATAATGCTTTGTACGCCGACCTCTCCTGGAGGAATTTGAGTACCTTGCCGACCGGCCCGAAGTACATATTTGTTACGGGCGGCGTGGTTTCCTCCCTGGGAAAAGGCGTGGCAGCGGCTTCAATCGGGTGCTTGCTTGAGAGCCGCGGCCTGCGGGTCACCCTCCAGAAGTGCGATCCCTACTTGAACGTCGATCCGGGCACGATGTCTCCCTATCAGCACGGGGAAGTGTTTGTCACGGACGACGGCGCCGAAACCGATCTCGACCTTGGGCATTACGAGCGCTTCACATCCGCACATCTCACGCGCGACCATAACTGGACGACGGGCCGCATCTACGAATCGATCATCGCGAAGGAGCGCCGCGGCGACTACCTGGGAAAAACCGTCCAGGTGATTCCGCATGTAACGGACGAAATCAAGAACGCCTTTCGCAAAGTGGCCAACGAGGTCGATGTGGTGGTGGTCGAAATCGGCGGCACTGTGGGCGATATCGAGTCGTTGCCGTTTATGGAGGCCATTCGGCAGATGCGCCTGGAACTGGGCGCCGAGAACGTGGTGTTCGCTCACTTGACGCTTGTACCGTTCATCTCGACGGCCGGCGAACTGAAGACCAAACCGACGCAGCACAGCGTCAAAGAGCTGCTGAGCATCGGAATCCAGCCGGACATTTTAATTTGCCGCAGTGACCGGCAGTTGGGCGCCGATCTGAAGGCGAAGATCGCGCTTTTCTGCAACGTTCCCGAGGAGTCCGTAATTTCCGCTCCCGATGTGAGCAACATTTACGAAGTACCGATGTCGCTGGCTTCCGAGGGACTCGACGAGCAGATTCTGCGTTTGCTTCGAATCGAAGCGCCACCGCGAAATTTGAGCCGCTGGCTGGCAATGCTCGAAAATCTCGAACATCCGCAGGGTGAAGTTCGTATCGGCGTCGTCGGGAAGTACGTGCAGCTGGAGGATGCTTACAAGAGCCTGCGTGAAGCGCTGGTCCACGGCGGGCTCGCGAATCGCCAGCGAACCGTAATCGAATGGATCGAAGCAGAGGACATCGATTCCGTGGCCACCGCGGAGCGGATGTTGCGCCATGTGGACGGCATTCTCGTTCCAGGCGGGTTCGGCAAACGCGGCATTCAAGGGATGGTTCACGCGATTACCTATGCGCGCGAGAAAAAGATTCCGTTCTTTGGAATTTGCCTGGGAATGCAGTGCGCCACGATCGAATACGCGCGCCAGAAGACTCGCTTGGAGCGCGCCGACAGCACGGAGTTCGATCCCTCCACGCCGAATCGTGTGATCTACAAACTGCGCGAACTGCTCGGAGTCGATGAAATGGGCGGCACGATGCGGCTGGGAGCGTGGCCGTGCAAGCTGGAGCCAGGTTCGTTCGCCCACAAGGCTTACGGACAAACGGAAATTTCAGAGCGTCACCGCCATCGGTACGAATTCAACTGCGAGTATGAGGAGACACTGACGCGCGCCGGATTCCGCATTACCGGACGCACTCCGGATGGCGCCTATGTGGAAATCATCGAAGTTGCCGACCATCCCTGGTTTGTGGGCTGCCAATTTCATCCTGAGTTCAAATCCAAGCCGCTCGCCCCGCATCCGCTGTTCGCTGCCTTCGTGCGCGCGAGCCTTGAGAATCGGCATCAACGGCTCGGCATTCCTGCTGAAGAACGCGTTCGCGCCGCCGATCCTGCCGCTACGGACTAGCGAGACTCATTCCTTGGCCGGACTGTTCAATCCGGCGCCGTCATGATTCGCACCATCGCGGTAGCAATTTTTCTAGGACTGTGCACGCTGCTGGTTCTGCCCTGGCTCGTCCTTTGGAGTTTGATCACAAGCAACCCTGACTTCATGTATCACTGCGCGAGAACAGCAATTCGCGCTGCAAACCGGGTGGCGGGAATTCGCGTCCACGCCGAGGGGTTGGGAAATATCCCGCACGGTGCGTGTATTTTCGCCTCGAACCATGCTTCGAATGTGGACCCGCCGATTCTGGTCAGCGTGATCCCGCGGCGTTTGGCCATTCTGGTGAAAAAAGAGCTGTTTCGCGTGCCGATCCTGGCGCGCGCGATGTGCGTTTCTCATTTCCTACCCGTTGACCGCGGTACCAAGGGAGCTGCCGCAAGCGCAAGGCTGGCGATGCGTTCCCTCGAAGCAGGGAACTCATTCTTGATGTTTCCAGAAGGGTCGCGTAGCCTGGACGGTCGACTGCGGCCGTTCAAGAAGGGCGTCGCGACGATTGCAATGGAAGCAGGCGTTCCGATCGTTCCAGTTTCGATCGCAGGAACGCAAAAAATCCTGAAGAAAGGGAGTTTGGTGCTCCGCCCGGGCACCGTGACGATCCGCTTCGGTCACCCAGCGGATACCTCTTCCTACCCGCCCGGCAATCGTGGCGAATTGCTGCAGCGCGTCGAATCTGCCGTGTCTTCAGCGCTGCCACCGGAGCAGCAGCCGCTTTCTTCTGTTTCGCTCGCGTCGGATGCATGAACCGGCTGCTATACTGATTTTCCATGTCCGCTGCGCTGATTCACGAAGTGATTCCCGTCGGCCTGCTGCAATGCAACTGCTCGATTCTGGGCGATCCCGAAAGGCGTGAAGCGATCGTCATCGATCCGGGAGACGAGGTGGACCGCATACTCGAGATTTTGCGGCGTCATCGGCTCAAGGTGCTGGCCATTGTCAGCACGCATACTCATATCGACCACGTCGGCGGGCTGGCCGCGTTGCATCGCGCCACCGGAGCCCCGGTTCTGATCCACGAAGGCGATGTTGAGTTGTACAAATCGCTCGACGTCCAGGCGCAATGGCTGGGCGTGCCGACGCCGGAAGTGATGCGCATCCAGGATTTCGTGAAAGAGGGCGATACCGTGCGTTGGGGGCGGTTTGCCGCCCAGATACTGCATACGCCGGGCCACACTCTCGGTAGTATCAGCCTACTAGTGGGGCGAAATGCCGCATCACAGACGGACGGACCCTTGCAGAACGCCAATCCGTCGGGTTCCGTTGCCGAAGGAGGCGCCGATTCGCGTCTGATCGCCGGCGATACCCTGTTCCAGGGCAGCATTGGACGAACGGACCTTCCCGGCGGGTCGTATCGCCAAATTCTCAGGTCGATCCACGACAAGCTATTAATTCTGCCAGACGACGTAACTGTCTACCCGGGTCATGGCGAGCTGACGACCATCGGAGCCGAACGCGCCGATAACCCGTTCCTGCGATCATGAGCTTAGGCGTTCAAAGCGTGAGCCGGACGCTAGTTCTAGGACCACATATTGTGCGGTATGGAACAGTAATCATTGGCCTTGCTTTACTCTGGATTGCACGCGCTAGATAATCCCACGTCGTAAGAGGGCCTGCGCCCGTTTGCAGGTAGGTGTGCGGCTAGACGATATTTCTCTTGGCATTCATTCGGATTGGCTGCAAGTGGGCGCTCGCTAGGCGGAACCGATGATTTCAAATTGGAACAGTACTATTTCAGCTATACTGGAACGACTTAGGTGAGACCGCGCAATTACTTGTTGCGTGGTTCTATCGTAGATGAAAGGCATTTTTCCCACGGAAAACGGCAGTTCCCATTTTCTGCGGCGTGTAAATCTGCGGGGTGATTGAAAAATGAGGCGTTCTGACCTGGTCCGAAATGCTCCGAAAGGCAAGAGTATGCGAACATCACAGATCGTATTCGGCGAAAGGCAGCATCTGCTGCGGGTGCTCGATTCCGTCGAGCGCAGCGCGATGCCGACATCGCGGCTCGACCAAGAGCGGCGTGTGATCGAACAACTGATCCATGCACGCACACAAGAATTAAATCGCATCAACGCCGGCTGGGACGAAAAAGTTGGCACCGTGTTGAGCGCGGAAGTGAAGCCTGATGCGCTCGATTTGCTCTCGCGCCAGGCGCCGAAGGAAGATTATTACTTGCTTCGGTTGATCAGCGAACATCCGAAAGTCCCGGCGAAGACGCTGAGCCGGTTGTCACATCATCCCTATTCTGCGATCCGCGAAAACATAGCGCGCCATCCAAACAGCGATGCCTCGACTCTGACGCGGCTCAGCCGCGATCGGACGCAGCCGCTCTGGTATCTCGTGGCGTTCAATCCGAACGCGCCGGGACCGCTGCGAAAGAAATTGCAGGAGCGAATGCGGCGGTTGGGCGAAAAATCCGCGACTCAATAGCTTTCTTCCAGGTTGCTACCGGTTCGGCTCAGACGTGGCGGGTGTGGTGCGTCAATTCTTCGGGGCTTGCTCCGCTGCGGCTGCCAGCTTCGAAGTGATCTCTTTCACGTAGTTCTGTGTTTCCGGAAACGGCGGAACGCCGCCATAATGGTCCACCACATCGGGCCCGGCGTTGTAGGCTGCCAGCGCGAGCGCCAGATTCCCGCGGTATTTCACCAGCAGATCCTTCAAATAGCGGGAGCCTGCGCTGATGTTTTGCGCGGGGTCGAACACGTTCAGGACAGAATATTTTTCGGCGGTTTGCGGCAAAAGCTGCATCAACCCGAGAGCCTGCTTGTGCGAAACGGCTCGCGGATTGAAATTGGATTCTGCCGCAATTACGCGAGTGATCAGCTTTTCGTCCAGCCCATTTTCCTCGGCGGCCGCGCGGATCAGTTTGCCGAATGGTACGCTCGCTGAGCCGGTCAGCTTCGGCTGCTCGGGGAATACTTCTTCGGGCTCGATCGAGGCGAGATCGCCCGCGGCGATCTGAACCGTTCCTCCTTCCATGGTCAGAACGATCTGATCGCCGATGCGCTGATAGCTGGTCACGTGCAGCGTCGTCCCGGAACGCAGCACGATGTAGTCCGCGCTAGCCGAAGGCGCCAACCACAACGCACAGAGCAGCGAAGATGCGAACGACAGCAGTGTGATTGCCGCACCGCGCATCGATTTGGGCCCGATTTTCATTTTGCTGGATTGGCCGGGGGACGATTGCGGCTCGCGGGCGGAACAATTCCGTTGTCGCGCAGATATTCGACCATTTGCCCGAAATGATCCATGGCGTGCGAGCATGCAAAGATCGCGATGGCGGCGTAGTTTCTCAAAAATGGAGTAGGCGACTTGTCCATGGGCGCAAAAGCATTGTCCGCGTTGATGGTTGCAATTGCTTTGTGTCCAAGGGCGAACGAATCGCGCAGATACTGCATGATCTGCGCCTTCGTCTGAATCGAGTCCGGGCCGTTCTCAGCTTCAAATTGCGAACCGGGAGTGGCTGGCGGCTGGCCCAGAATCGCGCCAAAGAACCGGTTGTTGACCGTAGCCACGTGTTTTACCTCTTGCGCGAATGTGCGCACGCCCTTGAATTCACCATTGGTGGGCGCGAACGAATATTTGTCTTCGGGCATGGCGTCGGCGGCGCCAACGAGTTCGAATTCGACGATCCTGAGCTCCGTATCCAACACGGAGGTGATCGTTGCGGGTCCCGACGGTAACGGCGGACCTTGTTGCGCTCGCGGCTGCTGTGGCGCCGCTGCGTTCGTTGTACCGGCAAGCAAGCCTACCAACAGGACCGCAATCGCGACTGCTGATTTCATCGACAAGCCTCCGCCATTAGATTCAATGTCGTCACTTCCCCCGGCGGCGTCAATGGATCGCACGTTATTCTCGGAGCACAAACGTTCGGATGGCGTGCGACACGCCGCATTCGTCGTTCGAGAGGGTAACTGTCCAGCCCGTCGATTTCAACTCTGGAACGCTGTTCTCCATCACAACTGGCAATCCTGCATATTCGAGCATCTCCCGGTCGTTCCAGTTGTCTCCGATGGCCATCACCTCTTTGCGATCGATTCCGCGCCGGCGCGCGAGTTCGGCAAGCGCGGCGCCTTTTGATACCGTGGGCTCGAGAACATCGAGCATCGAGAGATTGCGCCGCTCGTACTCCGTCAAAGCCAGGCGATAGTTCGCAGAAATCGGCTGGCGCTCGAGCAGCCCCATGATTTGGCGCATCGCCCCGCACTCACCGAGGAAGAGCACTTCGACTGGGTCCTCGGAATCCAGACATGCCGTGAGCGGCGCCATCTCTTCCACGTGATGGCGGTGCCGGCGAAGATATGGACCGACGAAGGGGCTTTCCCAATCGATGCGCTCAAGTATGACCTGCTTTCCACCGGGCCGATCGAAGATCACCCCCGTGCTGGCACGGTGTTCGGAAGTGGCTTCGAGCACCGCCCGCGCAGTCGCCGTCGGGAGCAACCTGCGATACAGCGTATCGCCGTCTTTCGATTTGATTAGCGCTCCATTGTTGGCGATCAGATGAATGTCGCACGACAATTTCGCTGCAATCGAGCGGGCCGAGTCGAACCGGCGCCCCGTGACGATCACGATGCTGATGCCTCGTTGGGCGGCCAGCTCGATGGTGGCGACATTTTCGTCTGGAAGCTGCCCCGTGCTGTCGAGCAGGGTCCCGTCCAAATCCATGGCAATGAGCCGAATGGCCAAAATTCGCTCCCCCGAATCCTTATCCGAGCATCATAACTTATCGGGTCAGGCAGTCTTAGCAAGGCAATTCTGAAGCGGGCGAAGCCCTTCGGCACTGCCATATTGGATCGGTCGCGCGCGAGCTGATTGTATGCATTGTTTGAAGAGGGGGGCCGGTAATTTCCAGGGGCGGGACGTCGTTCAGAAGCATCCAGGTTACCCGCAGGTTACCGCACACAGGTGACGGCAGAATGATACAACATCAGGCATATCCCACGGAGTTACGGGCCAGTGAATACAGCCACGATAAAGGCTAATCGCACTGTAAATCAAGGAATCACCTGATTGCTGCTTCTCGGCTTCGGCATTAGGCTGCGCGAAAGTCGAGTGGGAGCTTCGTTGAGCTCGACAGAGCAGTAAAAGAGCGGGCATACGCTGCGAACTCCGCCCCGAGGACCCGTTTCCCGCTCGCCGAGACGAATTTATCGCGAAGCTCCCTTCCCGCCTCTCGTTGTAAAACCTTAGTTTACTGCTTTGTGCGGAATATTTTGCGCTCGGCGTCCGGCCAGAACTCTTCGAAGGCGTTCGCGGTCATGCGGCCTGCAAAACCCACCGCCGACCTGATGATAGCGTCGTGTGTGTTGGCCTCGCTGTCGGCGCGCCAGAGATTTGAGAGGAAGTTGTCGCTGGGAATGGCAATGAAGCGTGCGTAAGCGGGCGCATAGGTGCCATCGCGCCGGCGTGCCTTGAATGTCTGCATGAAGACGTTTCTCAGCCGAGCGCGGAATGGCTGGTCCGGGACCCTGAAATACCGCGGATCTTCGCCCCAAAGGGTGCCAATTCCAGCTTCCATGATATTTCCCGGGACGACTCCGGTCAGCCGGATACCGAACCGCTCGCCGAAACCAGCCCAATGGGTACCGTATTCCGTGGGTCGGTCAAGGGCAGTCCCAAAGGCAGCACTGATTGCACCGCCCGCCAAGTGTTCGGGTCCAATGGAGTTCGTCACAATCCAGCGGAGCCGTTGATGCAGGGTTATGGGGTGGTAGGGCGACTTTTCGGGCAGGGGCTTGAGCGGGGTTAGTAAGGAAGGCTTCGGTTGCGAGCTATCCGACTCGTCGTCCTGTGGAACTGGAGCTTCATGACTCGATTGGTCCTGGGTCTGCGGCTGTGCCCATTGGCTATGGGCTGGTTGTGAAAAAAGGCAGACTAGGGCAACCGCCGGAACTAGAAATCGCCAGCCAGGTAGTCCCTTACGAAGCGTGGGCAAGAGTCGCCTTTCGATAAGCGCCTTACGGCCTGAACGGTCGAATCTAAACGATAGCCGTTTCGACCGGCGCGGCGAAATACAATCAATTCCGCATTTGCCGATCAAATCACGAGGAATAGGGGAACGGCGGCGAGGGAGGACCCTTGGCCAGATTACGCCGGGGTAAGCAAGTTATGAGTCGACGGGAGGGGTTTGCCTCTCTTCGACCAGTTGGCGGATCGACATCGCGTGGGTGCGAAGCTGTTTGGCCTCGCTCAAGAGCTGTTTCTTCTCGTCTCCTGCCACGTTCTTGGACGCGAACTCGGCCATTCGTGCACCCTCTTCCAAACTGACGACTGCCTCATACATTTTTCGTTCTTGGGTGGCGGTTGACTCCTCAATGAGTGTTTCCAGCGGAAAAATGTGGCCAACCAGACACCTGAACTCGGGCGGTTTCTGCCGATGTTCAAAAAGCGCTCCTCGACATTCGGGACAAGTAAACCCGCTGAACCGCTCGGGTGGGATGTCGTTGACGGTGAGTTCTTCAGACGTCGGAAATGGCTCAGGAGAAGTCACAAGATCCACCAGCCTCGGACCAATTTCCTGCGAGCGGAGTTTGTAGTTGATGGGGACGTCCTCCAGCGCATTAATCGGCATGGAAGGAAACTTCGCTTCCTCAGGGTCCTGTACGATGGAAATGCCGCGGTGATAAACGATATCCCACAGGCCAGACGCACCATCGTCGAGCATTCCTGAGAGAAGAACGCCGACTACGCGGGACCGGTAGGCCAATGCAGCCGATCGAAACGTGGCATTAATGCTCGGCCGGTGCAGTCCCTCTTTCGGCCCGCGGCTCAGGTGAATGTGGCCTGCCGCTATCACCATGTGGTGATCCGGCGGCGCCACATAAGTCATGCCCTGCTCAATGCGTTGGGCATCATGCGCCCGGACGGCGTCCAGTCGACCGGCTCGTGCCAGAATCTCCGCTAATTGGCTCTTCTCTCGGCTTCGCAGGTGCAAGATCACGAACACTGCCGCGGGAAATTCGGTCGGCAAGCTGCAGACGATTCTCGTGAGTGTAGGGATGCTCCCGGCGGAGCCGCCATTGCGACGATGTCGCGAGAAGCCATGCACGGATCATAGGTGACCCGCAGAATGGACCGCCATGAGGTAAACGCTGCAGTTCCGGGGGGCCGAATCCTTGCCTCAGTGGGCCGCACTCAGCAGATGGGAAGTGGCGTGAAGCGTTTAGGCGCTTCCCTTTTTGGGGATCTTCGGTCCGCGGCCCGGTGAAATCGAGGAACAGAAATGCCAGAAAAAAAGAAGGCGCGATCTGAAGATCGCGCCTTCCCAATGGGCGTGCTGTGCTGCAATTGATGGTTGACTGTTAGACCGGAGCGACCCGCAATGGGTTACAAGAAAATTTCTGTACCCGACTGGAACTCATTCAACTTGAAGTTGGTCTTCAGGCAACGCCTCGATTGCGATCGATGGTTCGGTGACAGATTCCAGGGCGGCGCGAACGAAACTCAGGGCTTCGGCGATCTTGTGACGTTCTGTCGAAGAGCTGCTGGCGGCGTAAAACTTTGTGAGGTGTTGCTCGACCTCTGACAACTTCTCCCTGCTGACGGCGAGACGGCTCTCCATCCTCAGCCTCCGTGAAACGGCTAATATTTCCCTCAGTAGGTTTGCGGGAGGATAGCACCAATCGTTCGCGTCGCATAAAGATTTCATAAAGACGAGCTGTGTTGTTCGGTGTTTAGACATCAATCCTAGATATGAATCACTTGGAACGGGCCCGGCCGATATCGCTGGCGAGTATGAAAGGTAGGGAGCGGGTCGAGTGTTACCCGCCCCCTGGGGACTGCGTCAGAGTGTATGTGATTATGGTTCCGCCGATCGTTGTCGAAAGTTCCCGAGTTTTGGCGCAACGAAGGACGTTCTGGGGAGCGAAACGCGAGCGTGAAAAAGTCGCGGACGTGATAGATTAGGGTTTGCGGGCTCAAACGGGCGGCTAGCTCAGTTGGGAGAGCATCGCGTTCGCAACGCGGGGGTCGGGGGTTCGAATCCCCTGCCGTCCACCACCCTTTCTTCGGGATAAGGAACTGTCCTTATGTTCGAGACTTGCGGCGAGATACCGTCGTCGGATCATCCCTCTAACGGCTGATCGACGGAGGTCGTGGAAAATCCTGCCTCGTTAGGTGGTTCTAACTTCACTCTCCTTACGGCGAGTCAGTTTTGATTCAGCCTCTTACTTCGGACGGACTATGGCGGCAAGTCCTCCAGACGCACCGCCGACCGAGGCCTGGTGGCGAGCCCCTACTCTTTCGATCCATCAAACGGATCAGTAAGCACCCGATAAAAAATGTAGGCGATTGTTCCTGCTCCGACGATGATCACTAACAAACGGGAATGTAGCTCGACAGCGGCGAAGAAGAGTGCTGCAAACACAATTGCCGTTCGCAGTTTGAACGTTCCAGACGTCGTATAAACATTGCTTTTCTTCATTCGAATCTGGGGTGCAATGTTACCTCATTAACCCCGAGTTGGTTCTTAGACGGCTTACGGGCATTCCATGTTGTTGTGGTCGCTAAAAATGGAGTCAAAAAAACCTGGCGTGCTTACCCCTCGAACTCGACGTAAGTCTTCGGTCTCCTTCGAAATCTTCGCCACGCGATTTGACCTGGGCTTGTAAGATTGCATATTTGAGTGCGGCTGCGACCGAACGCTGCTCGAAAGCAAGGGACGTTCTTCGAATGGGCCACCGTAGCCACTTGTGCGCAATTCTGCCGCCGCAAATCGGCTCTTTGCTGTAGCGACCTGCCGTTCGTCCGAGACGTACGATGGCTGCCATGGGACCGATCGACTGCGAGAAGTGCGAGCAGTTCCTCAGTGAGTATCGCGACGCCGCGGCCACACTCACCGAAGCCAGTCGCGCCTTGTCGCAGGACTTGAGTACTCGACAATTAGAGCTGATTGAAATGTCATGGTCTGATGTGGTCGCGGCGAATCGGGAATGCGACAGGATTCAAAAGGAACTGCACGAACACCTCAAATCGCATGACAAGAATGTAAGTGGGTAGGCTCAGAGGAGTTTTTTCACGTCGCTTTCCAGTTTACCCAGCGACGCCTCGACCAGCATCTCGACATCCCGCGCGAGAGATCGAAGTTCGGCCAGAAGAAGACGCTTCTCCTCCCAGCTGGTGGTTTTTCTGACCCTCTTGAGGGCTTCGTCGAAGCGAGTCTGTAACTCCTCAAATTCTTTTTCGATCATGTGACAGACCTGACGGAACTAGCGGCGTTGAGAACTTGGGCTCCACGGCTCGACCCAATGTCGCTTGGCCTCAGTTCCGATAAAACTCCCTGAGGATTTGCAGTTGGAACACTCCACGGTAAAGGTTCGGGCGTCCATCTGTTCGATGTTCGAATCATGGCTGGTTATCGCAGCAGGGAGCGGGCACCCACACCGGTGGCACTCGAAAAGAAAAACGTGGACGGTCGACTCGACAGGTTTTGGCATCCGTGTCTCCCTTCAATGAAAATGCTAAGTGGAGCACGTCACGGGTTCTATATCGGATCAGGCTGAAAGTTGGGTCCCGAAATTCCGTAGGAAAAAAAGACGATGACGCGGCCATTTTTACAACTATTGATGTAGAAGGTTATGCCGGATGCCTGAAAACAAACGCTGCTCACGCTGCGTTTGTGTGCCTTTGGTCTGAACCTCCTCCATTAGTCATTTCCTCACGGTGTAGTTGTTGCAAGATGGTCGCCATCCTGTGGACTGACGTGGGCGGGCAGCCAGAGTTGGTTCGACGCAGGCGGTTCGTGGTATAGAAGGGACGCCAGGAAACAGCGCACTCTACAAACCTCAAGGCGTGAAGGCGGGCGACGTGACTGGTCCAACGTTAGTAGGTTTTGTTGCGGCGCTCATGGCGCTGGGTTCATTTCAGACCGGGCAATCCACGCCAGCGCGATTCACTCCAGCGTATGTCATTTCCGCAAGCGGCGTGAACTACCCAATCACGAGTCTCGCGTCCGGTCTCGTGGAAATAAAAATCGACCTCGACGACGCTGGATACTCCGGGAAGTTGACGCCCGTTCGCGACGTTCCGTCGTTTACCTCCGTGACGCTCACTTCGATAGGGAATTGGACCTTTTCGCCGGCCAAACTCGCCAACACGCCCGCAAGCTCGAGCATATTCGCGGATTTTGTTTTCAATGCGGGCATCTATCATCCTGCGACGATTCCATTGTCACAATTGACAAAAATTCCTTCGGCCGATCCGGACGGGTTCGCCGCGCCCCGTGTTGCCGCGGCTTACTACGCGGACTACGCCGTGAACAGCATCGCCGAGGGCACGATCGTTTTAGACGTCACGGTTAGCGAATCGGGAAGCGTAGCGGAAGTCCACCCGGTATACACGGTTCCGTCGCTGACCAAGATATCGGTAGAGGCTGTGAAGAAATGGCGGTTTACTCCGGGTACGATCCGGCAAACTCCGGTAACATCGAGGGCAATCGTCGTATTCATCTATCGGGCGCCGAACATCTCGGGTCCGTGAGTGGCTTCCGAGGCGACAGGGAAGCTGGAGCCGAGGCCCGGACTTGAACCGGGGACCTGCCGATTACGAAATGAAAAGCTTCACTTCATCTCGTTTCTTCTCAGTGGTGCCGGTACCTACGATTTGGGGTAGTTCGGGGCCACTCGCGGAGTTATTCTGCAACGGAATCTGCAACGATTTCTGTGATAGATATAGGCCTACATATGAAGCAATACTCGGCACGCGAAGCTGCCAAGAAGCTCGGCATAGCATGGATCACAATGCAGAAACACGTCGGGAAAGAAACATTCCCCGTCC
>Ga0187783_10000709_pt1 | contig 24330 bp, 17 predicted proteins | sample 1015_SJ02_MP02_2_FD_132471 | JGI IMG/M metagenome (GOLD analysis project Ga0187783, IMG submission 132471) | Tropical peat soil microbial communities from peatlands in Department of Meta, Colombia - 1015_SJ02_MP02_20_MG | ecosystem: Environmental > Terrestrial > Soil > Wetlands > Peat | place...
GGCCAGAGAATCGACGCATGTACGGGGCCGGCAGCTTGTCCCAGACCGAACCATACCTGTTTCGAGTGCTGGGAAAGAAATCCCGATCCCGCCTGGAGCGTGCGTGTCTGGCGGCCCGACTGGGCTTCGAGGACGACGACCGCACCGATCGCATCGCGATTGCTTTGGGTGCCGCGGAGGCGAAACGCAATCGAGGGCGGCAGGTCTCGGATCACGTTCTTCAAAACCCGCAGTTGCGGGGCGTTACGATTCTTCAGGCAGACTTCGAGGCGGCCATCATGATCGAAATCAGCCAGGACGAAGGCCCTGCCGTCCTCGAGAAAATCCAGTCCCGCCACCCCAGAAGCATCGGCGAATGTTCCGTCCCGATTGTTCACATAAAAGACATTTCGTTCATAGCCACTCCAGGTTCCATCGCCACGGATGAGTTCATTGATGGCATTCCATCCTTCCTCATAGTCGTGGGATGGAACGGCCTCGTCGGGTGACTTGGCCACCACTTGCCGCCAGAAGAAGCTGTTCAAGTCCTCCCTCTGAGGCCCTGAAACCATGCCGTTGGCGATGTAAAGATCGAGGAAACCATCGTGGTCAAAATCCCAGGCGTCGCTCGACCATGACCAGCGACCGACGCCGACGCCCGCCTGTCCCGTCCTGTCCTCGAAGGCATTCCCTTCATTATGAAACAGCGAGTTTCCCATGGCGTGCTTTTGATACAGGGCTCGGATGTCGCTCGGCGTATCCGGCTTAAAAATGGCTTGGGTGGAGACGCGTTCTCCGGCGGCGGTCCACATGTCTGCCACATAAAGATCCTGAACACCCTCGTTATCGTAGTCGAGCCAGGAAACGCTCATGCCTGCGCCAACATCTTCAACGCCAGCCGGGGAAGCGACGTCGGTAAAGGTTCCGTCGCCGTTATTGCGATAGAGATTTTTCCGGCCAAAATCGTTGACCACGTACAGATCAGGCCAGCCGTCTCGGTTGAAATCCGTCCACCCACAGCAAAAGCTGTAGCGGCGATTGTTCTTGGTGAGGCCGGTCTCGCTGGTCACATCACTGAAGGTTCCATCCCTATTGTTGCGCATCAGGAAATTGGGAGGACCGTTCTCGGCAGCATAGTAAGGCGAAGGATATTGATATTGGTCCGTGCCTTGATAAAAGTTGTACAGGCAGAAATAAATGTCGATCCAGCCATCGCGATCATAGTCGGCCGCCGCCGCCCCGGTGAAGGTGCCTTGGGGAGGATTGGCGAACTTGAAAGCATCCCGGCTTGGCTGAAATCTGCCGCCGCCTTGGTTCCGAAACAGCACCGGGCCATCGCCGCGCACCACGATCAGGTCCTGCCGGCCATCGTTGTCGATATCGAGAAACAGCGCACAAGAGGTGTTCTCGAGGATTCCTACCCCGGCGGATTCGGTGACGTCTTCCAAGGTCCCATTCCCGCGGTTTCGGTACAGCCGGTTGGGTAACCCGGCAGGCTGGCAAACATAGAGATCGTCAAAGCCATCGTTGTCGATGTCTCCCACGGACACGCCGTTGTGCCCGTAGATGTCAATGCCACATGCGCTGTCGAGAACCGTTCGCCAGTAATCGGAGCCGTGCAGTAACTGCGAGGAATAGGATGGATTTCGACCCAGGACTTGGCTCGTAACGTCCTCGAAAATGGGAGCGATCGCACGGCTCCGCGTCTCCTCGAGTGCCGTCCAGCGGACGAGGCGGAACTCCCCCGATGACGACGACTCCCATCCCAGCTGCCAGTAGCCGACTCGTTGTTCGCGGTGGAAGAGTTTCCCGGAGCCGACCAATTCGTAACGCACCTGGGTATCGATATGGGTGGGAGCCCGGGACCCGTCGATCCTGGTTATCTCGAGCTGTGCGGTTCCGATCGCGGAAAACTCGCTCAGCGCAGAGTGCAGATCCGCGAGGAACGCCTCCCGTCGGAGAGAACTCTGGGCAAATTTGTTTTGCCAGACTACAACCGGCGCTCCGCGGATCTGCCGTGATTCCGCCGGCAGCAGAGACGATCCGGCAAAGTCCCCCGTCAAACTCGCCGCGATCGCGGACAGTTGAAGGTGGGAGTCCAGCAGATTGGTGCTCCATCGAGCCAGAATGAGTGCGATTTGCTCGGCGTATTTTTCGCTGATGAACTCATCCTGGCCGGCGTGGGTTTTGGCGAGCGTGGCATCGAGCGGCCTCGGGGAGCGATAGTGTGGATGAAGATGGAACTGCGCGCCCGATTCAACGGCGCCGGTAAGGCCTCGAAGCGAGGGAGAGAGGCTGAGACCCCCCAGGCCGGTCGGGATGAGTGCGGCCGAGATCCCCTGGCAGCAACGGGCCACGAATTTGCGCCGACCAAGATCGATCGAGGATTTCGTCTTCTCTGGCCGACTCAGAGCGGGGACTCCCAGACGCCGAAGCGTAGACCGAACGTAGCACCCGGGTTGGCCTTCGTCAACGCTTGCGGCCGAAGATGGCCGAAGACATGATTTCCGTTTTCACGGGATCGTCCAGGCACCGAGATCCGCCCTCGATGACCCCGCGACTCTGAAGCGCACGGCTCGACCCAGGGCCAGCGCCTCGACCGCCTGCAATAGGAGCAAATTTGAGACTTGATTTCGACTGAGGCTTGAGACTTACCGAGGTTCTTAGAGCTCGCCGTCGCTCGTTTGCGAATTTACCCGATTCGCGGCAACCGTGTCGGAGACCTTGATCTTGAAGTTGACGGTGACCCGCGCCTGCGTCTCAACCGGCTGACCGTTTGCCAGATAGGGCTTGAAGCGCCACTGGCGTACAGCTTCGCGGGCGGCCGAAACCAGAATTGTCGGACCGCTCAGCACGCGCATCTCTTCGACGACCCCGTCGGCACCGATGAGAGTCTCGAGCAGCACCGAACCCTGGATCGCCATTTGTCCGGCCAGCAATGGATAGGGCGAATTGATCGACAGGTCTTGCTGAGCCTGGTCTCCCGCGATCCGCTCGGTCTCGCTGGCATTCTGAAGCTCGCTATGGCCGGCCTTGGCCCCGGCTTTCCCGTTCACCGCGTTTGCTGTTAGGTGCTTCTTGGGCGCTTGCGCGAGCGGAGCCGCAGATGTCTGAGTCGAAGTCGTCGCCGTCGATTGATCAGCATCTTCCGCGACCGGTTCCCCATCTCCCCCGAACCAAAATGCGCGATCTCTGAACGCAACCACGAGAATGGTGGCGAGCAGAACAATGACGGCCATGAACAGGCGGCGTTGTTGGCGTTGGCCAGCATCAACCACTTCTTCTTGCCGTCTTGGGGCTGACTCCAACATATCTTGGTTGCTTCCTCGAAAATCCTTAGGCACCGGGAACTGATGCCTTTGGTCACCCCTAAGATGATGCCTTTGGCGCCGAATCACAATGGCACGGCCGTCTAAGACCATGGCACGAGGAGGCCATAGCTTATTCTTCGCCATGGGGACGTGGCTTTAGAAGAAAAGGCTCGATGTAACGGCATCCGAGGCTTGGGTTTAGGCTGTAACCCCAAAGGGCGAAGAGCAAGCCAGGACATCGCCCCACTCGATTCTCGCTATTATATTGATTCGGCATAACTTACTGCTGGACAAACGGCATCGGTCCTTCCGCCCTCGAGCCTGAATACTCCCTCTGGTTCCTAGACTGCGGTGGAGCCTTGGGGGGCTTCTACTGCTTCCCGACTTCATCTGGCCGAACGGCTCGGAGTAGCCGCGACGAGCCCCCTTTTGACACTCCCGCACCCGAGCCTAAGGTCTTCACTTACTTGACCATGCCGGGGCGGCCACGTGCCCAGTCTGAGTTGACACCCGTCACGCCCCTGACTACACTCAGGCTTCTTTCAACTGGGTTTGTGGGTTGGCCGCAGCCGTGGAAGCGTTCAAAAGTCTGTGACCAAGACTCCTCGCATCGCCGTCGTTGGCAGCGCCAACATGGATCTCACTACCTTCACCCAGCAATTTCCAAAGTCAGGTGAAACTATCTTCGGACAGAAGTTCGATCTGGGTTTTGGCGGAAAAGGGGCCAACCAGGCGGTGGCGGCTCGCTTGTGCGGTGCGCAAGTCTTCATGGTGGCGCGGGTCGGCAGCGATTTGTTTGGGCCGGCCACGGTGGAAAACTTTACTCAATTCGGTATCGACGTAAGTCAGGTACGCCCGGTCGAGGCCGTGTCCACCGGGGTGGCGCCGATCTTCGTGGATCCTGCCGGGCATAACCGGATCATTGTGGTCAAAGGCGCGAACGACCTACTCACCCCGGCCGCGGTCGAGGCCGCGAAACCCCTGCTGAAGACCGTGGATTGGATCGTGCTCCAGTTCGAGATTCCGCTCGAGACCGTCGATTACACCATCCAATTGGCACGCCAACATGGAATACGCACGATCCTGAATCCTGCCCCCGCTCAACCCATCGCGATGAAGAGTCTCAGGCAGCTCGATTATTTTGTGCCCAATGAGAGCGAAGCCGAGGCCATCTCCGGAAGCCCAGTGCGCAATCTCGACGATGCCAAGAAGTGCGCCCAGAAACTCCTCTCGCAAGGAATCCGTTCGGTCATCCTCACGCTCGGGGCGAGGGGTTCGCTTCTTGCCGCAGAGGACGGCATGGAGCACGTACCGGCCTTTCCCATGAAAACCGTGGACACGACAGGTGCCGGCGACGCCTTCATTGGAAGTTTTGCGGTTTTCCTCGGCGAGGGTCTATCGGAACGCGAGGCAGTCCGGAGAGCCAATCTTTATGCCGGACTGTCGACCACCCGAATTGGCACCCAGAAATCTTTCTACCCGCGGGATCAATTTGAAGCCGAGTGGAAAGCCCGAGAGGTAGCTGCAGCCGGTGCCGGGATCAGAGACTGATCGGGTGGCCGCCCTCGACCGCCGGCCTCATCCACGATGTCCGGCGACGGACGCTGGCCATGCCGTAAGCTGACGGTCGAAGAAGTTGGCCGCAGCCGAATAGGCGGCGACCCAATTGCGGAACAGCAGGAAATCATGAATCTCATCGGGGAAGATGAGTTCCTCGAAATCGACACCCTGCTTTCGCAACGCATTCGCCAGAGCTACGGTTTGGGCAAAGGGCACATTGCGGTCGTCGCCATGAATGAGCAGAACCGGGGAGTGCCACGTCCTGACCGAGGCCAGGGGTGACGAGTCCCAGGCAACTCGAGCGGCATCGGCGTGAGCCTTCGGATCGTAGGAAGGAACAAAATTTTCGAGCTCCGTGTTCCAGTCATGCACCCCGTGGAGATCGACACCGGCGGCGAACAGATCAGATGAACGTGCCAGGCCTAAGGCAGTAAGATAGCCTCCATAGCTCCCGCCCCAGAGGCCGATTCGCTGCCGATCCACATCCCCTCGGCTGCGGAGATAAATTCCCGCTCCCTGCACATCGCTGTACTCGCTCGCGCCGGTGGCCCCATAATTCAATGCCTCTCGGAATTCCAGCCCGTAGCCGATGCCGCTGCGATAGTTGACCGAAAGCACGATGTAGCCGCGGCGGGCGAGAAACTGGTTCATGGCATAGGCATTGCTGTAGTAGTACATGTAATGCCAACCGAGAAGCATCTGGCGCCTGGAACCACCGTGGAAGAATACGACGGCGGGCCGGCGAGCGCTTGACGGGTTTACCGGCAGAAACAATTGTCCGTGGATCTCCATCCCGTCGGCGGCGGAGAAGATCACCGCTTGCGGCGTCACCATTTGTGCCGCGGGAAAGTCGGGAGGAATTGCCTGCGGACGAAGGTCGCGAATTTCCTGGGCGCCGGCAAGGACTGCCGGCCGCATGGGAAGGCGCGCATCGGAATGTAGCACGGCCACCGTTTGGTTGTCGCTGAGGACGACCGGCGCGGTCTCGATTCCCGTCCCCTTGGTCAGAGCTTCCTTCTGCTTTCCATCGACTGGGACCTTCCAAACATGGCGGCGGTCTATGTCATCCTGATTCGAAGAGTAAACCGCGGTCTTGCGGTCTTGGCTTAAGGACACGTACTCCACTTCAAAATCCCCAGGGGTCACGAGGAGGGGCGTGCCGCCGCCCGCCGAGACCGAATAAAGGTGGGTCCAGCCATCCTTTTCCCAGGGAAAAATGATGCGATCGCCGGCGCCCCAGAGCAATTGGTTCTCGGCTACCACCTCTCGGAACACGCTTCCCCGTCCCTCCGAGGCCTTAAAGATTTGTTCGCTTTGTTGGCTGTCCACCTGATAAACCCAAATCGACCACGGCGGGCCGGTGCGCTGGGGGCCAAAGAGCAGATTGTCCGGGGTAGAGGGAGTGCGAAGAAAGGCCAGCTTGCGTCCGTCCGGAGACCAAACCGGGTCACTATCCCGATCCGTGCTCGGGTCGACATAGATCAGGCTTTTTGTGGCTATCGAAAACAGCCCGATGAAACTGTGGTCCCCGTGGTCACTGACGAAGGCGAGGAGCCGGCCGTCCGGAGACCACGAGAGAGAGCGGGCGGTTCCACGGGCATGAATGAGCTGTTGCGGTTGATCGCTGCCAGTCAGCTCCCCCAGCCAGAGTTGTCCTTTCAGGATATAAGCGACAGAATCACCCGTCGGACAGACGGTCGGCGAGTGCCCTTCTCCCAGCCGCCCGGGGTTCGCCACCCTTGAGCGAGATCACCCATATGTCCTGTTCCACACCTGCCACAATACCGGCGGGATTGGGATAAGGTTTCTCACTGAATTCCGCATCACCACCGCGCACGTAAGCAATGGAGTCGGCGTCGGCAGACCAAGCCAGCTCGACCAGGTCTTGCCCATCGTCGACGGAATAGTTGGTAAGCTGCCGCGTGGCATAGGTCCCGTCGCTCGTGGGTTCCGCCACCCAGATGCTGCGCCTGCCTTGCGTGTTGAAGACCCAAGCGAGCCGCCCCTTGGTTGGAGCCGCCTTCAGTTCGGTGGGGAATGGAGCACTTAGCGCTTGCGGGATGGTGAACCCTCGTGCCGTGTCGCCGTGGTCGACCCTGCCGGTAAAGGCAGCGGCCGATACGGCGATTAAGGCGCACGCGACCGGTCGAACGATTCGGTTCATATTCTGAATTCCTGTTGGTAGATTTCTGAATTGATGACCACCGTCATCGAGGCCGTCCACTTTGAGTGAGCCCCCCGAAAAGCGAGCCTGGACCGCCCAAGCAGTCGATGCCGGTCCCTGCCCAGAGAACCGGGCCCGGCACGGGTCCGAGTGGCCGATGGTAGCCCTTGTATTCCCCGCTACCAGCCCGCTTCTAGCCGGAGATGTCGACGGTTCGGAATTTTCTCAGGCCAAAGGCAGTGAAGATTATAGCGTTTCGCTCTGCTCGCCCCACGCATCTCTCATCCGAGCAATCGGCCCTTTCGATTCCGCCTGCCTACCCTTGGGGTAAGATGTTTGCGGCAACACGCGAGCGTGAGCCCGTGCGCCGCCCCATGACTCCAGCCAGAGAAGACCATGAGCCAGCGATACCGTATTTTCGCCACTTGTGACATCGGAGAATCCCTCGATCTGCTGCGCAAGCGAGGTTACGACGTGGAGGTCTATCCGAAACCGGAGCCCCCACCGAAGAGTTTGATTGTCGAGAAGGTAAAGACGGGGGTGGACGGTCTCATCACCACCCTGCGTGACCCGATTGATGCTGAGATTTTTGAAGCCGGCAAGGGCAAGCTGAAAGTTGTCGCCCAGTTCGCCGTCGGTTTCGACAACATCCGTCGGGCTGACGCCAACCGGTACAAGATCCCCTTCACCCATACGCCGGATGTGCTCACGGAAGCAACCGCCGAGTTTGCCTTCTTCATGCTCGGGGTTCTGGCGCGCAAAATGTGGTCGGCCGAGCATCTCACCCGCGAGAACCAATGGGGATATTGGCACCCTTACCTGCCCTTTCTGGGAGATGAAGTCACCAGCAAGACGATCGCGGTCATCGGTACGGGACGCATTGGGCTCGCGTTGATCAAGAAATGCACCGGATTTGACATGAACATTCTGTGCTACGACTCGGCCTACGAGAACCACGAGTATGTCCGCGCCATCCAAGAAGTCATGGATTTGCGCCATGCCCGCGGCATTGCACGCGATGAAACCTGGATCAAGTACGTCAGTTTTGAGGAAGCGCTCAAGCAGGCGGATTTTGTCAGCGTACATGTGCCCTTGATTCGCGAGGGCGAAAGTTCGACACCTACGTTTCATCTTATGAATGAACGCACCTTGCGGATGATGAAGCCGACCGCGTTTCTGCTGAACAGTTCGCGCGGGCCGGTGGTCGATGAAGCGGCATTGGCGAAGGCGCTACGCGAGAATTGGATCGCGGGCGCAGCCCTCGACGTCTACGCACAGGAGCCGCTGCCTGCCAGCTCTCCCCTGCTCGATCCGGCGATTGCGGATCGTCTGCGCCTGTATCCCCACTTTGCCAGTGCGGCCAGGATTACCCGCTTGTCGAGTGATCCCAACCTGGGAATGGCGGGTCGTTGCGTGCAGGGATTGATCGATGTGCTCGAGCAGAACTACGGCGGCGATCCCACCAAGATGCCCTACGTGGTCAATAAAGAGGCATTCGCCAGCTAGGCCGGGACTATTCCGAAAGGCTGTGTTTCTCGCTGCCTTGAGCGCGGAGAACACGGTCAACCGAGTAGGGAGTACGGCGGGCCGGCTGGTGAAAGTGCCGCACCTGCAGCTCGCCGAGAAGGCCGATGGCCAGCATGTTCAACCCAGCCAGGAGCAACACTGCAGCGAAAATCATCAAGGGACCGTGCTCCCTCATGATCTCGGCGTGGCGGAGAAACTTTTCTATGAGCAGCCAGCTGGTCACGCCGCCGCCCGCGAAAATGCTGATCATGCCCACCGTGCCGAAGAAATGCAATGGACGGGAGAGATAACGCAACAGAAAGCGGATGGTAATGAGGTCGAAAAACACCCGAAACGTGCGGGAAATGCCGTAGTGGGAATTGCCTCGCCCGCGATTCTGATTGCGGATCTCAACCTCACAGATGGAAGCCCCGTACCAGGAAGCCAGAGCGGGCAGGAAGCGATGTAAGTCTCCGTACAGCGGAATTTGCTCGAGAATATCGCGACGGTAAGCCTTGAAGGTGGTTCCAAAATCGTGGATGTCCACGCCGCTCAACTTGGCCATCGCCCAGTTGGCGCAGCGCGAGGGAATGCGGCGCAACCAGAGATTGTCGGTGCGACGCTTCCGCCACCCGCTGACGATGTCGAAGCCTTCGGCTATCTTTGCGAGAAACAAAGGGATATCGGCGGGATCGTGTTGCAGGTCACCATCCATGGCGATAATATATTCCCCGCAGGCATGGTCAAACCCCGCGGCTAAGGCCGACGTCTGGCCAAAATTGCGCCGCAGACGGACCACGGTGATGCGGCTGTCGACGGCGGCAATTTCCTGGAGTATAGGAAGGGTACGATCGTCGGACCCATCATCCACCAACACGATTTCGAAACTAGCCCCCTCCCCCTCCATGACCGCCTTGAGGCGGTCGTACAGGTCGGTGACATTGTCCTGCTCATTATGCAGGGGCACCACGATCGAATACTTCGGCATGATACGATTATTATAGCGGTCCTGGCGATTCTTTAGGCCATTACGCTAAGCTTTCTGGGCCTACCGAAGCTATAATGATAACGGCCAGACGCAGTTTCGATTCCATCTTGACGAAGGAGCGTGGCAGATTCTGTGGTGGAGGTCGCTGGTAGGTAAAGGAGGCTGTCGATGGATAACATGACGATCATTCTGCTCGGCTGCGTGATCTCGACGATCACAGGGCTCAATTTCATGGAACTGCACAAGATTCGCAAGAACCTGGAACGGAGAGGTCCGGCCCAAGAGCGCAACTCTACGGTTCGCGAATCGGTCATGCGAACCGCATGAACTACCAGCGAGACCGCCGATGGGCGAGGGTTCCAGAGCACTTCCCGGGCTCGCGGTAAAGCAGCGCGCTTAACCCAACCTCTATAATTCCGTTTCTTGCTCTACATCTCGGAAACAGGAGAGACGGAATTGAATCCCAGCAATTGTGCTTCGGTAGAACGTCGCAGGTTCTTAGGCAGCTGTCTGGCTACGGCGGCTGTCCTTCGTGTGCCGGCATTGGCAGGAGCCCGCGAGATCCATGTTTCCAGCCCCCCCGAAACTCAACCCAAAGCTTTTGAACTGGAGGAGACCTCGATCGCCGATCTTGGGACAGGCATGGCCCAAGGCAGATACACGGCCCATGCTCTGGCGGAGAAATACCTGGCGAGGATTGAGGAGATTGATCGGCAGGGACCCCAGCTGAAGAGCGTACTCGAGGTGAACCCGGACGCTTTGGCCATTGCCAATCAACTGGATCAAGAACGGAAACAGGGCCGGGTTCGCGGACCGATGCACGGTATTCCGGTGCTGATCAAGGACAATCTTGACACTGCGGATCGCATGCAGACCTCGGCGGGATCGCTCGCCCTCGTCGGATCGCGTCCCCGACAGGACTCCTTTGTGGCTCAGAAGCTGAGGGAGGCGGGAGCGGTCATTCTGGGCAAGACAAATCTCAGCGAATGGGCGAACATCCGCTCGGCTCACTCGACCAGCGGCTGGAGCGGACGCGGTGGTCAAACCAAGAACCCCTATGCGCTCGATCGCAACCCATGCGGATCGAGTTCCGGATCAGGAGCGGCGGTTGCGGCCAATCTCTGTGCGGCAGCGATAGGAACCGAAACCGACGGTTCCATCGTCTGTCCCTCTTCGGCGAATGGAATTGCCGGGATCAAGCCGACGCTCGGTTTGGTGAGTCGGGCGGGAGTGATTCCGATTGCGCACAGCCAAGACACGCCCGGTCCGATGGCGCGCAGGCTGCGCGATGCTGCCATCCTGCTTACGGCGATCGCCGGGGTCGATCCGCGCGATAGTGCAACCGCCGCGGGCCAGGGGAAGGCTACCGATTACACCCGGTTTCTTGATCCCAACGGGCTGCGCGGTGCGCGGATTGGGGTTGCGCGAAAGTATTTTGGCTTCAGCGACCTGGTGGATCAGGTGATGGAGCAATCCCTCGAGGCCATGAAACATGCAGGCGCCCGGATCGTGGACCCGGCGGATCTGCCCTCGCACGGGAAATTTGATGACTCGGAGCTCACGGTGCTGCTCTACGAGTTGAAAGCCGACCTCAATGCCTATTTGGCAGCTCGGGGAGAGACTGTAAAATCGTTGCAGGAGATCATCGATTTCAATGACCAGAATGGCGAGAAAGAAATGCCCTATTTCGGTCAGGATCTTTTCCTCAAGGCCCAAGCCAAGGGCGACCTGACCACCAAGGAGTACACCGACGCCCTCGCCAACGACCAAAGGCTTTCGCGCAAGGAAGGGATTGACGCCGTGATGGACCAGCATCAACTGGATGCGATTGTGGCGCCGACCGGGTGTCCGGCATGGTTGACCGACCTGGCGAATGGCGATCATGCTCCGGGCGGAAGTTCGAACGCAGCCGCCGTGGCGGGTTATCCTGACATCACCGTTCCAGCCGGATTCGTGTTTGGTCTGCCCGTCGGCATCTCGTTTTTTGGGCGCGCCTGGAGCGAACCGACGCTGCTGAAAATCGCTTCCGGATTTGAGCACGCGACCGAAATCAGGGAACCGCCGCAATTTCTGAGCACCGTTCGCTACTAGTACCCGGAGCTGGTCGAACGAAACCCGAGAGCCCGACCCCGATCTACTCATATCGAAGGGCTTCGACCGGATCGAGATTGGCGGCACGAATGGCGGGAAACAGACCGCTCGTAATCCCCACCACTCCCAAGATTGCGGTCGAGACCAGCAGAACCCGTGGAGCAACGGTGAGGTGAATGTCGGCGGCTTCGGCATGTGTGGCCATCGCACTGTAGAAAGTCAAGGTTCCAACCGAAAGCGAGATGGCATAGGAAAGCACGATTCCGAGCACCCCGCCCACAGCGGTGATGGCCATTGCCTCGGCGAGAAATTGAAAGAGAATATCGCCTCGACGCGCGCCCAGGGCTTTCTCCACACCAATCTCGCGCGTGCGCTGGGTCACCGAGACCAGCATGATGTTCATCAGACCGATCCCGCCGATGCCCAGCGTGATGGTGCCCACGAATCCCATCAGAATTTTTAGTCCCAGGCTGATGAGGGTGAACTGCGAAAGTTGCTTCTGGGCGTCGAAAATGAAGATTGCACGCTGATCACTCGGGTTGAAGCCATGGGCGAGCGCCATGGACTCACGAATCGTCTGCGCGAGCTTGTCATGAGAGAGTCCCTGAGAATCGAGCCAGATTCCGTCGATGAAGTGGGTATCGCGCAGAACATCGAGCGAGTTATGCGGAACGTAGATGGTGCGGTTGTCGTCGTCATCTCCTTCCTGCATGCGAGGCTTTAGAACGCCGATAACCTTGAAGCTCACGCCGTCGACCCGGATCGACTCGCCGAGCGCTGGCATGCCGGAGAATAACTTGTCCTTCGCCTCCGATCCGATGACGGCATAAAGTCCGTGGCTCAGATTGTCCCGGTCGTCGAAGAAACGGCCATCCGCGAGTTGCAGGTTCCAAATCTGGTAGATGGGAGGGTCCAGTCCCAGAACCGGGAAGCTGTAGGAGCGCTCCGAGTGCTGCACCACCGACTGCTTCTGCGAATGGCGCGAAGCGTGGCGAACCAGCGGAAGAACGTTTTCGAGCAGCTCAACATCGTCATTGGTAAAGCGCACCTCCATTCCCGCCTTGTTGCCCCCGGCCTGCTCGGAAGTGCGGTTGGGAAAGATCCCCACGGCGGTTGCGCCAAAGCTTTGAAAGATGTTGTAGATTGCGCGCGCAAAGCCATCGCCATACGCGAGCAGAACCGCCACCGTGGCGATGCCCCAGGCCATGCCGAGCATGGTCAGCACAGTCTTGCGGAGATCGTGCCGCATGGCCTGATAGCTTTGTCCTAGAAGATCTCGCTTCATTCGTCATTCTCTGCGTAGCGCCTCAACCGGCGGCATCATCGCCGCTTTGCGGGCGGGATAGAGGCCAGCGGCAATGCCGGCAATGGCCAGCGAGGCAAAGGCCAGCGCGGCACTGGCGGGCACGAGCCGCGGGGTGTCGAATCCGGGAGGGGAAGGCAGAGTCGATAAGGCCGCCATCAGCGCCGCCGAGGCTGCGATGCCAATGCCGCCACTCAGCAGGGTCAGGAACGCGCCTTCCGAAAAGAACTGGAACAAGATGCTGCGGTTGGTAGCTCCCAAGGCCTTGCGCAAACCGATCTCCCGGGTACGATCGGCCACCGACACCAGCATGATGTTGATGATGCCGATGGCTCCGAGAGCCAGGGTTACCAGTCCAACGCTGCCCAGAAAAAAATCCATAACATCAAAGATCTTGCCAATTTGATCCAGTGTTCTGACCGTGTCCCACTCGTCGAAGGCATCGAGGTCGCGATCGTCGAATCCGTGATTGCGAGCGATGACCTTGTGTACCTCCAGCTTGGCCGCCTCATGGAGCGCCCGCGATCTGGGCTGATAGTTGATCTGTGAGATGGCATCGCGGACATCGCCCACGTTCGTGGGCGGAAAATTCTCGTGCATGGTGGTGTAGGGCACGAAGTTCTTTAGGTTTTGATTGGTGTTGTCACCGTGTCCGACGCGTTCGAGCGTGCCAATGACTTCGAAGCGAATTCCGTTCAGCAGGATGGTGCTGCCGATGGCGGGGCGCCCTGGGAACAACAGACGTCGGGTCTCGTCACCGAGCACAATGACGCGTCGCTTCTCGACGTTGTCGAGTTCATCCAACCAACGACCGTGCGCGATCGGCGTATATCGGATTTGGTTGAAATGTGGCAAAACTCCTAGGATCTGGCCACTGCTTTGATAGAAGTCGCTGACCGCACGCACGTCACTCCGCTGAATCACGGGAACGGCAAGACCCACGTCGGGACATTCCGCGACAACATCCTCATAGTCTTTGAAGGACAGGTAGTACTGCCGCATGCTGGTAAAGCTGCCGTTCATGGCGGGAGCGCGTCCGCCCCAGATAAACATGATGTTCTCGCCCAGTTCATTGAATTGTTTATGCTGGCCGGTTCGAAAGCCCTCGCCCAATCCCACGAGCAGCAGCAGGGATCCGAGGCCCCAGGCAATGCCGAACATGGTAAGGAAGGAGCGCAACTTGTGCTCCCAGAGCGTGCGCAGGGTTTGAGCAAAGATATCTAAGAGAAGACGCATGCGGTTCGATTCAGGATCGACAAAGCTACCACCTGTGCTCCCCAAGCACCGAAAACGGAAATGCAGCCCCAGACTTCCTCGGGTTGGAAAGGTCTGGGAATCGAGCCTATCCGCTTGTTCCTACTACCTTACCTTAGACTCCCGGGTCGGCGGGAGCGATAGCCGTCCCGTGGTTGAAATTCTCCTTCCCACGGGGAACGTTTTCACAGGGAGAAATTGTCCCGAAATTCCAGTTCTGGCCCGAGACTAGTTGCCTCGACTGCTGCCTCGCGCGGCTCTCCCGCGACGGGGCGCGGATCTTGGCCGGAGGGGTTCGAAGTCTTCTCCACCGCATCCGCTGATTTTTCGTGCCCAAATTACAACTTTGGTGCCAACGCCCTACCTGCGCGAGCCATTGTCTGTTTTGCCGGAATCAGAATAATGATTAGCAATCGTTGATTGCGGAATCCGAATGAAGGGTAGGCTTCAGACGGAACTGAAAAAAAGGAAGAGACGGATAACGAAATTTCCTGCGCATCGGGTTCTCGAACCTGTCGCGATGCAGTCCGAGACGATTCGCAGACACGACGACGACGTAGATGAGCTCTGGACTTCGATGACGACCCTAGAAACACGGCATTATTCGCCCGAGGATTCGGCCTCCGCCATTCGCATCCTCGTTGCCGACGATCACGAAGTCATGAGGCTGGGAATTCGGAACCTGCTCGAAGTTCGACCGGCGTGGAGGGTGTGTGCAGAGGCCAGCGATGGCAAAGAAGCAGTGGAAAGAGCCATCGAGTGCCATCCGGACGTCATCATCCTCGACATTGCCATGCCCACCATGAACGGGATCGAGGCTGCCGGTCACATCGCGGCATTCTACCCGGAAATCCCGATTATCCTCTTCTCCTTGCATCTTTCCGATGAACTGATCAATAACCTCCACAATGAAGCCATCCGCGGCGCGGTGAACAAAAGCGAAGCAGGCCGCGATCTTGTCAACGCGGTTGAAGCCGTCCTCGGAGGCGGGACTTTCTTTCGCGGTAGGAAGTCATCCCCTGTCGGACGACTTTGAGGGAGCTGTTGTTCGCCTTCTTCCAGTGAGCACCCGGTACCCCGCCAGCCCGAGATTCGCGATCGGTGAACTCTTTCCACAGCCCCGAGCGACAACACCCGGCGAGAAGAAAAGAATACAGAATTCACTGTATTCGATTGGTACGCGATTTGTGAGATATAGGATTCTGACGGTAAGTTTGCTCCATTCGTGGGCGGCGAAATCCTCGATCGTTGATTATGCGAGTGATTGTTCAATGCGCAAATCCGGCTTGCGCTGCTCCCCTGCGCTACCTGTTCGACGGGCGCTTGTTTCAATTCGGGGTGCGTTCGCACGACGCCGACGCCCAGCTTTCGACTCGAAAGGCCCGCCGGGTAGCTCATTTCTGGTTATGCGGGCAATGCTCGTCCACCTTCTCGCTGACCTTTGATCTGCGGGAAGGAGTGAAGGTGGTCCCGCTCGTTCCTGTTGCCCTGACCAAGGTTGCCGGAGAACGATTCCCGGCAGAGCCCTAGAGTCTGCTCGGCCGCATACCCTTTCTCCTGCACCTCTCCCCACCTAACCGGATGGCTTGAGGTCCGAAATGCCAATAAGGGAGGTCTGAACCCTGCCAAGACCTGGAAGGTTCCAATCAGGGAGGCGGCAGGCGTTGGATATCAAGGGGAGGTAACCAACGCCTGCCTTCCGTCTCCTTCGCGTTGGGGTAACTCCAGTGATACTTGATCGGGACGAGGGCTAGCTATCGGGCTGATACTGTATTTTTCAGCCTTGAAAACCCTGAAACGCAGGTAGGGCGCCGGCCGAAGCCGATCGAGCTGGCCCGGCGTTCCCTGGACTGTTTACCATCTGGTGTTTGGGACTGAAAAAGGCTACTCCAGACCCCTCCGACCGAGGCGACCGGTGGCATTTTGTGAGCTTTGGCGGGCCCGAGCACCTGAGGTGCCGCCGGCGAGGTGTAGAAAAGCCGGATCTGCCTCGCCGGATTGTTGCACGGCGGTTAAGTGGACAGGCGCCGCAGAAGTGCGCTGGCCTTGCGGAACCAGGGACGTTCGCGACGCCTGAGATATCCGGGCATGGTTCCTTTCTTGGCCAGAATACGCTCGGCCCATTCCCGCGCTTCCCCGGTTCGCTGTTGAGAAGTTAAGAAGCAGGCATAGTTGTAATAGGTTTCCGAGGAGGTTGAAACCTTTGTGACTTCCTGAAATAAAGCCTCGGCCTTCGCCGCCAGCCCCACATTCGCGTAAGCATGAGCCAGCAGGGCGGCAGCACGCTGGAAGTCGTACTTGGGATCTTTTGCTACCACCGGCTCGAGATCCGCAATGGCGGCGGCGAAGTCCCCGAGCTCAATCTCGGCGATAGCGCGCCGGTAGAAAGGATCGGGCGAGTCGGTGCGAGAAGAGATAGCGCGGTCGTATGCCTGGCGCGCTTGTGCGAACCGTCCCTCTTCGAGGTACAGATCGGCAAGCTCTTCATAGTTGCCGGCGGACGGGTTATCTTGGATGGCCAGCTCCAGTTCGCGGATCCGCTGGCGGCGAGGGAATACCTTGAAGGATTGCCGCATCAGCCCGGCGTCCGGGATAACCTCGACCACGATGTAGACCAACGCGCCCAACCAGTGAATCAGAATAATCCACAACCAAAAAAAATCCGGGCGGCGCCGGATGAAGTGAATAATGGCCACGACTCGTAGCAGAATGGCCCACCACGAGAAGGCAAAAAAAAGTAGGGATCCCATCGGTTGATGCGAACTATAGCAGGTCCCAGGTCGGGCGCGTGGGAATCCGGTATCGAATCGCTAACTAACCTGGAATTGCGCCGGATGGTCAAGGGGCTTGCTAGAATGACCAGTGGTGAGACCTGCCATTCGCCTGTTGGCTGCCGATATTGACGGCACGCTGCTGAATCCTCAATACCAGATCTCCGAAGCCGATCTAGCGGCCTTGCGCCGTGCCCACCAGGAGGGCATCGAAATCGTGCTGGTTACCGGACGACGCCATGCTTTCGCCCTCCCTATCGCCCGACAGCTCGGTTTTGATCTCTGGCTGATCAGCTCGAACGGCGCCATCACACGTTCGCTCGCCGGGGACACCTTCCATCGTGATTTGCTGCCGGTTCGAACTTGCCGCAAACTTTGCGCGGCTATGCGCGAATTTCGCGACAACACGGTTCTGACCTTCGATGTGGAGGGCAAAGGGGCGGTCGTGCTCGAGCATATGCGCCAGCTGAACGGCAGCATCCAGCGCTGGCTGGAGAAGAACATCGAGTACATCGATTTCGTTATCCCCATCGAAGACTCGCTCACCACCGACCCGGTTCAGGTGATGTTCTGCGGCCCGATTGCTCACATGCATCGAGCCCTGGAAGGTCTTGCCTCGTGCCGGCTGGAAAGCGAGATTACCGTCCTGCGAACCGAATATCCGCTGCGCGATCTGTCGATCGTGGACGTTCTGAACAAAGACTGTACCAAAGGCCATGCGCTCGAGCGCTGGGCCAGTTACCGTGGTCTGCCTCGCGAAAAGGTCATGGCCATTGGTGACAACTATAATGACATCGAAATGCTTGCCTTCGCTGGAGTCCCGTTTATCATGGGAAATGCAGCGGAAGATCTGCGGACGAGGGGCTGGACTGTCACGCGGGCCAACGATCAAAACGGAGTCGCCGCCGCGATCGAACAGGTGTTAGGCGATTCCCGGCCTTGGGTCTAGAATCGATTCGTTCTGCTCTGGTGGTCTTTACGCGGTTCCGGGACAAGTACCACGGTCCCGCGGATTCGTCATACAGATGCAGGGCTTTCACGGAATGTCCCCCGCCGATAAAAGCCGATGACCATAGGAGCAAAAGTCGCATTCGGCCTGGCCTTGATCGCTATCTCGGTTCCCGGGCTTGGGTCAGAGGTTGCCGTGTTGAACAACGGCTTCTCCATCCGGCATGAAAGGCGTGAAGTGCTGGGCTCTGTGACCCGTCTTTACATGGGCGCCGACGCAAACGGGTTCGTCGACGTGCCCAGCACGGAAATCGACCACTTTGAGCAGGACGTCTCCGTCGAACCTGCCGCCCGAGAGAATCCCCAGAAACTGCCGGACCTAGTTACCAGTGCCAGTAGGCGTTACCACCTCGACCCTGACCTGATCAACAGCGTCATCCACGCTGAGAGCGACTTCAACCCGCGGGCGATCTCACCGAAGGGCGCCCAGGGCCTGATGCAGCTGATGCCTGGAACGTCTTCCAGATTGGGAGTGAACAATCCCTTCGATCCCGGTGCCAATGTGGACGGCGGCACACGCTACCTGCGGGAACTGCTGGTGCACTATAACTTCGATCTGATCAAGGCTTTAGCGGCTTACAATGCGGGTCCGCAGCGGGTCGAGCGTTATGCGGGCGTGCCTCCCTACCCCGAGACCCGGGCTTACGTGGCGAAGATCGTACGGGATTTCAATCGCAAGAAGCTGGCCGAGCGCAAGCTCGCAGCCGCGAGAAACGCGGTCCAGATCACCAGAACCGTGCAACCAGACCCGGTGCCGAAGCGCATCGTGCTCGCAGACTCCGAACGCAGCTCAGCCCTCAGGAAAACCCCCTAACGGTTCGTCCTGAACCACCTGCTTCCTTCGGCTTACAGCTTAGCAATGCTCTCAGGCGGCCGCCCCATTTCGTATGCGAGCCTTGCCGACGGCGACTACCTCGATCCCTAGGTTTGACCCCTGAGCCTGGGTCGTTTACCTTGGGACGTAGCAAACCCCTGTGTTTGTAACCGACCATAAACTCGTATCTGATGAATAAGCAGCGCAGCCTAATTTACGGACTGCTGTTGGCGGTCCTCCTGGCATTGGTGTATTTGCAATTCCGGGAATGGCGGACGTTTGATTGGAGCAAGTTCCTGGAGAACACCCGGGACCTGAGCTGGCTTCACGTCGGCTACGGGGTGCTGTTGATTTATTCCGCCTATGTGCTGCGCGCCCTGCGCTGGAAGATCTTTCTCCGCCCTGTCCGGAAGAATGCTTCGACATTGGCGCTGATTTCACCGACGGTGGTGGGGTTTACCGGACTTGTGGCCCTTGGCCGTCCGGGAGAGTTGATCCGTCCGTACTTGATTGCCCGGCGTGTCAATCTGAGCTTTTCATCGCAGCTGGCAGTGTGGACGGTGGAACGCATCTTCGACTTGGGGGCGTTCACGATTTTGATGGTGGGCGCGATCTTCCTGCCGACAAAATTGCGCCTTTTCGCCATGGAGCGCCCGGTCTATTACCATTGGCTGCACGTTACGGGCTATTTGCTGTCCGGTCTTGTCCTTCTCCTGTTCGCCATCGCCATGCTGCTGTCTTACCAGGGACCGAGGATCGCGGACTGGGCAGAAAGGCGTCTTTCTCATCTCGGGCAGAATCTTGGCCATCGCATCGCACAGCGCGTGCGGGAATTCTCCAGAGGATTGCATACCATCCATGGCCCCTTCTCGTTTCTTCAGCTCGCGTTCATTTCGCTCGGGATGTGGTGGATAATCGCGGTTTCCTATGAACAAGTAACCCGCGCCTACGGGGCGCCGATGCAGGCGATGAGCACCACCCAGGTTCTTTTGCTGATGGGCTCGAGCATGGTCGGCTCCATGGTGCAGCTGCCTGGCGTTGGTGGCGGCTCTCAGCTGGCAACCATTGAAGCGCTGGACAAAGTCTTCCAGGTACCACGGGAGCTGGCCGTGAGTTGTGGCATTCTGCTGTGGCTGGTCAGTTTCGTAGCGGTGACCCCGATCGGTCTGCTTTTGGCACACCACGAACGATTGTCACTACGGAAGGTCGCCGACGAGAGTGAAAAAGCCGAAGCCTCCATGGTGATTCCAACCTCCGAGGCCGGTTGACCCAAGCCGACCGGCACCCGCGGCAGATCATGTCCGATTGAAAATGGGTAAGGGAGTTACCCCTGCTCAGGACTCGCTCGAGCACTAGAAACGGCGGCTCTTCGCTTGCCGCTCTCGCTCGAGAACCATGCTATCAAAGGCATGAAGCAGGGATTCTCGTCCGGAATAGGGCCCCGGCCGGTACGCACGGGATTGAATGCCCAATTGCGAGAGCTCAGAAATACCCCAATCCTCCCGGTTCGTCATGTCCCAGAAATCGACGGCGTCGATCGCCTGAAAGTCGCTTTTCGCCATTTCGGAAGGATGGAAGTGCCACTCGCAGATGATGTCAGTACGGTCGACGGCGCGTGGCCACAGCGTGTGAGTCATCATGTAGTCCGGATGCAGGCTGAGGAAGAGATTGGGATAAATTGCATAATACAAAACCTTCTGGCACTCTTCCCCTGTCAGACCGGGCAGAGGATTCCGCCGTCGCTCCCCGTCAATGCTCATGGTTTCAGCGCCGTTGCGGAACCCCATCGCGCCACCGATATAGGTCGCGTGCGGAACCTCGTTATCCGCGCCCATATAATTGGTAAAGCGATTGAGCGCTGGGTGCAACACCGGACAGTGGAGGCACTCGTTGTAATTTAAGACGATCAGCTTCCAATTCGCCTTGACCTGGTACGCGATGCGCTTATACATACGCAAATCGGCCATGCCCCAGGGAGCAAACTTCTGCGGAAGGTCATCCAGCTGTTTCTCAAGCGGCTGGGCTTGAGGATCTAGATTGATAAAGATGTGCCCATCCCACACCGCTGCCTGCACCTTGTTCAGCGGATACTGCTCGCGACAGAAGCCATCGTTTTCGTCCATGTGGGGGGCCCCGATCAATCGCCCGTCGAGACCATACGTCCAGCCGTGGTATCCGCACTGAATGCGGCCGGCGAAGCTGCCTTCCGGCACAGTCGCAATGCGAGTGCCGCGATGGCGGCAGACATTAAAGAATGCGCGCACGGCGCCACCCTGGTCACGAGTGATGATGATGCTCTCGCCGGCGATCTCGCGCAGAAAATAATCCCCGCTTTTTTCGATCTGAGCCGCCCGCCCGACGCACACCCAGGACTGGCAGAAGAACCGCTCCATCTCCTCCCGGAAGACTTCGGGATCGGTGTAATACCGTGCAGGTAAGGTCTTGGCGACAGATTCCACTTGAGTGCTCATGATTCGGCTCCGACAGTCTTCCGACATTATGCCACGGGTGCGATATTTCTCGACTACAGGCCATCCGAGCACCGAACCGGGCGGCCCGGATTCTCTATCCGCTAAGTTTGGCGGCTGGTGTTCCAGGCTCGCAGGTCGAACCCGGGCACCCAAAAGCAGCCTTGTCGTCGTCAGGGTTCTTCGCGGGTGTCTTGTCGCTCAGGAAGTGGTCGGCACCGAGAGGCGCGGCAATGGACTGGAGCCTGAGTGAAGTCTGAAATTGAAGCAGCGGAAGGATCGTCTCGAAGAACATCCGAGCAACCCCAAGGCCGTCGGTTTCCTCGATGAATCTCAGAATGCTCCCGAAATCGTGGTCACGTGGGAAATGTAGCCTTGCTTTGGCGTGCGATTCAGTTTTGGCGACCGCCAAACGAACCGTTTCCCACAAGCAAGTGTTCCGGGCATAGATGGAACTACTTTGGGGGGCTATGCAAACCCATTCGTCGAAGTGGTCAATTTTTTGCGCAGTAAAAGCGGACTAGTGGACTTGTTGTCAGTAACTTATGATTTGGCAATCGGGTTGCTCTGCTGAAAACGACGCGTGGCCCGGAGAAGTGGACCTCTGATACTAGGGGGCGGGGGAAAATTAACTTTCCGGGTATAGGTAACTAGTCCTCACATAGAGTACGCGGGCTAAGAGGATATATAGGCCGTCGAGAAAAAAATCTCGACGGCCTTGCTTTTTGGCTTCTTATCTCCTGGACCCTTTCCCGGCCGCATATAAAGCACGGGGCGTTTTGCCCGAGACTCGAAGGAAGACGGGCCTCATCAGGTCGGCGCTTGAGAAGCCACACGCGGCAGCGATTTGCTTCAGTCCCTTTTCGCTGCGGCCGATCATTCGCTCGGCGGCTTCGACACGCAGCTGTCGGATGTAACGAGCGGGCGACAATCCCACTTCCCGTTGGAAGACTCGAAATTACGAACGCTCATAGCGACGCGGTCAGCAAGCAGGTCGAGGGAGAGCTGCTTGTGGAGATGCTCGGCAAGCGCCAGACTTGAAGCTCATGAATTGACTTCGTCTCGTTGGCCTGGGCCGCCGGTGAAACCCTGATCTGAGCTTGTCCGGCCGGGCGACGAAGAAAAAGTACAAGCTCTCGGGCCACTTCGGTAGCGATGGCGTTCCCGCAATCTTCTTCCACCCAGGCGAGCGCCAGATCGATACCAGCGGAGATGCCCGCCGAAGTGTAGATGCTTTCGTCTTTGACCCACACCGGTTCGGATACGACTTTTACCGAGGGATATCGCGGGGCCAGTCCCCTGCTGAATTTCCAATGGGAGGTCGCTCTTCTTCCGTTGAGCAAACCAGCTTCGGCAAAGTAAAAAAGTCCCCACGCAAACCGAACCCCAGCGGCGCAGGGTCGGAGCAACACGCCTCAATCAGGCAAACAGGGGTGGGTCGCGAACGTCGCGCGTGCGATGCCGCAAACCAGCAATAACGAACCGAAGCTCCGATTCAGATTCTGGTACTGGGTTTCGGCAAGAAACGCGAGCAGGCCTCCTCAGCTTTGGACCTTCAGGTCTTTCCCGTTGGTCGCGATTTCAACGCTGTAAACGGGGGTTCCGGTAAGCGGTTGGCTGCCCTGAATACTTGAATCGGACCGACCAGATCGAGTTCCTCGACCGGCGGCACCACGAGCACGACTAAGCGCCGATTCGATCGTGCACCCTTCCGACGCACACTGCCTTTTCCGGTGGCCACGATGGATCGCTTAACTATGCAATGCCTCAAGCCGCTTGCCAAGCGGAATCGGTCGGATTTGGCAGGAATCGTCGGATGCTTGGCACGGAAAACGCAGCGCGCATGTTGGAGTCGAGTCGATCGATTTCCATCGCAGCAATTCTCCGGCTGTGTGTTAGTTTGCTACGGCAGGTTCAACAACCGGTTCAGCAATCGCTTCATATATTACTGTAATAAACCGCTTGCCGAAGATCACGTCGTCAAGCAACGCTCAAGCCACTGCCTTCTCCGAGATGGCGAACCAGCAAAATTGCCGCTAGTACTAAGGCTTTTTTCCCCCTGGCAATCTTGACAGCCTGTCAACGACCATTAATCTTCATCAGTTTCTGCACCGCACTAGAAGAATTGCCAGTACCGCTTTCGTTGACCTGCGTCCGCCCGAGCAAATTGCAACGCTTCATGCGAGCCACCACTCGATTTCTGAACTCACTCGGCTTTGCTTGCGCGAGGAAGCGACCTTGGTATCGGTGTTGCCAGACTGTGAAGAAGCATTAGCAGTATTGACAGTTTCAGAGACGGTTCGACAGGAAGAAGATGAATGCGTCCCTTGATCAGCTTGCTGTTGCTGTTCTCGATCAGGGTGTGTAAGACCAGTTGCCGCCTTGCTGCCGCATCCATATTCACGGCAGCCCCGTCTGTGCGGGGCGGGTCTTTGCGCAGCGAAAGACGCAACAGCTAGCTCACTCGGATCACCAGAAAAGCCGTCGCACAATGAAAAAGAAGGAGTTGATATGGCTGCGAATCTCTTCGAGCTGTTGAGCGGGTATCTAACACCGTCAGTCGTGACCAAGATGGCTGAAATTGTTGGGGAAAGCCCCGCCCAAACCCAGAAGGCAGTAGATGTCGCCATACCCGCGCTTGCGGGTGCGGCCTGTAATCAAGCAGCAACGCCACGCGGTGCCACCGAACTTCTAGGCATGCTGTCACCGTCCAAGTTGGATTCAGGCGTGGTTTCAAACTTCACGAGCCAACTGACTGGCGGAGCAACGACGCAGAATCTGATGCGTGCTGGAGGGACCCTGCTCAGCGGCTTGCTCCGTGGCAACGCGAATAGTGTAGCCGGGTTGATCGCCGGGGCATCTGGAATATCGATTCCCGGAGCGTCGTCCCTGTTAAGTCTGATTGCTCCGCTGTTTTTCGGCGTGCTCGGCCGCGAGGCCAGCTCGCAGAACCTCTCGGCCACAGGCTTGTCGAGTTTCTTGTCTTCGAACCGCGACACCATCCAGCGGCTGGCGCCCTCAGGCCTGGCCAACGCCCTTGGCGTAAGCAGCATGGCAAATCTTTGCGGAGCACCCGCTCCGGTCGAGCGACCTGTGGCCTACGTGGAGTCGAA
>Ga0187783_10000710_pt1 | contig 24314 bp, 13 predicted proteins | sample 1015_SJ02_MP02_2_FD_132471 | JGI IMG/M metagenome (GOLD analysis project Ga0187783, IMG submission 132471) | Tropical peat soil microbial communities from peatlands in Department of Meta, Colombia - 1015_SJ02_MP02_20_MG | ecosystem: Environmental > Terrestrial > Soil > Wetlands > Peat | place...
CCAGATTTGGTCCTCGCCGCGGTCGTGCGGCCATGGCCATGGCCGCCCGTCGCCGAACTGGTGGTCGGCCAGCAGGTACCGGATGGCTTCGATTCAGGTGACCTGGTCGGGCAGCTCGATAAAGTACCGGTCGATTTCGGAGCGCCGCATCTGCAACGTCCGCGATAGCTGCAGGATGACGCCGGATCCCAAGGTCCGGGTGATGAAGACAGGAGCAGACAGGACGGCGTTGGCGCTCATTTCCATGACGATCTCACCGGGCTGTAGCTCCCTATGCTGCTGCGCTGGCGGGAGGACCCAGCGGGCGTCGATTCCTGCCCGCCTGAGCGAGTCGGCCATGCGGGGTCCGCTGGTCTCGACGCAGAGGGTCGCGTAGTCGCCGATGATGCGCGCGCAGGCGGCAGGATGCAGCGGGTAGGCGGCGAACGGAACGCGGGCCGGGTCGCGGGACACGCTGTCGCGGCTGGTGGCCATGAGATGCCATTGCCGGTCGTCACCGATGCCGGCGCGGCGCAGCACGGCGGTGAACCTGCGGACTTGCCCGGCTGCGCAGCGGCGTAGTCGTGGATTGTCTGTCCCCGCGTGTAGGGTTCCGCTGTCCCGCGACGCTCGGTTCCAGAGCCAAGGCATTGCCGGGCTTCGGACGAATGCGGCACCGAGGAGAAGCATGGCTGGAGACCGGTTGTTCATGAACCTGGACGTGGTTCAGGTGAGTCAGCAGTGTACGGAGGCCGCGGATCGGGCTGTCGCAAAGCTTACCGAAGCGCAGCTCAGGGTCAGCAGCAGTGACCAGCTCATACAGGACATCGTGGCCGACAAGGTGCCACGGCAGATTCTCTTGGATACGGCGAACCACGGTTGGACCGACCGGATCGTGCCCATCCAAGCGCAGCAAGGGCTGGCCCATAGCGGCATCATTCTGCCGAGTGCCCGGCGTGCTGCCACAGAGGGCGTGGAACTGCGTTTGCATATCCCTTATACCGGTACGCAGCAGGCCTTCACGTACCGCCCATCACGCATGCTGATGCAGCCGCCGACGGCGGAGATTAGTGACCGGGAGGTGATCCTCTCGGTTATCGACGCGAGCGGCGACTCGGTCTTGGCCGAGCAGCAGCTGCTTGACCAGGAGCGGAACCTGCAACAATGGGTCGATCGGGTAAACGACGACCTTGAGAAACTGGAGCGCGAGATCCAGAGTCGGCTGGCCGGACGGCTAGCCGAGCGCCTAGCGGTTCTGCGGCAACGGGACAGCCTGGTCGCTGGGCTCACCATTCCGGCCAGGCACGTGGAACCAGACCGGGCAATGGAGCTCCCGGTGCGGCGCACGACGGCGGTGCTCGCGGGGGCCGTTCCGTCCGCGGGCAGTGCATTGCCTGAATGGAGCTTGGCTGAAGCCGTCTATGAGCAGGTGATCAAGACGATCACCGGCTTCACGCGCGCATTGGAACGTCGTCCGGCCAGCGCATCACAACTGCTGCCCGACGAAGAGACCCTGCGCGACTGGCTCCTGTTCCTGCTCAATGCGAATTACGAGGCGCCAGACGGCAGCGCGATCTTCGTGGGCGGCGAGACCGTCAATGGCAAGGGCAAAACCGACATTCTCGTACGCTACCAGGAGCGGAACGCGTTCATCGGGGAGTGCAAGTTCTGGGATGGCCAACGCAAGTTCGACGAGGCGATCGTCCAGCTTCTCGACTACACCGTCTGGCGGGACGCCAAGGCGGCGATCATACTGTTCATCACGAGGCGCAATGCCATCGCCGCCATCACAAGTGCGGGCGGGCGTTTGACGGGACACGCCCAGTGCAGGCAGGCGAAGATTCCTATCGATCCCAGTATGCGCCGCGACTATATATTCGTATCGCCCCATGACGACCAGCGGACTATCTCTCTGGCGATGCTGCCCGTGGTCGTCCCTAAGATCAGCTGACGTGGACGCCGTAGGATGACATCCAATTACGGCAGAAGCATACATCGGTTGCCGGAATGAGACGCGAGTGAGCTGGTCCTCTACGCTGGTGCACCAATTCATGGGAGAGGAGCTGCACAGGTATGGCGCAGAAAGTACAGACCCTGCTGATGGATGACCTCGACGGCGGGGAGGCCGAGGGGACTGTGCGCTTCGCGCTCGACGGCGCGGAGTATGAGATCGACCTAAACGCCAAGCACGCCGAGGCGCTACGGAAGACCTTGGCTCCCTATGTCAGCGCGGCTCGCCGCGCGCCGGGCCCTATTGCTCGGCGGCCAAGCCGGGCCGGACGCGGGGCCGCTCGTGCCGATGGAACAGATCCCACAGCGGTTCGTGAGTGGGCCAAGTTCCAGGGCATTGAGGTCAAGGACCGCGGTAGGGTACCAGCTGAACTGGTGGTGAAGTTCAAGGCAGCCACGGGACAGTAGGGTCGGCCTTCCCGAGCCCTTCCCGTCTGTCTGCAAAGACGGGATCGTCTGGCGGCCGATATCAGCAGCGTCGACGGCCAAAGGAACCTATGACAGTACATCGATACGATTTCGATTTGCCGACTACACTCCAATTCCGTGCCCTGATTGATAGCTACGGCCGCATGCGTCGCCTGGAGGCGATGACGCCGCAGATTCGCGGTCAGCGGTTCAATGAGTTCATCGCCGAGCTGCTGCGGTGTTGGGGCGTCAACCAGGTGCAATCGAACGTGCACGGGGTCGGTGAGATCGATGTCGCATTCAACCTTGACGGCACACGCTTCCTGCTCGAAGCCAAGTGGGAGCAGGAACCCATCCCCTTCGATCCGATCGCGAAGCTCTCAAAGCGGATCACACAGCGCTTGGCTGGAACACGTGGAGTACTGCTTGCTATGTCGGGTTACACCGACGACGCGCTTCGGGATGTATACCGAGGTCAGCAGCCGGACATGCTGCTACTCGACCGCACGCACCTTGAAGCCATGCTCTCCGGCTTGCGTTCGCCGCATGATCTCATCACCAAGCTGATAGACCGCGCGGCGTATCAGGGCGAGGTCTATGGGCCGCTCACTGGCTTGATAGTTCCGAGGGGCTCTGCTTCGCTGCCTGCCCTGGCATTGGGTGCCCCAGCTGATCACTCATTCCCGATCGTTGCCGAGACGGCGCCGGGTGTTCGAGCCGAGGTAGTGTTGCACGGCACTCCTGCCTGGAATGCCACGGTTGACGGTTTGACCGTCCATCCCGACGGACGCCTACTGCTCACTACACCGAACGGTGTGGTCGGAGCTGATCTCGATACCGGCGCGCTTACGTGGGCTGTCCCAATCCCAGGATGCCACCGCGGCGCTCTGGTTCGTGCGGACGGGAGCATGCTCGTCATATGCGGCGCAGCTGTTCTGCGATGGGATCAGCTCGGAATCCAGATCGTCGCGGGTGGCTTTACGGGAGGAACGTCACTGCTGTGGGGGCCTGAAAACGAGGCATGGGTTTTCGATTACAAGACAGCGGGATGGATGCAGCCTGGCCGGACAGTCACCCTGACCCGGCTTGGAGCCGAGCTGGGACAGGAAGTCCGTCACGAGATCGACTTCCAGGCGGGCATCTGGAGCGCCGCCTGGCTGAGCGGACGACGATTCTTCCTCGCCGGTGACGGGCACTTCGGCGTCGTTGATCTGGACATCACCGCTCATGTTGAGATCGAGGATCAGCTCAGGTCGCCGCACCCGAGCCAGCGGGGTGCTATGCGCCTGGATAATCGGACGGTAATGACCACCTCGCGCCATGGCGGAGTTTACCGTATCGACGTGGAAACTGGTGAGAACACGCTGATGGCTAGGTTCGAGGTGCCTCCGTATAGTGCTGAGCTTGCCGCTGCCGATCCTGGTCATGCCTACGTCCTGCAACACCTAATCCGGGGGCAGACCGCGTATTACCCTATCGTCGCGCGAATCTAATAATGAACAGGAATGCGCACTGTCATGAACCGAGTTTTTATTCTTGGGGCAGGTTTCTCTAAAGCAATCAATCCCGTTATGCCGGTGCTTGGAGAACTGACGAAGGGCGTCGAAGATGTCTTGCGCGCCCAGAATATCGAGATAGGTAACGATCTAGGCGCAATTGGTGACGCGGAACGCTGGCTCAGCTCGCTAGCCGAACCAGCGCCCTGGTTGAGTCCAGCGGAACAGCTCCGGAACACCGCGCTGTTCACTGACGTTTCCCAAGCGATACATGAAATAATCAATGCCAACCAGCAGACAGCCGTGACCGCCGAAGCGCCGGACTGGCTCCTGGCACTAGTGCGCTACTGGCATAACACCGACGCGAATGTTATCACCTTCAACTATGACTGCCTGGTCGAGCTCGCCTACCTGGACGCCATGACGAGCGCGGGTGTCTACTGGCCGTGGGATCTGTACACCATCCCGATTACGCCAGCATGGGCCAGGGTCGGGGGCGGCGCCCGCCAAAAACTAGAAAGTTTCCAGTTGCTTAAGCTGCACGGTTCACTCGATTGGTGGTATTCGGGACCAGACGCAGAATCGTCAGACCCGATATACTGGATGGGCTGGACGGGGCATTTCCAGGAAACTATGCGGCCGCTCTGGGGTGAGTTTGGCGGCGAACGCATCGTGATGGACAAACTGCCCATGCTGGTACCGCCGGCGGCGACCAAGGGACCGTACTATAAGAATCGCCTGCTAGCAGCGCAATGGGCGGATGCCGCCGCAGCGCTGCGTGACGCCGACGAACTGGTAATCATGGGCTACAGCGCACCAGCCACCGACCTGACCGTAACCACCCTCATTACTACACAATTCAAGGGCAACACGATCGTTCCGGTTAATCGAGATCGCGGCCTCATTAAGCGGGCGGCTGAGCTTGGTGATCGCCGTAATCCGCCAAGAGTGGTTAAGGACTTCATCGATCCGAAGGCCAACGTTATGCAGAGGTGGACAGGCGCGTTCGCTTCTTGAGCAAGCGTGGGAGCAGTTTGCCCGCCCGGAGCCTACTCGTTAGGCATCAATAAAGTGGAGGTCCGCGGAGCGGCGACTGGAATCGAACTCGCATGACCAGCTTTGGAGGGCCGATCGCAGATTCTGGTTGACCACTCAACTACGCGGCCATGACCAGGAGATATGACATCTTGCCTCCCGAGCTGCCTGTTTGGGTAGATAGTTGCAGAAAACCTGCGGACACAAGCTGACGGAAGCTCGCTACGGAGAGCAGCGTGAGTCTTTGTCTCAAGGCACTTAGGCATCGGTACCCACGTAGGCGCGCAGGGAATGCGGCCGCGCGTAGTTCGGAGCACGACGGCTCGTCGCGTCCATTTGCCGCCGCGATGGAGTGACTCAGAGTACGAGTAGTAAGGTGGGCTACGCTCTGCGGCCCGGCAAATTCAGGCCCTGGCCGAGTAAGGTCAGGCTCGTATTGCCGAGCCTGCGACCCGCGACTTCAAGCCATTCCCTGCCGTCACGGGTCAATGCGGTGGCAGCAACATGGGCCAGAGCCGTATGCAACTTCGCCAGTTCAAGGCACCACCGCGCCATAGGATCGGACTCCCCGCCAGAAGTGGCTTGGTCTAGGAGTCGCTCTGCTTCACGGTAGTGATCGGGACCGTTCATGCCGCCTCTTCGGTTGTGGCTCGAGCCTTCCCTGGTTGGGGCAATTGAGGCTCACATCGGATCAGACGTCACCCAGCGGGCGGCGGTTCAACCTGTGGCCCGTGTGTAGGCCTGAAACGCCCCGGGCTAGTGCGCAAAATCAGCCCGCTCCATCCCGAACCAGCAGGTCAGGGGCGTTAGCCCTGTTACACGGTGGCTGTGACCTGCACTCTGTCCCACTGCAGCCGTGCAGTCATCCATTACGAAGGTCCTGAAGGCGCTGGCCCGTCCGCTCGACAGTCCACTGATACCAGCCGTTGATCTCAGTCCTGACGCAGGCCTTAAGCGCCGGCGACGGCGCTGCGAACTTGCGGCCGTCATCGAGCTGGATATAGCCGTCCGACGTGACCTCAGCCGCGAAGGTCCGCCGCTTGCGGGGCTGATGGTGCACCAAGCGGTCGCCGACCTTCAGGCGCCCCACCTCGATTAGCGGCATTAGGTCGCCCGCCTTCCCGGTCAAGACCTTGGGTTTCTCGCCGAGCAACTTGCGCCGCAACACGTCGTTCGGGGTGATGTCGACGAACGGGATGGCGTCCCGCTGGAGGACAGCAAAGACCTCATCGTCAACTTCGATCGTTCTGAGGGACACCGAAGCCTCCCAAACTTGACAACTTTAGAACGTAAAGTTTACAGATTAGCAGATCGATTTAGCCGTGAGCAAGGCTTCGGTTTGGGCCGGAGAGCGTTGGCTTGCCGAGTCGACTCCCGATGTCGCTGTAGATGTCCAGCGCCCGCTCCTGGGCCTGGGCTGAAGCCGGTAATCACCCGTCAGCCACCGGACATCTCCAGATCGGTTGAGCATTGGCCTGGATGAGCCAGTCAACGAGATGCCCAGAGGCTTGACCGCGGCTATGCATATCGGCGACCTGAGCGCTGGCCGTCTATGACCACCGGCGCGGTCGGATCCGCGGCGGCGAATCGGAGAGGATACTGGGCGCCGTCGCGGTCGCCTGCGCCGCGGCCACGCTGGAAGCGCCGATGTCTTGCTGATGGCGGCCGACCACCCGCTGTACCGAGAACCGTCCCGCCGCAGCAGCGAGGACCTGACCTACCTCGGCCGTGATGCCCGGGCGGATAGGAGTGCGCCTGGCGTAGACGCCTAACCTGCGATCGATGCAAGCACGGCGAGTGATTTACTCCTAAGATCAGCCTGGGGCATGCGCCGTGAGGACGCCTTGCGGCGCGTCGGGCGCAGGAGAGCAGAGGCAAGCCGCCAAGTGGAACCCTTCGGCGAGGACAACGACGAGACCGGCGTGGCCACCGCGAGCGCGGGCAGCGCAGAGACGCTTGCCGAGGATGAGGCCATCGACTTCATCACCGCCGGCAAGGTCAAGCTGAAGGGCAACGAAGAAGTTCGGCAGCAGGTGGCCCGGGCGCTATATGTCGAGTACGGCATCCGTGTGCAGGACATGCAACGCGACTTTCCGATCAGCGTTGAGGTGGACGGGCGGAAGGTCCGGAAGAAGGCGGACATCGCGATCTTCGAGCCCGACACCGAGCACACAATGGCAAACCTGCGCCGGGTAGTGATCTGCAAGCCGGAGCCCAAGGGCGGGCGGAGCGTCACTAAGATCCGCACGTATACGCAAGCGGAGAAGGACCTCGCCGACCTGGAGACGCTGCTCGGCACGGAGGCGACCCCGCAGGTCCAGTACGGCATATGGACCAACGGGATCGACTTTTTCTTCCTGCACAAGACCACGACCAAGTTCAGCGCTAAATTCGAGCCGCAGGCGAGCTGGCCCCTCGCCGATGAGTCGATCCGGCCCGACACCGTTGCCTCCGTGGGACGGCTGCGTCGCGGCGAAGCCGGGATGCTCAAGACCGCGTTCCGCCGCTGTCACAACTACATCCATGGCAACGAGGGCATGCCCAAGGACGCGGCGTTTTGGCAGTTTCTCTACCTGCTATTCGCCAAGATGCACGACGAACGCGAGGTGCTGCGTACCGGGCGCCAGCCAGAGTTTTACGTGCTTCCCTCAGAGCCATTTAACGACGCGGGACGGCGCGCGATCAGGCGGCGGATCGCCGCGCTATTCGATGAGGTGAAGGACGAGTACAAGCTGTTCAGCGCCCGCGACGAGCTCACGCTTTCCGACCGTGCGCTGGCATTTATCGTCGGCGAGATCGCCCCCTACAACCTCACTGCAACCGACGCCGACGTGAAGGGTATCGCCTACCAGGAACTGGTCGGCGACAACCTGCGCGGCGACCGGGGGCAGTACTTCACACCACCGGACGCGGTAAAGCTGATGGTGGACATCCTCGACCCGCAGGAGCACGAGACCGTGCTCGACCCGGCCTGCGGGACCGGCGGGTTCCTCCGCGGCACGCTCCGGCACCTGCTCGATAACTGGCGTGAGAACGAGCAAACCTTTGGCCGTCCGGACACCGCCGAGCAGCTCGTCGCACATCAGGAGCGGCTGCAGGCCTACGCGGACAAGCACTTGTTCGGCGCTGACTTCGACCCGTTCCTTGCGCGAGCGTCCTCGATGAGCGTCATGATGCTGACGGCGGAGCCCGGCAACGTTTATTACATGGACTCGCTCGCCTTTCCCAAGGGACATCTCCCCGGGGTGAGGGAGGCCGATGAGCGGATACCGCTCTACGACCCCCGGCGGCCGGGTAGCGGAGTCGACGTGCTGATGACCAATCCGCCGTTCGGCACCGACATCAAGATCGAGGATCCGGAGGTCCTAGGCGCGTACGCCAACGGGGTAGCGCGCTCGTGGTCCCGCAGCAAGGCGACGGGGCGGGCCGAGGCCGGGGCCGTCGCCACATCGATGGCACCGGAGCAGCTGTTCATCCAGCGTGCCGTGCAGTGGGTCAAGCCCGGCGGGCGGATCGGCATCGTCCTGCCTAACGGCATCCTCTCTAATCCCGGTCCTACCGATGAAGGCATCCGCACCTGGATTCTGCGGAACTGCTGGGTCCTCGCGAGCGTGGAACTCCCGGTAGAGGCGTTCATTCATGAGGCTGGCGTGAATATTCTGACCAGCCTGCTGTTTCTGAAGCGCAAGACTGACAAAGAAATCGCCGAATCTGTTCTCGGTCGGCAACGATATGATTATCCAATATTTATGGCGGTAGCGGAGAAGGTTGGTATCGACCGACGCGGCAACCCCGTTTACAAGCGCCGCCCGCACGGCGAAGTGATTCTTGAGCCGCATGTGGACAAGCGGAGCATCCCAGTCCGAGGTCGGGAGCGGGACGTTGCCGTGACCCGCATGGTCAAGGCCATCGATAATGACCTACCGCAGATCGCGATGGCGTATAAGGCATTCCGTGCCAAATACCAAGAACCAGGTCTAAAACGGTGATTATCTGGATCGAGGCACACAACTACCGGTGCTTCCCTGAGTTGGTCATCGACTTGGATCGGTACGATGTCCTAGCCGGGCTGAACGGTGCGGGCAAGACCACGCTGCTGGACATCTGTATGCTGATTGGCGACATGCTCCGGCGGCAGCGAGTAGTGTCGGCGTTCTTGGAGCGAGGGGACGCAGGCGGCGCAGCGCGAGTGACAACGCTGATTGGTATGCCCTGCCAGGACTCCGCATTCCTCCAGCTCCGAGACAAGCTCCGAGAGTGGTTCCCGGCGGTCTGTCCGTGAAGCTCGCCGGCCTCGGTAACCCTGTCCGTTTCGACTGGCTAACTGACCAGGGCTTCCGGCTGGACGCGAGCCCGTATTTGTCGGGGGCTTACGACGCTCGCAAGCTCCTGGAGCAGCTGCCTGGGACGCGTCTGCTTCATGAGCTCGTGCGGACGCCAAACGGCATCTTTCACGCCGGCCGAAGTTCTCGGCGTTGGGTGACCGACCCGGACTACGGAGTACCGTTCTTCTCCAGTACGGACATCCTCGAAGTAGATTCGTCCTTTCTGCCACTGATAGCCCAAAGTGCAGTTAAGGATAATCCTCGCCTGCTGATCGAGCGCAACTGGACGCTCATAACTCGATCTGGAGCTGTTGGACGCATGGCTTACGCGCGTGCGGACGTGGATGGGTTTGCGTGCAGCGAGCATGTGCTCCGAGTGGTTGCTGATCCCGATGAAATCCGCTCCGGTTACTTGTACGCGTTCCTGTCCAGCAGGTACGGCATCCCGATGATCACCAACGCTGCTTACGGTGCAATCATTCAGCACATCGAACCCGAGCACATTGCGGATCTGCCGGTCCCGAGGTTCGGGGATTCGATCGAAGAAGAGATTCACGGGTGTGTTCAGGCGGCTGCCGACCTGCGGGCTCGGTTCCAGGCAGGGGTCGCCGCTGCCACACTCGATCTTTTCGAAAGTGCGGGGCTTCCTGAGTTGCTTGACCTCCACTGGCATAAACAGTCTCGCGAAATTGGATTCGCCGTTAACTCTATTAGCGGCGCTTCGTTGCGTGCCGTGAACTACAGCGCTCGAGCGAGGCATATAATTAACCAATTTGCGTCGGTTCCGCATAGGATGGTTGGAGAAATCGCTCGTAATGGGCAGCTTGAAACCGGCCCGCGCTTTAAGCGAATCGACAGTGATCCCGAGAACGGAATCTTGCTGGTTGGGCAACGGCAGGGGTTCTGGGCCAGGCCGGAGGGTCGCTGGATCAGCCCCAAGTACACCCCTCGCGACGTTTTCGTCGATAATGAGACGATAATGATCGCAGAGCATGGTCTCGTAGGAGAGACCGCCCTGATAGGTAGGGTGATGCTGGTCTTCGGTGAGTGGACAAGATACGCCTACACCCAAGATTTTCTGCGTTTTCGCTCGGGCATGGAAGATTTTCCGGGAGCATATATCTTCGCATTTCTGCGCTCCGAGGCGGCATTTCGGGCTTTGCGCTCGATGCTCGTTGGAACTGGCCCCCAGGAGATTAACATCAGACTGCTGTCAGGTCTGCCTATCCCTGAGTGCACCCCCGCAGACCGGGAGCGCATCGCGGCGACGGTGCGGCTGGCCTACCGCTGGCGGGATGAGGCCGACGTGCTCGAAGACAAGGCGCAGAAACTGCTCGACGCGGCGGTGCGGGACGCGGCTAGTGCAGATTTACGACAAGATGGTGACTTAACGCACAGGCCGAGGGAGGCGGACGGGACAGGCGATGGCTGAGATCATCGGCGGCGGTGATCCCGTCAACGACGCCGAGCGGGCCGTCGTCGGGCACCTGCGTGACCGAGGCCCGGCACACTGGGTCGTGCTGCACAACGTCGAGTTGCGACTGCGGGGTAACCGGAAGTACGAGATCGACGTACTAGTCGTCACCGAGTTCGCGGTGACGCTCATCGACGTCAAGGGCACCCACGGCAGGATCGAGGTGGCGGGCGGCCGGTGGTATCCCGTTGGCCGGGAGCCGTTCAGGTCGCCGGTGGAGAAGCTGAACGGCCACGCCCGGGCGCTGAAGGGGAACCTGACGCCGCACGGGCTGAGTCGGGTCTTCGTGGACTACCTCGTGGTGCTTACCGCGCCGGACGCTCGTCTGGTGGACCCGAGCACCGGCCCCGACGCCGACGCGCTGCACGTGGTCACCGGTCTCGCCGACCTGGTCCCCGAGCTTAGCAAGCCTGAAAGGGTGCGCACCGGCTTCCTCCGCGACATCGGCCAGCACCGCGACCAGATCATCGACGCACTCACGGGTGTCGTGCAGAGACGGACTGGTCCGCTGCGCTTTGGTCACTGGGAGGTCATCGAGTCGCTTGGTGAGACCGACCAGGTGACGGAGTATCGCGCGCGGAATGCCGATGCCAGGGGCGCCTCATCGGTTCTACTGCGTGTTTACCACGCCGACCCGTTTCAGCCCGCTGAGGCGCGCGCGGCGGAACGGATCGCCCTCGCCAACGCCTACGACACGCTGGTCAGGCTGCCCGCGCACGAGTGCGTGGTCCGCGCACAGGACTTCTTCGGCAGCGAGGACGAGAGCCAGTACGTCCTCGTCCTCGACGACGTCCGGGCCAGCGCGCTGCTTCTCTATCTCACGGATCCCCAGCTCGCCCTCACCATGGACGGGAAGCTGCGGGTGATCAGGGACATGCTGCGTGGGCTGGCGCACGCGCACGCCAACCGGGTGCTGCACCGGGCGCTGTCCCCATCGACCGTGCTCGTGACCTCGACCGGCGGCGGAATGCTCACTGGGTTCGACTATGCCAGGCCGGAAGATCCACGTTCGAACAGCGTCCTCGACCGGCTCGCCGAGATGCTCGACCCGGCCTATGTCGCGCCGGAGTGCCAGAACCGCCCTCAGGCGATGAGCCGAGCTTCCGACCTGTACGCGGCCGGCGTGATCGCCTACCAGGTGCTGACCGGGGAGCTTCCGTTCACCAGCTCCACGGACCAGCACCAGCGCGGAAGTGCGCTGCCGTCAGGTCCTATGACGGTCGCCGGGCTGCCACAGCCCCTCATCGACCTGCTGCGCCGGATGTGCGCGCCCTCGCCGGAAGGGCGACCGACGGCGGCGCAGGCTGTGGAGGCGCTCGCGTCTACCCTGGGCGGGGCGCCGCAAGCAAGGCGTGCCGAGCCACGGGCCGACTACCGCAACCTGCCCGAGGGATACCAGCTCACCCGCAAGTACACGGTTCAGCGGAAGATCGGCAGCGGGACGTTCGGCACCGTGTACCAGGTGTACGACAGCCTGGCGGATGCGGACCGGGCCGTGAAGATCGTCGATGGTGACCCGAACTCTCCGGTCGCCCGGCTAGAGCAGGAGTACCGCATCCTCTTGCTTCTGCCACCGCACCCGAATGTGGTCCGGGTGGAGAGCGCCGATTTTCTCGATGGCGGGGACGTGCCCTACCTGGTCTTCGAGTACCTCGACGGGCAGGACGTCAGCAACCTGGTGAAGGACCGCGCGCTCGGCCCCGCCGATACCGTCCGCCTCGGTGTCGATGTCGCGTCCGGCTTGACCTTCCTGCACGCCAACGGCGTTTACCACTGCGACATCAAGCCCAGCAACATGCTATGGACCGACCAGGGCTGCAAGATCATCGACTTCAATGTGGCCGTACTGTCATCGTCGAGCATGTCCAGGGCCGGGGGATCACTGCGTTACGTTCCGCCGGACGTCAGCCGCGTCGGACCGCCAAGCGCGGCGGTCCTGGCGGACCGCGACGTGTACGCGCTCGGCGTGACGCTCTACCAGGTGCTGACCGGTCGGTATCCGTTCACCGGTGGCGGCCCTACCCTTGGCGAGACCGCCGCTGACCCGCGGACGCTCGCCCCGGAGCTGAGCGAACTATCGGGCTCCCTCGTGGAGACACTGCTACGCGCCATCGCACCGCTGCGCGGCGACCGGTACGGCAGCGCCGCGGAGTTCCTCGGTGCGCTGCGGGCGATCGGCGAAGTACACCGCCCACCCGTTCCCGAGTTGTCCCGCCTGCCTACGCCCATCCCCGTCTCTGCCGTGCCGAACGTCAACCCGTTCGTCGTTCATCTGCAGTCGCTCTACAGCCAGTCCCCGGTCAGCAACGCGGGCACCAGGGGAGCGGACTCCTATGGCACCTACGTGGCGACGGCGCTCGATGAGCACCTGATCCCTGACGTGCTCGCCGGAGGCTATCGCCTGGTCATCATCACCGGCAATGCGGGCGACGGCAAGACCGCGTTCCTCGAGCGGCTCGTGGCGGCGGCCGCTGAGCATGGCGCACAGCCCGGCGAGTCGCGGGCCAACGGGGCGGACCTGCGGCTGCCCGGTGGACGCTGGCTGCGCACCAACAACGACGGCAGCCAGGACGAGGGCGACCGCGCCAACGACAACGTACTGCTGGGCTTCTTCGCCCCGTTCGCCGACGGAGCACAGACAAGAGATGCGGAGACGCGGCTGATCGCGATCAACGCTGGACGGCTTGTCGACTTCCTCACCGCGCATCACCAGCGGTTCGCGAAGCTCGGCTCACTGGTAAAAGCGGGCTTGCATGGTGAGCCGGCCCGTGACGGCATCGTCGTGGTGAACCTCAACCAGCGCAGCCTCGTCGCTGGAGATGACAAGGGGGCCGTTCCCGTCTTCGACCTGGTGCTTGGCCAACTTACCCACGAGCGGCACTGGGCGGCCTGCGACGACTGCGAGCTGGCCAGGACCTGCTACGCTCCGCATAACGCACGGACGTTCGCCCACCCGAGCGCCGGACCCAAGGTCGCCAGGAGACTGCGTGACCTGTACCGGCTCGTCCATCTGCGCGGCCAGCTGCACACTACGCTGCGCGATCTGCGTTCGGCCCTGGCGTTCATGCTCACGTCGGGCCGCGACTGCGCGCAGATCCACGAGCTGTACCGGGCGGGGGACACGCGACAGATCCTCACCAGCTTCTATTTCAATAGCTGGCTTGGCGCCGACGAGACCGCCGACCGTCTGCTGCGGCAGCTCCGCGAGGTCGATGTCGCGACGGTTCCCGAGCCCGTGCTTGACCGTAGGCTTGCCGCGATCGGCCCAACCGCCGGCCAGTCCATGATGACCATCGACCGGCGCGGCGACTACGACATGGAACTGCTCGCGACCGTCTTCGCGCGGCTGAGGCGCGACGATCCGGCGCCAGCCGCGGACGCGGGACTGGCTAACGTATACCTCGACGCCGCACGCCGCCGGTTCTACTTCGAGTGCGTGGATGACAAGCGCGCCCGATCTGCGCTCCCGTTCCGGTCCGCGGAGCGCTTCCTTACGTGGCTCGCGGTCCCCGGCCAGCTCGATGACCGGCTCCCCGAACTCGTCATGGCGATCAACCGAGGCGAGGGGCTGCCAGACTCGGCCCTGGCCGGCGGCGGCCTCGCGCTGGCCATCAGGGACGTGCCCGGCGGAACCATCAGGGAGTACCGGATCTTCCCCCGTTCCGCGCTCGCGCTCACCGTGGCCAGCGTGCCTGGCAGCCATTACGTGGAGAGCGAACCGGACAGCCTGGAGCTCGCGGCGATCGGGCCGGGCGGGCACGTGGCAAGGCTACGGATCAGGCTCGACCTATTCGAACTGCTCCAGCACCAGCGAGACGGTTACCTGCCAAGTGTCGCCGAGCTCCAGGGCCGTTACCTGGAGCTGGTCATCTTCAAGAACGAGCTGTCGGCGACGCCGTACCAGGAGGTGGTCCTGACGGCGAACGGGCAGGACGCGTACCGCATCAGCCGTGAAGCGAGCGGCCGACTGGTGATGACCTCGCTTGGCGTGCGTGAGGGCGGTGGCGCGGATGACGCTTAATCGCATCGACAAGGAGTTCCGGCACGAGGGCGTCAGCTACCTGGACTACAAGCAGGTGGAGATGGACCGGGCACTCACCGCGTTCTTGCCGCGCCTGTGGTGGAACGGGCAGCCCAGCAGGATCGCGCGTAGCGGCGACCTAGGCATCGAGGACTTCGTCGAGCTGATCGAAGGGCGCTCGGAGGCGTTCGCCGGGTTCGACGATTCGATCACCCGCAGGTGGGTGGAGACCCACCTGCTGGATATCGTCAGCCGGGGTAAGCCGAACCAGGCGGTAGCCGGCCTGCGGCCGTTGCACGGGTTCACCTACCGGCTCAGGAACGCCCGCAGATCCCGGCCCTACGGGGCGGACGAGCAGCTGTACGAGATGCTCAGTCATGCCTCGGGCGACGGCGGGCACGTGGCGCTGCGCATGCTCAAGGATTTCTTCTTCGCCGGCGTGGACGCGCGCACCGAGGCACCACGCCTTGGCGATGACATCGACGTGGAGACACAAGCGCTCATCAGCCTGTCGGAGGCGGTCAGAGGGCAGATCGCCGACCGTGCCGCTGGTACCCCCAGGCGGTCCTACCCGCCGCTCTACCAGCAGGCAGCTGACCACCTCGCCGACGATGTGCTGCGGCTGCTCGTACACCGCGAGTTCATCCCGCGCACGGTGCTTGTCGAGTACCTGAAGATCCTCTTCGCCTTCCACTTGGCCTTGTACCACATGAAGATCATGAAGCTGCTGCCCGCGCTGGTCCGGGGTGACCAGAACGCGAGCGCTGGTGGCGAGTTCTTCCTCGACGTCACTGGTTTGCCGGACTCCGCGCCCGCCCGGCTCGCCGAGCGGTCCGCTGCCACATGGTTTGGTCGGATCCCCTCATTCGTCCGCGCCACGTTCACTGTGAAGAAGCTGGATGACTTTGCGCAGCACCTGGCCAGGCGCAATCTGCTGCCGCGGCCCCCCGGCGGCATCTTCGGCGTGAGCGATCTGCTGCCGCTGCTCGGCCCCAGGTACCGGGAGGAACGCCTGCGCTACGCAGCCGGCCGACTGAGCGCGATCGAGGACTCCCGCGAGTCCGGCACGGATGACGACCCCACCCACGCCCACCTGCTTCAGCTCGGCACCGACGAGTTCACCACTTACATCGAGGTGATCACTTACTACCGGGTCAGGTTCCACCGTCAATACCTGACCGAGTGCATGGACTCGCTGCTCCTTAAGAACCGGTCGGGGGCGATGATCGCCCAGCCCAGGGGCGGTGCACGCCGGTTTATGTTGGACAGTCGGCTTCTTGAGATACTGCTGCAGCTGTCCTTGCTCGATGTGGACAGGCGACACGGCTTTTACACCCGGTCACTGCGCATCGATCAGTTCCTTGGCCTGCTGCGCGAGAGATACGGGCTGTGCGTCGACCGGCTGCCCGGCGGAGACGGCTTCGGCCCGGCGATCGTCACCGATCACGCAGCGCTGCGGGAGAACAGGACCGCCTTTGTCGCCAGGCTCCGAGAGATCGGCTTCTACTCGAACCTGTCCGACGCCTACCTGACCCAGACCATTACCCCCCGGTACACCATAGAGGCAGGGGCATGAGCACCGGACTGCGCGAGCTCACCGCCGACGACATCCAGACCGCGCTTGAGCGGGTACTGACGCCATCGCTGACCCGCATGCTCGCCACCCGCCAGTCCGGTCACTGCGCCCGCGTCATCGACATGGACGCGCCGCTCGCGGTCAGGCTCTGCGAACGGCTCCGTGCCGCTGCGGCCAACGGCGCCCAGGTGTACGTGCTCGGCTCCCCGCCGCTTGTCCCCGCCGAGGTCGCTGTGACCAGCACGAAACTGGTCGAGCTGCGTAACCCGGACGAGGCCGGACAGCAGCGGCCTCCACTGCTCGTCTTCGTCCCGCCGGGCACCCATGCGAGCGCTGAGGACTCATTCGGCATCGCGACCTTCGAGGAAGTACCGCTTGGCGACGTCTACGCCGACCTTGCCGACCGTCTCCTCGCCGAACTTCCCGCCGACCTGCGACGCTCCGTCACCGAAGTCCTCGCCACGGTGGACGAAGCGAAGTGGCCTCACGCGACCAGCTACGCGCGTGCCCGCTTCCTGCTGACCATTCAGCTCAACGACAACGACCCGGAGGCAGTCGGAGCTGCGCTCTTCGAACTCAGTCTCGTGCCCGACTTCGAACTGCTCGCGGACCCGGCGCTGATCCGCACCCGCACAGGGCTGAATATCGGACAGGTGACGATCCTCGCCACGCCGGATCGCCCCGAGCGGCAACGAGTACTCGCACTTGGACTTACCGATGATGCGTTTCGCGCCAGGCTCGCCGCCTTCGCCGCCGAGTGCGGGCTCGACGAGCCACGTGAGTGGGCGCGTCGCATCGTCGTGGATCGAACCAACTGGCCGCTGTCGTTCCACCGGTGGCCACTGCGGGAGACCAGGGAAACCCTGGCGGTCCAGATCACCATCGGCGACCTGAGCCTGCCCCGGGCAGGCGACCAGCCAGAACATGCCAGACATCCACTGTTGGGTAACCTGGCGGGCCAGCCGTACCTGCTGTCCGGCCCTCAGGGCCCGAACCAGCTCCCGGTCAGCTTCGACGTCCAGCCTGACCCGCGAACCCTCCCCGGCCTTGCCCGGTTCGTCGCGCAGCTTGTCTCCGAGGACGCAGGTCCCACCGGAGTTGCTGCTTCAGTGAAACTGTCCACAACCGGGCGCAGCGGATACAAGGCTACCTTCAAGCGGCTGCGTGGGGTGTCCCTGGAGCAGGGCTGGTACTACATCCGGGTGCTACCACAGGATGAGGAAGGCGTGCCCCTGCCGGTCCGGCAAGACCGCGCGGAACCGGCTAACGAAAGCGAGCGGTTCTTCGTCGTCGTCCAAGGCCCCGACCGCGACGATCTGGATAACGTGCTCCCGGCCGAGCGGGCCGAGATTCACTCAGGGGTCACCCATGCGCTACGCGCGGTGCAGTTCCACGTGCTCGACGATGGCCGGGACTGGCGGGTCGTGCAGTGCAACTCCGTCGGCTGGAAGGGGCACGACGCCGTGTACGGCGCGCTGAGCGCCTCATTCGGACGGCACGGAACGGCGGAGATCCCGCTCTCGCCCCTGCTCGCGGACATCCAGCGGCAGACTCTCGCCGTCTCCGAGCGCATGGTCCGCTTTCAGATGCGAGTGGAAGGTGGTGAGTCACCCCAGTCCGTTCTGGATGATCTGAGCTTTTCCTCAGCCTCAGGGGAGCCGGCGGCAGCGTTCTTGGTCGCGCGGGGCGCGGCGCTGCGCGCCATCCGCGGTGATGATGGCCTGATTGCCGAGGGACGTGACCTGCGGATGCTGCGCCCGGTGGCGCAGGCGTACGCGGAGGCGTACCGTGAGCTGCTCGCCTGGCAGCTCCGGCAAGCGGAGCGCGCCGACGACATGCAGCGAGCCGAGGTGCTTACCGATCTCGGCGTGACACTCGCCACCGATACTGTGGATGTCTCGATCGCCAGCCCCGACGGCACTCGTCGAACCGTGGTCCTGACCGCGCCCACCCATCCGCTGCGACTGCTGTGGCTGGTGACCTGGGCTGAGCTTGGCTACCACTGGCTGGAGAGCACGGGTGACGCGTCGCGGTCGGCGGCCGCCGCCGCCGGGCGAACTCTCGCCGTGCTCACTCCGCTCGGCTTTCCGTTCGCGGTGCCGCTCAGCGGCGGCCGTCTCACCATCGCAGCCGCGGACCTGACGCCGTACTGGGGGGCGTGCCTGCCGACGGACACTTCGGACCCGCAGGACCTGCTTGCTGGGCTCTGCCGAATGCTCCGACTGCCAGAACGCAACGTTAGCGCCCACCCGATTCCCCCGCGCGTGCTCGCCAACCGGGTGGAACGGTACCTGCGACAGCATCCCTACGTCTCCACGCTGGTGATCAGCGCGGTCAACGCAGGACGCGGCGACCAGTTGGCCGACATGCTTGTGGAGTTGGAGCGACGCAAGCAACTGCAACACATCAAGTACGACATCAGGCTCTTCGCCTTCGACGGGGCGGTCGCGGCGACGGGCGAGGCGCTAGCAAGCCTGATGCGCGACGAGTGGAATCAGGTAGAGGCCGCCCACGCCTTCGGCACCCGCCAAGCGTCTGGACTGATCCCGAAGCTGGCGGTCGCAGTGCTGCCGCTGGCCGAGTTCCGGGCCGCGACCGACGAACGTCCGGCGCACCTTACGTTCCTGTTCGACGCGTTCAGCGGCGAGACGTTCGGCGCGGCACTCGGAGAGGCATCGCCCGGACCGCTGCCTGTTCACGGCCTGATGCAGGACATCGATGTTACGTACGCAGAAGACGATGAAGGGGTGCTCTGGCATAAGCGGCCACGACACGGGCAAGCCATCGGGTTCGCTGGTGCCGAGGAAGAATGCGACATCCTCGCCGCACTGCCCGCCGTGATCTCTGCGGGTGCCGCCGCCGTGGCCACGGGACAGGTCGGCGCAGGCCTGGTGCCTCAGGTCACGCTCGGGCTCAGCCAAGCGGACGGTGCTCTGCTGCACCAAGCGCACCGGTCCAGCGACTGGGTCATCACCGTGGACCGGACCCTCGGCATGGAGTACTTCGACAGCCCGGGTAGCGTGCGGCGACCCGAATACGTGATCGACTTCGAAGGTTCAGTCGGCGGGGGACTCGGCCACCACCTCGTCATCAGCTCACGGTCCATCGAAGAGCTGCGCGCGCTGCTCGCGCCAGTGATCGGGCAGCACGGGCTCGCTGTCGATCCTCGGCACGCGGGCACGTTCTTCGAACAGCTCCGGCTGTTGTCGGGACGGCTAGCGTTCAAGCTGGCGTCGGCCACGGCGACCCAGCGGACTGAGGTGCTTGGCCTCGCGCTCGCCCGGCTATACCTGGACTACCAGCAAGTACTTGAAGATCAGGTGATAGTGCCGCTCGATGACCACCTTGAGCTGTACCGGGACGTACGGCGAGCCGCGCAGGAGGTGGGCGAGGCGGTCAGCCTACAGCGTACCGACCTGGCGCTCTGGTCCCTGGATGCCCAACGTCGGACTCTTACCTGCCGACTCGTCGAGGTGAAGTGCTACAGCGCGGTGCGCGGGGTGTCCGGTTACGAGCAGCTCAAGTCGCGGATCTCCGAACAGCTCGCACGCAGCGAGTCGGTGCTTGCCGAGCGGTTCGATCCCGCCCGCGATCTGGGGGACCGGCCGGACCGCGCGGTCCGCAACGCGGAGTTGGCGGGGCTGCTGCGGTTCTATCTCGGCCGGGCGGTCCGGCACGGCACGATGCGCGACGACGCGGCCCGCGAAGCAGAATGGCTACTCGCAAACCTCGACACCAGGCCGTACCAGCTGCGGTTCACTCGGACTGGGCTGATCTTCGACCTGTCGGGCACCGGCGAGAGTTCGTCGGTGGAAGGCGGGATTGAATACCGCCGCATAGGCCGTGACCTTATGGAAGATCTGCTTGAGGCGATGCCAACCGATGCTGTGTTGGCGGCCAAGGGCATGGCGCCAACGGTGAGCTCGCTTGACGTGTCGCTGGCGAGGGTGGCCGACGCCGCGTTCCGCGCGCCGCAGCGTAGTCATGAGACGCCGTCGGAGCTGATGGTTGAGGAATCCCTCGATGACCTAGGCGTAGACCTCCCCACGCCTGACCTGACCTCAGGCGTCGCGCAGACCGGCGCCGGAGACGGTCTTGTTCGCGAGGTTGAACTGAGACCTGACCCTCAAGGGGCGTTGGCGTCCCCGGCCGCCACCGCTGGCGAAGGGTCTCTTGCGGTGACTGAGGGCGCCGCCAGTTCGGTGGCGGGCCCAGTTGCGGAATTGGGGGCGCGTCGGCCGCATGTCTTCCTCGGGACCAGCCGACCGTCGCCTCAATACGGTGTCCTCGGTCACGACGCCATCGGGCGTACGGTCGCGCTCGATCTCAACGAGACACATACGATCAGCCTGTTCGGCGTGCAGGGGAGCGGTAAGAGCTACACCCTGGGGTCGGTCATCGAAGCCGCTGCCCTACCGGCGCCGCCGGTCAACCTGCTGCCGAGGCCACTGGCCACGATCGTCTTCCACTACAGCCCAACACTCGACTACCAGCCCGAGTTCACGAGCATGGTCGCGCCGAACACGGAACCATCGCAGGTTCACGACCTGGTGTCCCGCTATGGCGGCGCGTCGGCCGCGCTAGGCGATGTCGTGATCCTGGTGCCTGCCGACCAGCTCGAGCAGCGGCGGCTTGAGCACCCTGAGCTCACCGTGCTGCCGCTGAAGTTCGGATCGAGCGAGCTTCGCGCGGAGCACTGGCGGTTCCTTATGGGCGCGGTGGGCAACCAGTCCACGTACATCAGGCAGCTGCAGCGGATCATGAAGGCACGCCGAAACGAACTCCGGCTCGGCGTCATACGTGAGGGAGTAGCCGAGTCGGGTTTGCCGGACAGTCTGAAGCAACTCGCCCAGCAGCGACTCGACTTGGCTGCGGAGTACATCGACGATTCCGTGTCCATTAGGGACGTCGTCCGGCCCGGCCGGATGATCGTTGTGGACCTGCGAGACGAGTTCATCGAGAAGGACGAGGCACTCGGCCTGTTCGTGGTCTTGATGCAGCTCTTCGCGGACGCGCAGCGCGAGCGGTTCAACAAGCTTGTTGTCTTCGATGAGGCGCATAAGTACATCGACAGCCCGGATCTCGTCGATGGCCTGGTAGCAAGCGTCCGGGAAATGCGGCACAAGGGCATGAGCGTCCTTGTGGCCAGCCAGGATCCGCCATCGGTCCCGATCAAGCTGATCGAACTGTCCGACGTGGTGATCCTGCACAAGTTCAACTCGCCGGCATGGCTGCGGCACATGCAGAAGGCGGTGGTGTCGCTCGCAGACCTCACCCCGGCGAAGATGGCGAGCCTGGCCCCGGGAGAGGCATACGTCTGGTCAAGTCAGTCCACAGAACCGGACTTCACGCGAGGTGCGGTGCGTCTGCGCCTGCGCCCGCGAATGACGCAGCACGGTGGTGCTACCAAGACCGCGGTTGACTGAACGCCGGAGCGTGGCGCGCGGTCGGTCGGCATTTCCCCGGGGATCCAACAGGCCCGTAACCTGCTGATGTTTTCGAGAACTTGTAACACCAGGCGCCCTCTTGGCGCTTGGCGCTTGTCGTATATGTCTGTTTTGTGCGCTTCTCGTTTCTGATCTTGATCGGCCCTTTTGCCACCCTTGTTGCATGGTCAGTCCAAGCTTCACACCCATGCACCACCTGACGATCGTGGTCAGTTCCGCCGTCCCCGGCAGGCCGGTGATGGCCTAACGGCGGTCGTTGCGACCCTGAGCAAGGGGTACGACCTGGATTACGTCTGGAAGCAGGTCGACCGCGGCCCGACGAAGGACGCGGCCGGGTACTACATCCAGGCCAGCGAGAGCGGGGGAGAACCGCCCGGCCGGTGGGGGGGCCCGGGCGCGGAAGCGCTCGGCTTTGCGCAGGGCCAGACGGTCGAGCGCAAACCTTACGACCTGCTGTTCGGCGAGCGCAGAGCCCCCGACGGCACCCCGCTGGGCAGGCCTCCCGGCGACGGCCGGAAAGCCGCCGACGTGTACGCCCGGCTGCTGGCCGCCGAACCGCACGCCACCGCCGAACGCAAGCGCGAAGTCCGGATCCAAGCCGTCGGCCAGGCCCGGCAAAGCCCCCTCTTCTTCGACCTGACCGTGTCGCTCTCCAAGTCAATCTCGATCTTCCACGCCTCGCTCGGCGAGAACGCCCGCCTGGCCCGCCAGGCCGGCGACAAAGAAGGCGACGCGTACTGGTCCGCCCTGGTCACCGAAGTCGATGACATGATCTGGCAGGCGGTCTGGGCCGGGTTCGGCTACTTCCAGCGCGAGGCCGGGTACACCCGCACCGGGTCCCACGGCACGCGAGTGCACGGCCGGGAAACCGGCCAGTGGCACGAGGCCGGCCTGGCCGTCGCGCACTGGCTGCAGCACACCTCCCGCGACGGCGACATGCAGCTGCACGTCCACTCCCAGATCGCCCACACCGCCCGGACGGTCACCGACGGGAAATGGCGCGCCCCGGACTCGCTGGGCTACAACGAGCACATCGGCGCGGTCGCCGCGATCGTCGCCCAGCACCTAGAAGAAGCCCTCACCCGCCGGTTCGGCCTGGACTGGGTCGCCCGCGACGACGGGCACGGATTCGAGATCAAGGGCATCTCCGGGCAGATGATGCGCCTGTTCTCCTCGCGCCGCGAGTCGATCACCGCCGACCTGCGCGCCCGCGCGGCGCGGTTCGAGCAGCAGTATGGCCGCGCGCCGTCGCAGCGCGAACTCGCGCAGCTCGCGCAGGCGTCGAACTTCGCCACGCGCAACGCCAAGCACGGCGCGCTGGATGTCGCGCAGGTGCACGCGGGGTGGGCGGACAAGCTCGCGCGCACGCTCGGCGTGATCCTGGCGTCGGTCGCGCCGTCGGTGTGGCATGCGCGCAGCGGCCGCGCGGCCGCGCATGCGCACGGCGCAGACGGCGCGGCCATCGGTGAGCTGGAGGTGGCGCGGGCGGCGCAGAAGGCGGTCGCGCTGGCCCAGCAGGAAAAGAGCACGTGGACCCGGCCGGATGTGATCAAGTACCTGGGCCGGGTGCTGCCCCGCTCCGGGATCGAGCCCGACGCGGCCGCCGCTCTGCTGGAAACTCTCGCGGACCGGGCGCTGGCCTCGGAGTTCGAGCCGGTGGTGTGCCTGGAGGCGCCCGAGCCCGCGCAGGTTCCGGCCAGTTTGCTGCGCGCCGACGGTCGCAGCGTCTACCAGCGGCACGGCGGCATCCGCTACGCCACACGCGCGCAGCTGGTCATGGAAGAGCGCATGCTCACGCAAGCCCGCGCCGGCGGCGCGCCGCGCCTGGACCGCGCACAAGCCGCGCACGCGCTCGGCGCGGACCCGGCGCGGCTCGAGGACGCGCTGACCGGACGCACAGGCGCGGCGCACGACCAGCGCACGCGAACCGGGCTGCGCCAGGACCAGGCCGCCGCGGCGCTGTCGGCGCTGACCGACGGCACGCGCGTGTCCGTCATTAACGCCCCGGCCGGATCCGGCAAGACCCGGGTGCTGACCGACGTCGGCCGCGCGTGGGCTGCCGCGGGTATCGGCCCGGTGGTGGGGATCACCGCAGCGCAGTCGGCCCGCAACACGCTGGCCGCCGGGGTGCCGCTGTCGTACAACAGCGCCCAGTTCCTGGGCCACCTCCCGAGTCGGCGCGGCGCCCGCGGCCCGGTCGAGACTGGCCCGGCGCCCCTCCTGGTGATCGATGAGGCCTCTACCATGCCCGGCCCGGACCTGGCCGACCTGATCAGCTACGCCGAAGCCCGCAGCGGGAAGGTGATCCTGGCCGGAGACACCAGCCAGCTCCAGGCGGTCGAGAACGGCGGCGGCATGTCCCTGCTCGCCGACGCGCTCGGCTATACCCGCCTCGCCGAGCCGACCCGGTTCCGCGCCGCCTGGGAACAGGCAGCCAGCCTGCGCCTGCGCGACGGGGACACCAGCGTGCTGACCGCCTATGACGAGCACGGCCGGATCATCGGCGGCCAGCCGGAGGAGATGATGGACGCGGCCGCGGCCGC
>Ga0187783_10000711_pt1 | contig 24304 bp, 20 predicted proteins | sample 1015_SJ02_MP02_2_FD_132471 | JGI IMG/M metagenome (GOLD analysis project Ga0187783, IMG submission 132471) | Tropical peat soil microbial communities from peatlands in Department of Meta, Colombia - 1015_SJ02_MP02_20_MG | ecosystem: Environmental > Terrestrial > Soil > Wetlands > Peat | place...
TCGCTCAGACTAAGCAGAACACAATCAATTTGCAAGAAGCCCATGAGTGCTTGGTCGCCCTAAAGTAACAGAACAAATGGCGAAGAGGATCGCGATCAAGGTAGCAGCGAAACGCCTGTCACGCCGGCACGGGGGCCTCCAAAGCCGCCGCCATGAGGCGCATCCAACCGACTGCCTTCGAATCCATGCGGGCCCTCAGAGAGAGTTGGCCTCTGCCAAGTAGGCCGAGCGCAGGCTACTTGACTGGTACAGGCTGCTCTGCTCATCGAAGCTGCGGGACTTGATCTTGGCCGCAGTGCGGTTCACTTCGTAACCATGAGGCAAGCGATGAGATAAGGATGCTGAATCCTCGACACACCAAGCGTCATCCATTAGTTTGAATTCAAACGAGTGCTGGAGCCGACGGGTGATGCCAACGCGACACAATGGGTCGGAAAGACAGGTTCGGGCACTGAATGCCTTTATTAACCTGGTACGCGCGACCGACTCAGTCGCGACGCGGCTGAACGCGCCGATCGAAGCGCAAGGGCTGACTGCGCCACAGTTTGGCGTTCTCGAGGCGATCTATCACCTTGGGCCGATGTGTCAGAAGGCCCTTGCTGGGAAGCTGCTGCGCAGCAGCGGGGATGTTACGGTGGTGGTCAACAATTTGGAGAAGCGAGGCTGGGTGCGGCGCGAACGGCAGGTCGAGGACCTTCGAAAGATTCAGATTCAACTGACGCGAGAGGGGCGTCGATTGATCGAGCGAATCTTTCCCCAACACGCAGAAGACATCGCCAGGGAGTTAAGTATCCTCGAACCCGAGGAGCAGGAAGAGCTGCGAAGGATTTGCCGGAAATTGGGCAAGGGCCTCGCAGAGGGAAGCAAGGGCGGTGCCGGGGCGAAGACAAGGGTAACCCTCGCGCCCGAAAGCCTCGGCGCTCGCCCGGACGAAAAGAAGCACGAACATGCTCGAGGTGCGGCCGAGTGAACAAAGACGTGGTCGCGAACCGGGCATAGAAGCAAGAGGTCTTACAACTAGAGGCTCGGAGATCAGCAGGCGGGCGATTTGGCAAGCGGAGGAGCAAGATGGCGGATTCGTCGACCAGCATCGTGCCGTTGTTCGGCAGAGTTTTGATGGCGGTGATATTTCTGATCAGCGGACTGTTTAAGATTGCCGGATATGGGCAGATCGTCGCCTATGCGGCTGCGAAGGGCCTGCCGCTCGCGGGCGTGGCCATCGCGTGCGCCGCGGCAGTCGAAATTCTGGGCGGCCTGGCCGTGCTGGTCGGTTTCCGGGTGCGAATCGCGGCCTGGGTTCTGTTCCTGTATCTGATTCCGACGACGTTCGTCTTCCACAGATTCTGGGCAGTCGAGGGAGCGGTCCGGCAGGACAACATGGTCCATTTTCTGAAGAACCTGGCGATCATGGGCGGGCTGCTGGTTCTGGCGGCGTACGGAGGGGGCGCGTATTCGGTGGACGCGCGAGCGGATAGCAAGGCACCCGCAGCGGATTAGGGTCCACTCAATTCCCATAAGGAGTCGAAAGATGACAGTCATCGAGAAACATGCCGAGACTTCCGCACCGATCCACGAGTTGCTGGCCAAGCGATGGAGTCCCCGGGCGTTCGACAGCCGGCCCGTCGAGCCGCAGAAACTGCGGAGCCTTTTCGAAGCGGCGCGCTGGGCGGCTTCCTCCTACAATGCTCAGCCTTGGTATTTCATTGTGGCGACGAACGACGATCCGGCGAGCTTCCATCGAGTTCTGCAATGCCTGGTCGAGTTCAATCAAGCCTGGGCGAAAAACGCCCCGGTGATCGGTCTAAGTGTTGCCGGGCTGAAATTCGAGCACAATGGTCAGACGAACCGGCACGCCTTCCACGATGTAGGGCAAGCCGCGGCGAATCTCGCGCTCGAGGCGTCCGCGCTCGGTCTGCAGATTCACCAGATGGCGGGAGTTCTGCCGGACAAGGCGCGCGAGCTCTTCAACATTCCCCAGGGCTACGAAGCAGTCGCGGGATTCGCGCTAGGATATCCCGGCGATCCTGCCGCGCTGCCCGATCAGCTGCGCGAACGCGAAGTCGCGCCGCGCGAGCGAAAGCCGCTCAAGTCGTTCGTCTTTAGCGGCCAATGGGGCGAGACGGCTCCGTTCGTCAAGTGAGCAGGGCCGGGCGCGAGGCAACCTGTTCGCACCGGGCAAGTTCCTATGAGCCATGGGGCCTGACCAATTTACTCGAGGTGCGTCGATGCGCGTGTTTTTTTTCGTTTTCGTCGCTGTTTGCTTGAGCGCTTGTGCAAGCCCAGCTCGTGCTCAGGTTGAAATATTCGGCGGCTACTCCTATTTGCGCCCGTCGCTGACCTACACCGAGACAGTCGTGGGCTGCACTGTCGGGGTTCCCGGATGCCCGGCACCCACCGCGGTCACGGCTCATCCAAACCTAAACGGCTGGGAGTTGACCGGCGTCGTTGACGCGTACCATTGGCTCGGACTGGCCGCAGATTTTGGCGGGAACTACGGATCGGTGCGCGGCGCCAGTGCGCACGCCAACACCTACCTGCTTGGACCTCAGATTCGACTGCCGGGGCCGATTTCGCCCTTTGCCCACGCGTTCGTGGGCGAGGCCCAGGAAAGAATCGGAGGCGCGATCACAACCGAGGGGTCCTACATCATGCCCGGATCTTCCAACGCGTTGGCGGCGGCGGTCGGGGCGGGACTCGATATCAAGATCTTGCCGCTTGTGGCTCTGCGCCCGATTCAGTTGGATTACGTGGTCACGCGTTTTGGGTCGGGAACCCAGAGCCAGCCGAGGGCCTCGGCTGGGCTGATGATTCACTTCTAATTTCTTGAGGGTTTCCGGCGATTCCTACCTCTGCGACCTGGTCCGCCGCGGCGTTCCGCGCTCTGTGTCCTTCCCGAATTCTCCTCTGAAGCGGCTCCGTGAAGCAGCGTGTGTACCGATGCGCGGTGCGCACCGACGTTTGCTGTGCTGTGCCTGGTTTCGGGTATGTTAGCCTCGCGGCGTGATTTCCTCTTTCATTGAACCTCGGTTGAGGACTAGAGCCTATGGGGCGTGCGAGGCCTGATGCGTGCCGTCGACGTCATCCGCAAAAAGCGCGATGCGGCGGAGCTGAGCCGGGAAGAAATCGAATTCCTTGTTCGAGGGGCGACAACCGGCTCAATTCCCGACTACCAAATCGCCGCATTCTTGATGTCCGTCGTTTGGCGGGGCCTGAGCCACGAAGAGCTCGCCGTGCTGACCGAGGCCATGCTGCGCTCGGGCGAGGTGCTGGATTTTTCCGCTCTGCGCGGATCGAAGATCGATAAGCATTCAACAGGCGGAGTGGGGGATAAGACCTCACCCGTGATTGCCGCGGTGGTGGCCGCGGCGGCGGTCGACCTTCCGCTCGGACGCAAACGCGTCTATGTCCCCATGATCAGCGGGCGCGGGCTGGCTCATTCAGGCGGAACGCTCGACAAGCTTGAATCCATCCCCGGGTTCAACGTGAACCTGCCCCTCGCAGAGTTCCGCGGCGTGCTCGAGCGGTGTGGCTGCGCACTGATCGGGCAAACGCCCGAAATTGCGCCGGCGGACAAGAAGCTGTACGCGCTGCGCGACGTCACCGCCACGGTCGAAAGCCCCTACCTGATTTGCGCTTCGATCATGAGCAAGAAACTGGCGGAGGGGATCGACGCGCTCGTGCTCGACGTCAAAACGGGCGAGGGGGCCTTTATGAAGAGCGAAGCAGACGCGGATCACCTTGCGCGCCTTATGGTCGAGACTGGGACGCGCATGGGGAAAAGGGTGGTCGCGCTGATCACGGCCATGGACCAGCCACTCGGCCGAAAAGTTGGAAACGCCCTCGAAATCGACGAATGCCTCGATGTATTGCACGGCGGCGGACCGCCCGATTTGCGCGAACTGTCGATTGAGCTGGCCGCCTGGATGTTCGTTCTGGGCGGGCGCACAGCGGACTTGGCCGAGGGGCGCGCGCTGGCCGCGGAGCTGATTGCATCCGGCCGCGCACGTGATACATTCCGCGAGGTCATTCGAGCGCAAGGAGGCGATCCGGCCGTCGTCGATGATCCCGGGCGGCTGCCGCGCGCGCAGCATTGGGCCAAGGTAAAGGCCGTGCGCGCCGGATTCGTTACCGCCATTCGCTGCGAGCAGGTGGGCCTAGCGAGTATGATGCTCGGCGGCGGGCGCGAAAAGAAAGAGGATGCGATCGACCCCGGGGTGGGCCTGGTCATCGAGAGAAAAGTGGGCGAAGCGGTCGAAGCAGGCGCGACGCTTTGTACGGTCCACTACAATTCGGATGCCCGGCTGGCCGAAGTGACCGACTTGTTGTCGAGAAGCTTCACCCTCGGCGACGTGGCGCCCGAGTCTGCCCCGCTCGTGCGCAAGATCCTTGGCGCAGACTAGCCATCGGCTAAGGCAGAAGTGCACGGCTGTGAGCGTGTGACTTATGGACGCCGGGTGGGACAGCGGTCATTTACGCTCCCTACGGGTTGCGCCCCCGCGTGCGCAGTCCTGCATGCCGGGTGAGAGGAACTGAATGCATCGATTCGTCGGCGTTCTCGGGATGCTGGCCATGATGGGACTGGCCTTTCTGTTTTCGACCAATCGCCGCGCGATTCGCTACAAGACGATCGCCTGGGGACTTGGTCTGCAGATCCTGTTTGCTTTTCTGGTGCTCCGCTGGGACGCGGGCCGAAATGCTTTTCAGTGGCTGGCCGATAAGGTGAATTGGTTCCTGGGATTTGCCGCCTACGGAGCAACCTTTGTTTTCGGCCCCCTGGGGCAAAACGTGAAACCTTGGGGCGTCGTCTTCGCGTTTCAGGTTCTGCCTACCATCATTTTTATCGCCGCTGTGTTTGCGCTCCTCTACTACATCGGAGTCATGCAGGTGATCATTCGTGGCGCCGCCGTCCTGATGACCAAGCTCATGGCCGCAAGCGGGGCGGAGTCGCTGAACGTGGCGGCCAGCATTTTCATGGGACAAACGGAGGCGCCGCTGACCATTCGCCCTTATCTGCCGGAAGTTACCGATTCCGAGCTGATGACGATCATGACCAGCGGCATGGCGCACGTCTCGGGCGGAATCATGGCGGCCTACATCCTCTACGGTATTAAGACCCAACATCTTTTAACCGCTGTCATCATGACAGCTCCGGGAACCATATTGCTCTCGAAGATGCTAGTGCCGGAAACCGAAAAGCCGCTCACGGCAGGCAAGGTCGAGATGGCCCCCATGGAACGCGATACCAACGCGCTTGCAGCGATCGCGCGCGGCACGACCGACGGCCTGAATCTTGCAGTCAATGTCGCCGCCATGCTGATTTCTTTCATCGCCTTGATTTACTTGGTCGACGGAATTTTCCTCGCCATTCACGGCCACGCTGCGTGGTTTCCTGGGAGCCTCGAGCAGGTATTCGGGTGGCTGCTCTCACCCATTGCGTGGCTGATCGGCATTCCCTGGCGAGACGCGCCGACCATCGGCAACCTGCTGGGGCTGCGCATGGTGACGAACGAGCTGATCGCCTTTCAGCGCTTAGGGCCGATGGCTGTCTCGCACATCATCAGTGACCGTTCGTTCACCATTGCGACGTTCGCACTCTGCGGCTTTGCGAACCTGAGCTCGATCGGCATCCAGATCGGCGGAATCGGCGCGCTTGCGCCCAATAAGAAGTCCGATCTTGCGCGACTCGGCATTCGCGCCATGCTCGCCGGTACGATGGCGAATCTGATGTCCGCGTCGATCGTGGGGATCATGTTGCGCTGATCCCCCGCGGCGGGATGACCTACGGTTCCTGCTAACCGCCGGAGCGGGGCTTTCTGAATCTATGACCAGTGCCAGGGCGCCTCGCGATCGAAGTTCCGAGTTTTCTCGGGCCGAACGTGCCGCGGACTTCGTTCTGTCGAAAACCAAACTGCGGCCCAGAGTGGCCCTTGTGCTCGGTTCCGGCCTCGGTCGATTCGCGGACGAACTCACGGCCGCGAGCCCCATCCCCTACGGGCGAATCCCGAATTTTCCCCACTCGACTGCGGTCGGACATCGGGGACGCCTTGTTGTCGGCAAAGCCGCAGGCGTGGCCGTTGCGGCTATGCAAGGTCGCGTGCATCTCTACGAGGGCTATTCGGCGCGCGAAGTGGTCTTTCCGATGCGCGTGCTCGGACGCATGGGCATCCGCGCTGCAATTCTGACGAATGCCGCGGGCGGCATCAATTCCGGGTACAGACAAGGTGCCCTGGTGGTCATCCGCGATCACATCAATCTACAGGGCATAAATCCGCTGATTGGCGCAAATGACGAGCGGTTCGGCGTGCGCTTTCCCGACATGACGGAAGCGTACGCCAAGGGGTATCGCGAGATTGCGCTTGCGGAAGCGGCGCGGCTCGGCATCGAAGTGCACGAAGGTGTTTACGCGGCTCTGCCCGGGCCGAGTTACGAGACGCCAGCCGAGATTCGCTATCTGCGCACGGTTGGCGCCGATCTGGTGGGCATGTCGACGGTGCCGGAAGTAATTGCCGCGCGACATATGGGGATTCGCGTCCTCGGAATTTCTTGCGTCACGAATATGGCCGCGGGCCTTCTCGACAAGCCGCTCAGCCACGGGGAAGTGCTCGAGACCACCGCCCTGGTCGGCAGCCAGTTCGTTGCCCTGCTTCGTGCCGTGATCCCGCAGATTGCTTCAACTCTTCCTCGAAACTGACACGCCCGGTCGCTCTCCCGGCGCCGCTCGACCACTGTGAGATTTGACAGGCCCGCGCGGGCACAGATCGACGGAAACTCTTCGCGCATACCGAAAGTGAACCGCCGGAAAGGATCTCGAAAATGGCACAGCCTTCCAAACCGACGAAGCCGAAAATCCTCACCATCTGCCTCGCCCTGGCGCTCACGATCGTCGGGATCGCCTCCTTCCCGATCCTCGGGAAGACACCATCGCCGAAGTCTGGTACCGCAGGAAACCGAGCTGGCCCGGCCGCGGATCAGAGGATTGATCCGGATGCGATTGCGATCTTGAACAAAATGGGGGGGTACCTGCGCAGCTTGAAGGCATTCCAGATTCACTCGGTCACGCGACGAGAGGATGTTCTCGACGACGGTGAAAAGATCGAGTACGACGGGGTCGTCGATCTACTGGCTCGGCAACCGGACCGGTTGCGCATCGAGGTCGATAACGACCGCCAGCATAGGCTCTATTTATACGACGGCAAGACGTTTACCCTGTGGGCTGAACGCGTCAACTACTACGCCACCGTCGCGGCGCCTCCAACCATCGGCCAGCTGAGCGACGAACTCTACAGCAAGTTTGGTATCGATGTTCCCCTTGGGGACCTGTTCCTGTGGGGTACGCCCCGGTCAAAGGTCGACGAAATCACAGCGGCCACGGACATTGGACCCAGCCCAGTCGAGGAAACCACCTGTGAGCAATATGCATTTCGGCAGGCGGGTCTCGACTGGCAGATTTGGATTCAACAGGGGGATTTTCCTCTGCCCCGAAAGTTCGTCATCACAACCCTTACCGACGACGCGCGACCCCAATACAGTGCCGTTCTGACCTGGAGCCTTGCTCCTTCATTCGACGAAGCGGCCTTCACATTTGACCCTCCCAAGGGTGCGCAGAAGATTGTCTTCGCAGGGGTCAGATCTTCCCCAAGCAACGAGCGATAAAGGGGGCAGGGAACGGAGGTGAATATGAACCGACTTTTGCGACACATGTTTCTTGCCTGTCTCGCATCTCTGCTGATCGGGGCGCAACCCTCATTGGCCCAGCGGAGAGGTGCTGGCGGCGGTGTTCCGCGGAGCAGCGCACAAACGAGCGTGAACCGCGGCAACAACGCAAACTTTAACCGAAACACGAACTTCAACAACAACCGAAACGCGAACGTAAATCGCAATGTGAACGTCAACCAGAATGTGAACGTCAATCGCAACGTGAACGTCAACCGCGACGTCAATGTTCACGGTGGTTACTATGGCGGCGGGTACGGTGGCGGCTACTATGGCGGAGGCTGCTGCTATCACCCCGTGGCTACGGCGGCGGCGGTGACCGCGACGGCCGTGGCGACTGCGGCCGTAGTGGGGTCAGTTGTGAACACCCTGCCCCCTGCGTGTTCGGTCGTTGCGGTCAACGGGATCACTTATCAGCAGTGCGGCAGCACTTGGTACCAACCTCAGTTTTCCGGCACATCCACCACCTACGTCGTCGTGAATGCGCCGAACTGACGGTTTGGTCCTGACGGTCGAGTGGCTCAGAGCAAGAAGCGAAACCTGAGCGCAAAGCGAAGATAGATATCAATCAGAAAGACGTTGTACAGGGCGCGTGCCACGGGAGCAATTCCTGCCAGTGATTCGAAGGGGCTAGCCATTGTTGTGGATCTCGCTTTCGCTTCGCACTCTGCCAGGAGGGCCGGGGGCGTCCACTTACGGATCACTTTCATGCCGACGAACAGAACCGCTAAGTCGTCCATCTGGCCGATCACGGGAATGAAGGTGGGGATGAGCTGAATCGGACTGACAATATATGCTACGGCACAGCCTGCCGCGGCTTTGGCAGGCCAGGGGACCAACCGATGTTTCAAGAGAAGGGTTAACGTTCGAACTCGAAGGACCAAAAACTTGAGGTCTGGTCTCGACTTGACGCCTTGCGCGCGCGGCCCCGTTCGCTCGACCGCGGAGCCACTGGCCAAAATGCGCATGTCCTTCCCGGACGTCTCCAAACCTTCATCTCCGAGGCGGCTAGCTACGATCAAATCGCGAAGCCGGCGAACACGAATGCAAACTACAGAAGTATTGCCTTACACGGAACTGTCAGAAGTGGCAGGTCAGCGAGGAGATTTGCGGGTCTCAAGCAAACGAAGCGGCTTTTTCCTGATCTCCCGGCCCGCGTCGATCGCGAATCTTCGAAATGAACCGAAGTGAGATCTTCTAGGGTGGGTGCAGGATCAGGAATGTTTGGTGACCCGAGCGAAATCTGTGACTATGCTGCCGCGACGTCGCTTTCCGCTTTGATCTCGCCGGCGCGAATCACTTTCACGAGCGCGGCATGATCGCGCTCGGCCTGGTCCGCATAGGAAGTCCCAAACTCGATGAGGGCTGAATCGAATTGATCGTTCTTGCCTAGGTACCCGCCAATGAGCGCGGCATCGCCAGTCCGTGCGTGAGCGCGCGCCAGCGTCCAGCCGCAGATGTCGACGTATTCGAGCCAGTCTCCTCGCGTCATATTCTCCAGATCGATTTTCATTTTCATGTCGCGGAGCTGGCGGAAATAATAGCTGCGGCCGGAGGAATCGGTTGTCCATCCGAGAAACACGTCGCTTGCCGATTGAAGCATGCGCTGCCCGGTTACCACACGCTCGCCGTGGGTGGCGTACGGGCTCTTGCCCGCGTAGGGCTCCAGCACGGAAGGAAGGGCCTCTTTGATTTGCAGGAGCATGGGATCGTGCTCGCCGGCCATCAGCAAGGCCACACCGCACCGCGTTCCTACGCTGCCCACGCCCACTACCTTCCGCGCCACATCAAGAATGTGGTAGCGATCCAGAATCACGCGTCGCTCGGCAGGAAGAGTCTCGCGATACTCCCGGAACTTCTCGATCACGTATTTGAGCTCTACGTCGCTCTCGCGCGGGTGGTAGACGAGGGGGGGATGATCCACGATTCTCGTGCGGCCGTGTATCACGTCCGCGATTCGGGGGAAAATGTGCTCGGCGGTCTGCAGGCGGGCCTTCTCTTCCACTTCCTCCCAGCGTTTTTTTGCCGCCACGGTCCTGGCTTCTTCGATGAACACCTCGGCATCCATGCGCGAATACCATACCTCTAGCGCGCGCATGCGCCCATATTGGCGCATGTGATCGCGATACGATTGCGCCATCGTACGCACAGCGTCACCACAGCGCCCGGCGTTCAAGCCGAGTTCACGCGAGGCCAAGACAATGCTCGCCGCCAATCGCTTCACATCCCACTCCCAGGGCGCCGACAGGGTTTCATCGAAATCGTTGATATCGAACACCAGCCTGCGCTCGGGGCTGGCGAAACCTCCGAAGTTCGACGCGTGGCAGTCACCGCAGGCCTGCACGCGAATCCCCGTCGTGGGCGTCTTCGCGAGATCGCAGGCCATCACCGCCGCCGACCCGCGGAAAAATGCAAACGGCGATTGCTGCATGCGACCGTAGCGGATGGGCAAGAGCTCCGCGAGACGACCGCGATCGGATTGCCGCAGTATTTCCACGGGGTCCGGGCGCCCCGCCCAAGTAGCAAACTCGGCATGGGAACTTCGGGGAAGTTTTTGACGCAAAGCTCTTCCGCGCATCATGCGTTCTTCAATGCTCGGCCCAACCACTCTTAGATCTTCGCGTCGAATGCTCTGAACCTTCGGAACCTTTCGTGGTGCGGCCATGTCATCTAGTCCTAAGTGGAGATGGAAGCCAGGGGGCGGGCAAAGTTGTTGGCCCTATACCTATTTTTTCTTCGAGGTTATCGCCATTGTCCAGGCGAGTAATCATGCGACCACAGAGTCGGCTCGGGCCAGGTTGTGGACAACTGGCAAAACACGCAGGATGTCCGGACGTAGAACGGGGTCCGGAGTTCTTGTATCACCGTGAATTTCGCAAGGGCGCAGCGGAACGGTCTGGCATCGGTTTCCCTAGCGCAAGGCGTTGGAACCGCAGGGGAAAGGACGACGTGGGGCGGGTCAGTCTGGCTAGATCCCCTGGCCTGAGCCAGCATTCGTGGGGGGGACGGTACGCCCCATACTCTCCTTCGATTACTCTATCGATGCTATGCATGACCGAATCATCTCCAGTGATCCAGGCGGGCATCAATGGATTTTGCAGGTCGCCATGCCAGGCTCCATTTGAAGTGGGTTCCCGATTCATTCAGGCTCGCTATCAACACGGTTTTCAGCTTTTTCCTTTCGGATGACTTCTACGGGTGCGTGACTGAGTTTCGCATAAACGCGGCTACGTCGCCGCAACGGCCACCAGTCATAGAGATATGTTTCCATTGGCCGCCACATGGCCACCCAGCCGGCAATCGTGAGACCCTCACGCGCGATGGTCGCCCACGTGCCAGATTGCCGGCTCAGCAGCAGTTTGCTGAGAATGAGGCAAACAGAGAGGAAGGCCAGCCCCACAAAAAGACTTGTCCGGCCTTGTTTCAGGAGACGCTTGAATCCGAGATCGGTAATTTCGGCGCGATGCGCAAAATGATTGTGGATGGCGGTCTTAATCAGTTCTTTTGGGTCCTCGGCTGGCCACTGCTCCAGGTAGATGCGCAATCTGATTGGAGCATCGAACGAAAACTCCTGCGCCCAACTGACGATGAATTCTTCCGCGTCGTCGTCAAGGTCCTTTTCAACGAACGGAGAAGGATCCATCGAGTTGAACAGTTGGCTCATTTCCCGTAGCTTCACGCTTATGTAGTGCGGATGCGGGTGTTCCATGATCAATCCATCGTCGCTGATTGGATTTTGAGATCGACAGCACACCGAGTCAAGATTGACGAGCCCCAAAGGACTATCTGCGACTGCAGGATTCATCGCCTTCTCTGCAGAGCACCACGCCAGGGACTGTCGATGGGCCGCGGTCACAAAAGCAGGCGAGCGCATGTCGGGACCCAAATCCCGATAGGGCGTAACCCCTGTTGACGAAGCCGCTTGCGGTGTGCTCTAAGCTTATCCCGAGACGGCTTGGAGTGACTTCGTGCCCGCATTTTTTACCTCTCTAGTCGGTTACCTGTGACCGACCAGAAGTGTCCGCGAAGATCACTGCCGCCGTGGAACCTTCCCGAGGCCGACTAAAAATTTGTAGACTGCTGCTCTCAGCGCGCCGCCACGTTGTTCACGACAATTTCACCTGCAAGCTCTCCCGGGTTTGGCTTCGTATCGAAATTGTTTATCCACGAAAGAAAAAAGATGAATCGAAACCGGGTTGACATCAGTCTAACGATTGCGTATGGTCGGACAAATGCCGATGACTGACCAGAGGCCACTTGTAGTCTGTTGTCGTACCGCATGTGGGCGTGTCCTCTGGCATGGGAGACTAGTGGCAGCGTAATCCTTACACTAGCGCTTAGTTCAACGCGACCCACCGCCAGGAGGACTGGCCGGTGGGTTTTTTATTTCTTGGGGCGTCGAGACTCTCAAATTTGGAGCGACGGAGCGGATGTATGTTCGTGCGGATTACTGCGTTGACGTTTGAGCGTTGTTGTCGCTGTCGCGCAAACCTCTGTCCCGGCGAGGAGAGTAAGCGCAGCACAATCTAGACGCGAAATCCTCCTCCCTATCCCTTTTGCTGTTCATATCCAGAGCCACAAGGACTTGATGCCTTCGAATCGCGGCGCAAGCAGCGTCGACCAAGGAGAAACCGATGCGGCTTTTCAGAAGGGCCTTTATCCCTGTAAGTTTGTTGATATTCGTTCCGGCGCTTTATGCTCAATCGACGATTTCAGGTTACGTCACGGGCGCGGTCACTGACTCGAGCAAATCTTCCGTCAACGCCGCCACGGTAACATTAAAGAATCTCGAAACCTCATTCAGCCAGACCACCGCCACGGACTCGAGCGGGGTCTATCGGTTCGAGTACGTTCCACCGGGCGAGTACAAACTGAGCATCACGGCCACCGGTTTCAGCACCTCCGAGCAGTCGGTTACGGTCACGGTAGGACAATCTACCACGGCGAACGTTCAGCTCATGATTGGATCGTCATCCTCCATCGTGGTTGTGCACAGCGACGCCGGGCCAATACAAACCGAAAACGGCGATATCACCACGAACTACAATGAAACCCAAATTCAATCTGTTCCCAATCCCGGTGCCGACCTCACTTACATCGCGCAAACCGCGCCCGGCACCATTATGAACACGCAAAACGGCGGCGGAAACTTTTCCGTCTTTGGCCTGCCGGGCTACTCGAACATGTTCACCATAAACGGGATGGATTACCTCAACAGCTACGGCGACAACAACAAGTCCGGTGCCACCAACAACAGCCTCGGCGCGAACGAGATGCAGAGTGTTACCGTCGTGGAAAACGGGTATTCAGGAAACTATGGGCGCTTGGTGGCCGCAAATGTCAATTTTGTCAGCAAGAGCGGGTCGAACCAGTTTCACGGCAACGCTATTTACGACTGGAACGGCTCGTCCCTGAACGCGAACGATTACTTCAACAATCTCCACGACACGCGCCGCCCATTCGATAACGTGAATCAATGGGCTGCTTCTCTTGGAGGTCCGATTTGGAAGGACCATACGTTCTTTTTCATCGACAACGAAGGTCTCCGCATCGTCCTTCCGACGACAAGTTCGGTGAACATCCCCAGCCCGCAGTTCGAAGCGGCGACCATCGCGAATCTGCAAAACGTCAGCCCCGCTTCTGTCAGCTTCTACAACACGATTTTCAACCTCTATAACCAGGCGCCGGGCGCCAGCCATGCGGTGAACGTACTGCCCGGCGGCGGTTGCGGCAGCTTCCAGGTGCTTGGTTTGGGAGTGCCTTGCGCGCTTCAATTTCAGGCGATTCCAGGGAACTTCACGGGCGAGTGGCTTCTCGCGTGGCGCATCGACCAGATTATCAGCTCGCGCGATCAGGTCTTTCTACACGTCTTCACGGATCACGGCATTCAGGCTACAAACACAAATGTGATCAATTCAGGATTCAACCAATCGAGCCCACAGCCGGAATGGCAGGGCCAACTGAACGAAACGCACACGTTCAGCAACCGCGCCGTGAATCAGCTTGTCACCGCATTTCAGTGGTCCGGCATTCTCTTCGGACCGCTCGATCCAGCGGCGACACTCAACGTGTTTCCGGCACTGCTCAATTTCTCAAACGGAAGCTTTACACCTCTCGGCCAGAATCAAGCCCACCCGGTAGGCCGTCACATCACGCAATACCAGATTGTCGACGATTATTCGTACACGCTCGGCAAACACACGCTGAGAGCAGGCGTGGATTTTCTACGAGACGACCTCAACGTGTTTTTCTACGGTAGCAACACGGCTGGAACGATCACAAGCGATCTCGCCAACTTCTACAACGGGAATGCGACGAACTTCGTTCAGTCGTTCCCCAACACGTTGCATTCGCCGTTTGCCGCCTACGACCTAGGCTTCTACGTCGAGGACGATTGGGCCCTTGCGCCGCACTTCAAACTGACGGGTGCGCTCCGCCTTGACCGCGAATCGAACATCACCAGTTTGCAGAATCGCTTCGCTCGGCTTACCGCTCCGTTTGAATCCACCGACCACGATCCTTCGGTTCCCTATAATCGGGCGATCCAAACGAATGTTTCTCAGGCTTTTTACTCCACGACCCCGCTGGCCATAGAGCCTCGCCTCGGTTTCGCCTGGTCGCCGTTGGGCAGCTCGACAACGGTTGTGCGCGGCGGCGTCGGTAATTTCCGCGACTTCCTGCCGCAGCAGGAGTTGCAGGGTTTCGCCCTTAACACGCCCAACGTGAACGCATTTACGGTGACTGGCGGCCCTCTCTCTCCTGCCGCGGCCAATAATATTTTCTCGACCGCTGCCGCCTACAACTCGGCTTTCGCGAACGGCTTCTCTCAAGGAGCCACGCTCGCCAGCCTACAAGCTGCTGTTCCCACATTCACTCCGCCTGCCTACTACGGCGCGCAGCACGACACCATCAACCCGACGTATGTTGAGTGGAACCTAGAGATTCAGCGCTCGCTGGACAGCAATACGTCGGTCAGCGCGAACTATGTTGGCAACCATGGCATCCACCAGGTCTTCATCAATCAGGGTCTCAACGCGTTTGACGCAAGTGGTTTCGCAGGCTTGCCAGTGACGGCACCCGATCCCCGGTTCTCGAACGTAACGGAACTGCAGACTGACGGCACATCCAACTACAACGGTGTGACGCTCTCCGCGCGCCACAACTTCAGCCACAGCTTTCAGGCTACGGCTAGCTATACCTACAGTCACGCACTTGACGACGTCTCCGACAACGGATTCACCGCGTGGAGCTATAACACGGACCCCAGCATCCAGTACCCGCAAAATCCCGACGATCCGCACGCGAACTACGGCAACAACGATGCAGATGTTCGACACGCCCTCAGCGCAAGCTACGTTTGGACGCCAGCTCTGGATTCCGTGGTCGGTCACGGTCCGCGACGCCTTTGGTCCGGATGGTCTGTTTCCGGAACATTTTTCTATCGCACGGGATTGCCGTTCACAGTCATCGACAGCGCGGACACAGCGACTCTTGCGGGTTCAGCCAATGCAGCGAATTACGGTTCCGCAACGCTTTTCGCGAATTATTTGGGGGGCGCGCAGCCAACATGCAGCTCCCCGACCACCCTGTGCCTTGTGGCCGCCGATTTTTCGCCGGCCACCGATGGCTTTGGCCAGCAGCGTAGAAACCAGTTCCGCGGCCCAGGCTTCTTCAACACCGATCTCAGCATTCTCAAGAACACCGGCTTGCATCTGTGGGGCGAAGGCCAGCGATTGTCCTTCGGCGCAAATTTCTACAATGTGCTGAATCATCCGAATTTCGACCAGCCGGTGGCGGACATTGGCAACGCGCAATTCGGCCAAATCGTGCAGACCGTGTCACCACCGACCAGCATTCTTGGCTCGGGCCTCGGTGGGGACTCGTCACCTCGCCAAATTCAGCTGACAGCGAAGTTTGCCTTCTAGGGTCGGTGAGGATTTCTTCTTCGCTGTCGATAGACGCTCCCGTCGACTCTCGTCCGACTATGGACAGATTTTCAGAACCAGAAACGACATGCAAAACGGACACAAACCCCAACGATCGAAAGGGAGCTCTGACAATGAATTTAACGACGCATATCAGAAAATCGCCGGCTTTGATTCTCCTCGCGCTCAGTGCCGTGTCCCTTCCAACCGCAGGGCAAGCACAATCCATTGACGGACTCTGGGACGCCACCGTCACCGTAAGCAACGTTGCCATTCCGTTCCGGATCGAACTCTCCAGCAAAGGTACGGAGGTCAAGAGTTACTTCTTTAATGGAGACGAGAGAGTGAATCCGTCTACACAAGGGTCTTACGGTGATGGATTCCTCGACCTCAAGTTCGCGAGCTATGCGACCGAACTGAAGGCCACGTTTAAGGACGGAACGCTAACCGGTTCCTATGAGAGCGGACCGGCAAAATCGTATCCGTTCCAGGCGAAGCGGCACAATCCGTCGTTGGCACCCGCCCCCGATTCCCGTGTGCCGCTCATCGATGGTCGCTGGGAGATCCAAGTCAAGAGCTCGAAAGGAGAGTCGGCGTGGCACTTTATCGTCCAGCAATCGGGTGCGCGTGTATCGGCTGCTATTCTGCGCGTCGATGGCGATACAGGAGCGCTTTCCGGCAGTTATCAGGACGGAAAATTCCTCCTCAGTCATTTCACCGGAGAACGCCCCTTCTACCTGGAGGTGACACCACTTGCGGACGGTACTCTACAGCTTGAACTCAGCAACTATCAAGAAACACAGACGTTGCTTGCCTTTCGGCCCGAGGCCGCTCGCGCCAAGGGCTTTGCACCGCCCGATGATCCTACGCAACACACCAAACTGAAAAACCCCAATGAGCCTCTCCACTTCAGCTTCCCTGATCTTCAAGGACGGATTGTTTCCGACCAGGATGCGCGCTTCCGCGAAAAAGTGGTTCTCGTCAACATCACGGGTAGCTGGTGCCCGAACTGCCATGATGAGGCTCCCTTCCTGGAAGCTTTATATGAGAAGTATCGCGATCAGGGACTCGAGATTGTAGCTTTGGATTTTGAACCAGCGGAACAATTGACGGACCTCTCCCGGCTCCGGGCATTTATTGAGCGTTATGGAATCAAGTACACCTACCTGGTCGCGGGCGAGCCCAGCCAACTGAATGAGAGGATACCGCAGGCAGAGAATCTGAACGCCTGGCCTACTACCTTTTTCGTTGGGCGCGATGGACTCGTCCATGACGTTCGGACCGGGTTCACCAGCCGCGCGAGCAGCGAATTCGATTCCGACCTCAAGCAAGAAATCGACAATGATGTGGCACGGTTGATTTCCGCACGTGTGCAGACCGCGAGTAGCAGCAAGTAGGAGGCAGTGAGATTGTTGGCCAGGGATTGCTCCCGAATGGCGATACGCAAACGGTCCTCTTGATTCCTTGCGATGACAATCATCCGGGAATTGCGTGCTGCGACTATGGTTTCGTTGAGTCACCTTCCATCGCCACGGTGCGAGCCAAATGCCGGTAACGACGAGATGAGCACGCGGTACGGGAAGCAGCTTCTCGAAGCTGGAATGGAACTCCATCCTCCCTGTCTGGTGAAAGTCGGTCAGGGCAACAGGGGATAGAAGACCATCGACGAGTTCTTGCCCGGACCTGCTCCATGACCGCCAGCCACAGCCACCTCGGATTCCTTGCCCAACCCCTCGTTGGATCACGGGAAACCAAGCATCATCACCCAAGTCTGCGGGAGCAAAACAGGGGTTCAGGAGAATAACTTGCCCTGGCCAAGCGCCCGGGCATACAGTTGGCGGCAAGATCGCGGGTTCTGGGCCGCGCGCGGAGGCGATGCCATGAGATTCCGAGTACCGGGTAGTTTGGTGCTTGCGGCTATTCTCGGTCTCTTCTCGTTGACTAGCTTCGGAGCGGACACGGCCAGTCGCGTCACGATTCTATACGACGCATTTGGCAAGACCCCATCGATGATCAAGGCTTGGGGCTTCTCCGCGCTCGTCGAGTACGGCGGCAAGCGGATACTCTTCGATACAGGTGGGAATGCCAAGATCTTCGAGCACAATGTCAAGGCGCTGGGCGTAGATCTCACCAAGCTGGATTTCGTGGTGCTGTCGCACCGGCACAGCGATCACATCAGCGGTCTCAATTACCTGCTGCGCATCAATCCGACAGTGCGAATTTACGCCCCGGCGGAGCCCTGGGGACCGTTTGGATGGGATGTGCCGAACAGTTTCTATCGCAAAGATCCATCCCTGCCGTCGAACATGCGCTATTTCGATGGAAATCCTCCGGCCACGCTCTCGGTTAGCCTACCGTGGCCTCAAGCGACTTTCGCGCGAGTGGATTCAACCACGGAGATCGCGCCGGGTATATTCCTCGTCCCGACCATCTCGCAGGTCCCTGGCACGCTCGAACTCCGTGAGATTTCGCTCGCCATTCGCGGCCCGCAGGGCTTGATCATCGTTGACGGATGCTCTCACGCGGGCGTCGAGAAGGTCCTCGAAGCGGCGACCAAGGTCGACCAACATGTCCGGGTTCTCTTTGGAGGACTCCATCTGGTGGCGGCCTCGGATGCGGACGTTCAAAGGATATCTGCCGCACTGCACGATCAGTGGAAGCTGGACTACATCGCTGTCGGCCATTGCACGGGCGAGCCAGCGTTTGCCTCTCTGCAAAAGACTTTCGGCGACCACTACATCTACGCTGGCGTTGGCACGCTTGTGGACATTCCCTAAAGGATGCGCCCAACAGCCGACGCGGTCGAACGTCCGCCCCTCCACAACCCGAGTCACGCTCGTCCCGGCAGATGGATTACACGCGCACGTACTCCATGCCCAATAAGTCCGCCAACTTTTTCAATTTGCCCCCGATGTGTCCAAGGCCAACTGCGCAGTGATGTGCCGGTCCCTGCGCGTTCCACACATTCATGAAGTCTTTGACCCCCAAAGGAAACCGGTACCGGCTGTTCGTATTCCCAATCTCCAGAATTGGCCCCGCAACCGATTCCCCCTCGGCAACCAGAAGCTTCAGCTTCCCATCGACAGTTTGCACCACCGAGAGCAGCGTCACCGGCCCGTATTTCACCGCCATTTCCACCGAAAGCCCGCGCCCCACTTTTCCGTGATACGCTTGCAAAGGTCGTACCTTCGTCTTGCCCTCACCGATTCCAATGTGCCCGGGCCCGTCGTGCCCCATCAGCACCACATCATCGTTGTAGTCCACTGCGTAGTATTCCGTGAACGATCCCCCCGCACCGAACGAATCCATGATCTTCATGGCCTGAACATTCTTCACGTCGTACTCTCCGGCAACCGGAATGCCGCGCGCGTTGAGCAGGCACGCCCCAAGAATGATCGACGAAATGGCCTCCTCGCTTTCCGCGTTTCCCACGCCCTTGTAGTAATAGGCCATTGACCCAAGCGAGTGAATCTCCACCAACCGGTCCAGTGCCACGGAAGTTCTCGCGGCTCGTTCGAGATCCTCGCGCGAGCAATCAGCTTGTACATCGAACCACGACTCGAACTCCGCCATTTTGCTTCTAACGTCGTCTTCGCCGACTTCGCGCCGCAGCGAAGCGAGCTCGTCCACTCCCAGGATCTCGACGTGTCCTCCAAAGTAGGCCATCTGCTGTGTCAGGTCCGAATACATATCGAGCATCCCGCCGTAGTGGTGCCCCATCATCCCGAGTCGGTTGTGCTCCATCGTGTGCACTACGCGCGCCCCCTCAACCCATTCTGTGATCTCCGCCCAGGTCTTGGAGTCCTCAAGCATCCCCGTGACTTGGAAAAATGGAATTCTGCAACGATTGAATACGTTGGCGATCTCCGGGACGGAACACGCCTGACAATTGGCAAGCCATTCGCCAGTCATCTTGTTGCGGTCGCCGAGACGATGGAAAGTCGTGTAATCGATAGCCGGCGTTGGCGACAGGTTGAGAATGATCGTTGGCACTTTGGCTCGTCGTACGACGGGCAGCACAGTGGACGAGAGCGCATACGTCGTGACGTGCAGGAAAATCAACTCAACGTCAGCTTTCCGAAAGTCATGACCTGCGGCCAGCGCTTTTTCCGGCGTGTCGATCAGCCCGAGATTCACAACGTCGATATTCGGTCGCGCGAGCCGTTGCCCAACTTTTTCGACATAGCCGCAGAGCCGTTCGCGTAGTCCAGGAAATTGCGGCCAATAGGCGTCGAGCCCGATGCCGAAAAGGCCAACCTTAAGATTCCGCTTGTTTGATTCGGCCATATGTCCCGTAAAAATCATAACTGCGCTTTTAGTTCGGCAGCCAACCATTGGCCGGATTGGTTCGCCAGCATAGCGGTTGTAAGCATGCAGGGGCAAGCAAAGCCTCCTCAGGACCACGGGAAACTTTGGTTCTTGATTGACGCGTATCGCCGCCAGTGTCATTCTCCTCCCGCAATTCACCGCGCATCGAGGCGAGTTCATGAATGCAGGTCTGAAACGGCGAACCTTCGCGGCACTGGTTTTGGGTCTGCTGGGGGCTTCGTCCGCAGCCGCCCAGAACGCGCCCGTGAAAATCAAGGTTCATTGGGACAAGATTGTGCGTGTCTTCAAGACGACCCCCACTTTGCAGGTTGTTGTGAATCCGCCGTTGCGCCGCGGGACTTCCGTGCACGACAACGCCTTCCAGGCTCTTCACGATCTCGGCGCGGACTATGTTCGTTATGTCCCCTGGCTCCCCTATCCGAAACTCGCCGTCGCCGAACTCGAACCTCCGCACGACTACGAAACGTCTTGGGACTTTTCCTTGATCGACCCAATGACGATTGATTTCCTCGAGGCCACGAAGGGCCACTCCGTAATCTTGAATTTCAGCACCATTCCGGGGTGGATGTACAAAACCGATAAGCCTGTCCCTTATCCGGCAGACGCAAATCAGGTCACTTGGGACTACGAACAGGGCACAGAGTTGCGCGATGCCTCCATGAAAGAAGTGGCTGGCTACTACGCGCGGCTCCTCGCCTGGTACACGAAAGGCGGCTTTACCGACGAATTCGGAGAGCGCCACGAATCCGGTTATCACTATTCGATTCCCTATTGGGAGGTGCTTAACGAAATCGACTATGAGCACAGCATGACACCGGAATCATACGCGCGGCTCTACGATGAAGTCGTGAGGGCCATGAAAGCTGTTCAGCCCGATTTGAAATTCGTTGGGTTGGCGTTAGCCAGCGAGGACAACCCAGAGTTTTTCGAATATTTCCTCGATCACAAAAATCACAAGCCGGGCGTTCCTCTTGACTTCATCTCCTATCATTTTTATGCTTCGCCCACTCCGGACCAGGGCTTGGACGTCGAGCAGTTCACCTATTTCGATCAAGCTGACGGATTCTTGAAGTCGGTCCGCTATATTGAAGCGATTCGCAAGCGCCTCTCCCCCGAAACGAAAACGACCATCGACGAAATCGGCGTCATCTCCGCCGACGATCAATCGCAAGGTGACGCCGGCCACGTGACCAAACCGATCCCGGCTTCCTACTGGAATCTCGCGGGGGCCATGTTTGCTTACGTTTTCGGCGAGCTTGCGAAGATCGGCATCGACGTCGCCGGCGAATCTCAGCTTGTCGGCTATCCGACTCAGTTTCCGAGCGTCTCGATGGTCGATTGGAACGACGGCAAGCCGAATGCCCGCTTCTGGGTATTGAAGTTGCTGCACGATTCTTTTGGGCCGGGCGACAAAATCGTTGGAAGCGAAGATACGCCTCCGAATCTCTATTCGCTCGCATTCCTCAAGCAAAACGGGGGAAAACGTGTGCTGATCGTCAACAAGCGTGAGCAGTCTGCGAGCGTTTCGATATCCGGAGCGAGTGGCGGACAAGTCCGATTCGTCGACCCGTCCAAGGGGTTCGGCCCTCCGGCAACGGCAAAGTTGACCGGCGATGAGCTGAAGATCGGCGGGTTCTCTGTTTCTTTGGTGACGCTTCCATGACGACTGGATATCCAGTCGTCGGCTTTTGTCATCGTCTACGCCTTTCGCAAACATGATCCTCGCAGCCAAGTTGCCGAGACTCTGTTAGCCGCGGGCGGTGCGCTGTCGGTCCAGGTCCTCAACGAGTTTGTTTCTGTGGCGCGCCGCAAGCTTGGCAGAAGCTGGGAGGAAGTTCGTCGAGCCCTGAAGATCCTTCCTACCCTCTGCCCAGAGCCAGTGCTGCTGACCGTCGAAACGCATGAGGCAGCACTGAAAATTGCAGAGAAGCACGGCTACCGCATTTATGGCGCGTTGGTCGACAATCCGGCTGGAAGTCCTCCCCTTCGATCTTTGTCGCAAATGCGATATCCGAGACGTCAGGCCCGCTGAGTGGGTGTCGCCCGCGCAAAAACCTCGTTCTGCATCTCCTTCAAATGGTTTCCGTTAGTTGAGATGGGTTGTTCCGCGCGGCTTCCACGACGATCCGAACCGCCCACCAACCGAATCGGCAGTTCTCTGCCAACTCGTCAAAAACAGAATCGGCTTCGACCCTGAAGATTCCAATCCGCAATGGCAAGTGCGAGCCAGCGCCAGCAAGAGCACAGTCGTTCTGTCGTGTGCCAGCTTCCGTGAAGCTCCAGATGGGGAGCTAAAGCCGGTGAGGAAGGATTTTTTAGAGAGACTTGACCTGGTTCAAGTTTCTCTCACGTCGCCCCGGCTGGCCCGATCCCACAGAAATTCGAGAAATTGCTTTCAAGGGTGGTCAGATGTACCCTCAGTGCATCACCGGAGTTCAAAATGAAATTCCGGCTAGCGCTACTTCGAGGCGCATGGGTTCTGCCGCTCGCGGTTGCCTGCCTGGTCGTTTCCACCGCAGCGACCCTGGGAAAGCCGGAGGGCGAGATCGCCAAGGTCGCTTCCGGACTCAAGTTGAAGAAGGTCGAAACGCAATCGTCGCACGGCTACAGCGTAGCGATCCTCTCTTCCCACGACCTCACGGTAAAAGAATACATCAACCCGAAAACGAAATTGGTCTTTGGCGTGACCTGGAATGGAACTCGCATGCCGGACCCGCAACTGCTGCTGGGCTTTGATCCGGCGACATTACAAGGCAAAGCAGCATATCGGCCCCTGCACCACAGCATCGTCAAGACCTCAACCGTGCTGTTGGAGATGGGCGGACGCATGGGCCTGTACGCGGGTCGCGCAATTCGCACCGATCTTCTTCCAGCGGGAGTGAAGCCATTGGAGGTTGCGCCATAAGGCACAGGAAATCTCCCAAGACGCGAGTGCTTCGCGCGTGCGGGGTTCCGTTCGCTCTGGTCTTGTCTCTTTCCTTGTCGTCTTGCCAGCAGGGTTGCTCGTTGGGCAGCGTTTTGACCTATAACTATCTTCCCATTCAAGTGGGGCCGACCAGTTCACAGTTTGTAGTACCGAATATCCCCTGGGTGTCGGCGACGATTTGCGTGCCCGGCACGACAAATTGCGAGACGATAGACAACATCATCCTGGATTCAGGAAGCACGGGCCTGAGAGTTTTGTCATCGGTGCTTACTTTGAATCTGCCGACCGAGCAATCCGGGGGCAATCAGTTGGCTGAGTGCGCTCCTTTTGGGTCCGCCATCGCGTGGGGTTCTGTAGCCACGGCGTCCGTAACCCTGGGAGGCGAACCGCCGGTGACCGTTCCGATCCAGGTCATTGACGCGAACTTCGGAACGTCGTCTCCGCCTCCGCCCTGCAGTTTCCCTCTTACGTCGCCGGGGCAGCTCGGCGGCAACGGCATTCTCGGCATCATGCCGGCTCAATTCGACAGCGGTTTTGATGAGTACTTTACGTGCCAGAACGGAACCTGTTCGTTCTTGAGCTTGCCGGGCACACAGGCCGTACAGAATCCGGTCTATCTTCTGCCGCAGGACAATAACGGTGCCATCGTCTATCTAAATCCGATTTCCGATCAGGGAGCTTCACAGGGCGTGGGTGCGATGGTTTTAGGAGTAGATACGGAGCCCAACAACGATCCGAATTTTGTCTCCTCGGGCGACGTGTATCACTGCGTGAATTCAAGCAGTGAGGCTTTCTTCACCAATTACAAAGGCCAGCAGATCTGGCAATCTATCGCCGACACCGGTTCCAACATGCTCTACTTCCAGGATTCCTCATTACCACAATGCCCGCTCACAATTTTCACCCCCGGCTACTGTCCTAACCCTAACGCCAATCTTACCGCCTCTTTGGTCGGCTCTACGGGAACGCCGCAGGCGTTGGGTTTCACGGTGGGTAATGGTTCAGCATTGGTCGCCTCAGGGAATAGTGCGTTCGATGATCTCGCCGCGCCAATACCACCCGGTCTCGGCGGCGTGGAGTTTGACTGGGGTCTGCCCTTCTTCTTTGGGCGCAGCGTTTTTATCGCTTACGGCCCTTCGGCCTCTACGGTATGCGGCTCCGGAATCACTGTTGACATGTGGGGTTTCGCCGCGCTGCCGCAAACGCCGTCGCCAAACATGCAGAGAATCCTCGGGAAAGTCCGCAACGAGCAGCGTCAGAAAAAGAATTAGCGCGAAGATCCCAAGATCGCTCGACAACTTCCGAGTCGGCCCGACGGTCGTCGGTGGTGTTAAACGTCCCCGCTTAAACCTGCATCGCGAAAAGACAATCGAAACGCCGGGCTATTTTCTGAATTTCTATCTCTTTTGAA
>Ga0187783_10000712_pt1 | contig 24301 bp, 22 predicted proteins | sample 1015_SJ02_MP02_2_FD_132471 | JGI IMG/M metagenome (GOLD analysis project Ga0187783, IMG submission 132471) | Tropical peat soil microbial communities from peatlands in Department of Meta, Colombia - 1015_SJ02_MP02_20_MG | ecosystem: Environmental > Terrestrial > Soil > Wetlands > Peat | place...
AAAAGTCGATACCACCCTCGACAACAAGATTGACCGCACGGCCGTCGACGCCGCTCGACGCAAGTTCACCCCGGAGTTCATGAACCGGATCGATAAGGTCGTGGTGTTCAAGACCCTGCGGCCCGAGCACCTCGAAGAGATTCTCGAAATCGAGTTAGGGATGGTACAGCAGCGCATCCTGCTGGCGTCGGCGGCGAACCAGTTTGTCTTCAACTGCACCGCCAAGGTGAAGACCTTCCTCCTCGAAGAGGGAACGGACCCCAAGTACGGTGCTCGCCATCTGAAGCGCGCCATTGAACGTCACTTGGTATTTCCGATGGCGAATCTGGTGGCCACCGGACAGGTGCGCTTAGGAGACTTCGTTCGCGTGGATTTGAGCCCAACCGGCTCGTTGACATTTGTCAAGGAAGCGGAAAACGCAATGGTTCCGATGTTGATGGAGCGCTACGGCGCCGCCGCGGGAGCGCCCTCGGTTGCGTCGCGTACCGCCCGCGCTGTGGGCCGTCGCGAATTCGGCGCCAGTCCGAGCGGAGAATCCAAGTAAGGTTGTCGCTAGTCTCGAGACGAGAAGACGTCGGGCTAACCGGCCCGGCGTCTTTCTTTGCGTTTGATTGAGTCGTGTCGCGGTTCGGGGACCCAATAGAAATCGCGCTGGTCGCAATCAGCGCGAAGAGTTCACGATCAGCCCCCTTGTTTCAACTCGACCAGCACCTGGCGGGCGATCTCCTTCAGAGTCTCGAATACGCCGTCACCCCGGAATGCGATGGCCTCGAGCACGGGTTCGGCTTTCTTCCGCAGTTCTTTGGTCAGAGTTTCGACCGGCAGGACGTTCGGCAAGTCCCGTTTATTGAGTTGCAAAACATAGGGAATCTTGTGGAAGTCGTATCCGTGTTCCTTGAGGTTGTCCATCAAATTATCGATGGCTTCATGGTTCGCATCCATGCGTTCCTGTTGAGAATCGGCGACAAAAACGATCCCGTCTACACCCCGCAAGATCAGTTTGCGACTGGCATCGTAGAACACCTGGCCGGGAACGGTGTAGAGGTGAATGCGCGTGCGAAACCCGCGTACAGAGCCAAGATCGAGCGGCAGGAAGTCAAAAAACAGCGTACGGTCGGTCTCCGTCGCCAGCGAGATCATCTTCCCCTTCTGTTGTTCGGCAGTCTTTTGATAGATAAATTGGAGGTTCGTCGTCTTGCCGCCCAGCCCGGCGCCGTAGTAGACGATCTTGCAGTTGATTTCCCGGGCTGCAAAATTGATGAAACTCAAGACGTTCCTCTCGCTGCCTCAGACGCCCCCGCCAGATGGAAGCGTCCTCCGCTCAATTTTTGCGATGATGCGTTTATACCATATGGCCCGAATTACCTGCAGGTTACTCCGGTTACTAGCGGCCATGGGCGTCGGAGCTCAGGATGGATTGGTCTTGCGCACCTTCCACAGGATCTGGCGGAAAATTCCGAACCAGGTGTCGGTATCCGAGGCGGGAATCTCGAGCCGGCGTACCATGCGCCGTACCTTCGCCTCCGTAGACGCCGCGGATTGAGGATTCACATAACCGCTCGCGCGCAGAGCCTCGAGTAGGCGCAGGGTGATCGCCTCGACTTCGCCGGCGGCGGCCGGCGCCAGTTTCTCCGTCTTAGTCTTGATCCCCCGGGTTCGAACCACATCGTATAAGCAAACCGCAACCGCTTGCCCCAGATTCATCGAGCCATGCGCAGCAGAGGTTGGAATATGCAGCAGCCAGTGACAGTGGCTCAAATCTTCATTGGAGAGGCCGCGCTTCTCGGGGCCGAATAAGAGAGCGATGCGGGAAGACCCCAGCCGGCTGCGGATAATGCGCCCGCCGTCAGGCAGTGCCCTCAGCGGCTGGCGCAGCTGTCGATCCCTCGCCGCCGTCGTGCCAACCACGAGTTGGCAGTCGGCCACGGCCTCCGCCACCGAGCTAAACTCTGTGGCATTTCGCAGCACTTCCGAGGCACCCACGGCCGAGCGCGCCTCCCGGAAGGCCAGCTGGTAAGGATTGACAACTCGCAGACGCGAAAACCCGAAATTATTCATGGCCCGAGCTGCCGCGCCAATATTGAGCGGATTCCGGGCAGATACCAGTACCACCTGCAGGCGGTCGAGTTCGGAGGAGCCCAGCAACAGCATATTTTAGAACAGGGGTTCGTCTCGAGACCCGACAAGCGGAGTCCGACTCGGGCGTCTGGTTGGGGAACCGCGAAGCGAGTGCTCGTAGGGAGGACAGCGGGGCTCCCTCGATCGCCCACAAGTGTCGGCTCACTCGGAACACGACAGGGCATTACACGACGGCGATTGCTTTCACGCTTCGACGTGGAGGATAATCGGGGAGTCGATCTTCGGTAGATCCGGCGGATCGTGCTCGCGGTGAATCTTCCCAATTCCATCACGCTCACCCGCATCGCCAGCATTCCACTGCTCATTTGGATTCTTTCGAGCAGCCGGTTTGCCGGCCCAGGCGGAGAAAAGGAACTGCTGGCCTCCGCCCTGTTCATCGCTGCCTCGATCACCGATGGCATTGACGGATATCTGGCGCGCCGACGCGGCCAGATCACGACGATGGGCATGTTGCTCGACCCGCTGGCCGACAAACTCCTGATTGCCGCCGCCTTCATCACTCTGGTCGAATTCAATCCTCGCCTGGTCCCGGCCTGGATCGCGGTCGTCATCATCGCCCGCGAATTTCTGGTCAGCGGGTTGCGGTCGATCGCCGCTTCGGAAGGATTCACCATCGAGGCCAGCGAACTGGGCAAGTTCAAAATGCTGGTGCAGATTATTTCCGTGGTGGCGGTCATTCTCGACCATCGCTGGAAAGAGTGGCCGGTCTATGGCCCGTATATTTTCCCCGTCGATTGGATCGCTCGACTGGCCATCGGATTCATGGTGCTGCTCTCGCTGGTCTCCGCCGGCGATTACTTCGTGGCCTTCTGGTCCAAAATCGATCGCCGAGCGGTCAGAAGCCGCCGCCGCGCCTTCGTCTTGAGCCGGCGGAGGAAGCGCGATGTCGCCGCCACCTGAAAACTCGCCGCCCGGTTCGTCCGCGGCCAGCCTTGCCTGTCCTGAACCCTGTGAATTTAGCACCCAAGAGCGCAGCGTTCTGCTCAAGCTGGCGCATGAGTCGATTCGATCGGCGCTCGACAAACGCGAGATTTCCCTCGAGCCCCCTTCGCCCCATTTAGCGGAGCCGCGCGGTGTCTTCACCACGATCTGTTTGCAAGGTCAGTTGCGTGGCTGCGTGGGGTATGTCTTTCCCGCGACCTCACTGTTTCGTGCGGTGGCCGAGACGGCGCGCGCTGCCGCTTTCGAAGATACGAGGTTCCTTCCTGTGACTCGGGCGGAGGTTCCCGGGCTCGAAGTCTGGCTCAGTGTTCTCTCTTCCCTGGCAGCGATTCAGCCGGAATGTGTGCAGGTGGGCAAACATGGATTGCTCGTCGCTCAGCATGGACATCGCGGCTTGTTGTTGCCACAAGTGCCGGTCGAACACGGCTGGGATCGGCTTACCTTTCTCGAGCAGACTTGCCGGAAAGCCGGATTAGCCATCGACGCGTGGCAGCACGGGGCGGCGCTCGAGGCTTTTACCGCCGAAGTCTTCGGTGATCGCGATTCGAAATGAGGCGTGCCCCCAAAATTCCGCGGAACAGCCAATGCTTCCCAAAGCAAAACCGGGGAGGCTGATCCTCCCCGGTTCCGCGAAAACAGGATACGGAACGACTACTGCGGATCGAGTTCCACTCCATCGCCCACGTGCACATCTTCCAAGGCGAATACGATCATGCCGGTCGAGGTAGTGGGTGTAGTACTGAGGATGACGACTTCCCCCACTGCCCGTCGTGGAAAGTCGGCGACGCTGATGGTTGGGCCCTTTCCGCTGGCGAACATGCCTTTTTCGATGACTGGCGGCTTGGCCTGACTGTCTTCGGCAACCGAGGCTTTGAAGGAGAGCGAATCCACCGGATCGTGTAGATCGGCTTCATAGGATCGAACCGCACGGAAATAATCCCCTGTCTTGACGCCTTGGTTGGCACCGAAGTTTAGGTACACTTTATTGCCGGTGCCGAGCTCGGTGTCAAAATCCTTGGCCAGCACAATCCGTCCGCTCGTCTTCCCATTGCGCGGGGCAAAGCGATCAAACAGGATAGGCGCGTGCGCCGGGAGACTCGACTTTTCCACGTACGGAACCACGACGTCGCCCGGCACAATGGGACTGCAACTGAATTCGATCTGGGCGATGGCGTGCTGGCCGCGGGTGTCGAGCACTCGCATGACCCCCAGGTCGGCGTATGGTTCGCCCATGGCTCGTATCATGGCGAACTGTCCCGGAAACATCTCGTAGCGATTGGGATCACGCAGTTCACGAACGATCGCGTACCGCTTGCCGACCTCGTATCCTTTACCGTTCAGGTAAATAACCTCCCCGTCGCCGTAGTGGGTCGTATTCGGGGTGTCCAGCCCACCCATCACGTAGTTCGCGTTGGGCAGGAGGCCGGGATTGACAAAACCGGCACAATTAAGGTCGGAGCGGGTTGGTGAGATAATCCGCTCCGCCGGAAAATTCAGATTGGTGGCTACGGTTCCTTGCGGTAGGTTTTGCTCTGGAGGGGATGTGGGCTGCTCGGCACTTACACCGATTGCCAGACCTAAAACCAGTAACAAGCTTGTTTTCTTCATGTTCTAACCTCCAGGCCTAATCCACCGCCTGTCCTCTGTTCCCTTCGGTAACTTACAAAGAATGAGAGAGTTCAGCCCGGACACTAGCAAGCGGCCCTGCCGTGGTCAAGGTTACGCCGGTGTTATCCGGGGCAGGATAAAAAGTTTTATGCATAAAACACCAATCCCTAGTTGCATCTGCAATTAAGCGCTTGTAAGATCGCGCCACTCTATAAATCGCGTGAACGCCGTCTTGAACAACTTCGTGGCCCGTCTTCGGCCCTTGCGCCTGCCCCGGATTTGTGTGGCGGTGACCGGGTCCGATCCCACCGCAATGCTCGAGAAAGCTGAGGCCTTGGTCCGCGATAACACCTTTCTGGAGTTCAGGTTAGACTACCTGCCCCGTCCCGTGCTGGCTTTGCCGAAAATCAAGCAATTCACCGAGTACCACCCCCACGTGGTGCTCATTGCGACTTGCCGTCGGACCGCGAGCGGAGGAAGGTTCCAGGGTTCGATCGCCTCCCAGCTCGATATTCTGTGGAGAGCCGCTGCCGCTGGCTGCCAGCTGCTGGATCTCGAGCTTCAATCTGCAGCGCGCACCAAGTCTGAGCAGCTCAATCGGCTAAGGAGCGCGGCGGCATTGATCTTGTCTTTCCACGACTTCCATGCGACGAAAGACCTGGACGAGACCCTGAGCAAGATGGTCGTCATCCCGGCTGACTTCTATAAGATTGTGACCACGGCCAACACTCTTTACGACAACGTAGAGATGATGAAATTTATCGAGCGGAATAGCGATCGCTATTCCCTCATTGGCCTTTGCATGGGAGAGCAAGGCATCATCAGCCGGGTGCTCGGATTGAGGGCGGGCAGCATCTTTACCTTCGCAGCCGTAAGCGAAGACGAAAAAACCGCGCCCGGGCAGATCAGCGCGCGCGAACTGCAAAGCACGTATCGGGTCGAGCACGTCGACGCTCCCACTCGAGTGTATGGCGTGGCCGGCAACCCGGTAGCGCACTCGCTTTCGCCCGCGGTCATGAATGCTGCTTTGCGCCGGGAAACCGTGAACGGGGTCTATCTGTTGCTTCATGCGAAGACTCTCAAGGACCTGCTGGCCTGCGTCCGCGATATCCCCATTCATGGGCTCTCTGTAACCATGCCTTACAAAGAGAAGATCCTGCCTTATCTCGACAATACCGACAGCCACACCGCCAAAATCGGTGCCTGCAATACCGTGGTCCGGGCACAAGACGGTAAACTTTACGGATTCAATACGGATACCGCAGGCGTTGTCCGACCTTTGCAGCAACGGCTGGAACTGGAGAACGCGAAGGTGCTCGTCCTCGGCGCGGGCGGAGCCGCTCGAGCCGCTGTCTTCGGCCTGAAAGAGCGGGGCGCTGAAGTCTTCATTCTGAACCGTACGCCCGGCCCGGCGCAAAAACTCGCCCGATCCGCCCGCGCCCGCACGATCAAGCGCGCCGAATTGCAAAAACTGCAGTTTGACGCGATCGTCAATGCCACCCCGGTCGGCATGGGAAACACCCGCGAGTCTCCCCTGAACCAAAACGAAATCCGCGCGCGCTATGTTTTTGACATGATCTACGATCCAGTGGAGACACGTTTGCTGAAGCTAGCGAAGGCGGCCGGGGCCCAGGTCATCCCCGGCATGGAAATGTTCGCTCATCAGGCGGCGCGCCAATTTGAAATCTGGACGGGAAAACCTGCCCCGCTGACGGAAATGCTCAGCGTGGTCACGAAGGCCCTGGCGGAACGCGAGGCTCTGCACCAAACGACAGATAACAAAAGACATTGACCCGATAGCCGCCTTCCCGGCTGGTGTTCCCCGCCCTCATTGCTCCGGAGTCGATGGCTGCCGAACTGCCGAATCTCAGGTGCCGACGCCTTTCTGTTCGCGCCGTCGGCAACCGCAGGTTCCGCACAAATAAGCATGGGGTCGAATCGCATCCCGGCTTACCGGGCGGGTGCGATGTCGATTGCCACAAAAAGGTTGCATTCCTACCGGGTACCAAAGTAATATATAACCCGGAACGCGAGGTTAGGCGTTCTCTAGTCGTGGTACCGCCCTTTCTTCCAAGGTTCAGAAGCCGTAACCAGCTCTACCCAGCTCGGGGTGTTGCGCTTTCGCTCGAGTCGGGTACGGAGAAACCCCTATGGCGTGGTACGCATATTGTCTTACTGAACAACAGGCCCTCAATGGAATCCGCGCGCGGCGTCCTTTCCTGCTAGAAGGCACGCAGGGAGTGAACGCAGCCCCAGTCCTAAGCTACCCCAGTGGTGAATTTTCGGTGGTGGTCAGCGAGTACGATCGGGCGACCGGCAGTCTGGATGACAAGGCTGTCTTGGAACACGCGCGCGTGGTCAGTGTTTGTTTCCGCAACGGGACGGTGCTGCCATTCCGCTTCGGAACCATCTTTGACTGCGATGAGGCGTTGCGACAGGCGGTTCGCGCCAATCGCCGAGCCTTCGGGCAGAGTGTGGCCCGATTGCGAGGCAAGGCGGAAATGCACCTGAAGCTCGTGGTTCGCGACGGCTCTTGTCGCGATGCCATGATCGATGTCGAACTGCCGGACACGGTCGGAGGCGAGTATCTGATAAAGTTGCGGGAAAAGGCTTCCCGGGACCGTGAGCGTCAAACCAAGGCAAGGGCTTTGTCGGTGCAGGTCCACAAGATGTTCAATCCTCTCGAAGAAGAGATTAGTTGCAAGAGAGTAAACACCGACGGCATGCTCATCGACATCGCTCACCTGATCGATTCCAAGTCGGTAGAGAAATATCAGAACCGCTACAACACCGCCGCCAAACAGCTGAAGAACTGTGAGCTGACGGTAACCGGTCCGTGGCCGCCATATCACTTTTTGCCAGGTAAGTTACGAACGGTTGCAGGTCACTCCTAGAACGTTCGCGGACTAGTCTTCCGCAACCCAGGAGGCTAGGTGCCTGCTCGGAATGTGCAGGAACCTGCAGTCTTTTGCCCCTTCATGTGAACTTCCGGCCGGGACTCGCTCCCGCCGGAGGTGCTAGAAGTGGAAGCGGGCCAAGGAGTTGGCACGTTCCCAAAAAAGACCCGCCCGGGTTCCGCTTTTTGGCGCAGCAAGTGCTCCCTTCTTAGCACAATGAAAGAGGCCGTCGAAGCAATTACCTTCACTCGCCGCGCTAGACATTACTTCTCTCTGCGCCACTCCGGCTGGCCGATCGGGATTTACGATCGCCTTTCCTGAAACCTTCCTGCGTTGCCTCTTTTGGGATAGTGGCTCCAGAAATGGGGCCGCTTTTTCTTTTGGGGGCAGGGTTCGAGACGAAGTCCGCTCGGATGACTTCCGCCCATCCAAATCCGCTCGCCCTTCCCCTCCGTAGTTTTTCCCCTTACACTGTCGATCGACATGCGCGTACTCATCTTTTGTCTGGTGTTTGTGGTCTTGCCGAGGGTTTCCTTCTGTCAGACTCCCAACTCTTCGACCAGTCTGTCGCGATCGATCCCTGCGCAACTGAAAAGCGAGCTCATCACGTTACGCGATGCCGCTTTGGCCGACGATTATGCCTACGAACAAGCCGCTCACTTGACCGACAACATTGGGGCGCGCCCCGTGGGTTCACTGGCCGCCGAGGCCGCAGTCGAGTACGTTGCTCATGAACTGCGCCGCCTCGGACTTCAAGTTCAGCTAGAAGAAGTCAAAGTTCCGCATTGGATTCGCGGTATCGATCGAGCGGAACTGGTCGGATATGCGGGGCAGGCGCAGGGAACCACCCAGAACATCGTGCTGACCGCGCTGGGCGGAACCGTGCCCACCTCTTCGAGCGGCATCACGGCCGCCATCGTGGTGGCCAAGACCTTCGATGATCTCAAAGAACTGGGACGTCAGACGGTAGCGGGAAAGATCGTGCTCTTCAATGTGCCGTTCGACAAGCAAAAAGCTGCAAGCGGCCTGGCGGGTGAGGCGTACGGCGAAGCGGTCGCCTATCGAGCCTCGGGGCCCAAGGCTGCCGCCGATTTGGGAGCCATTGCTTGTCTGGTGCGTTCGGTGGGCGGGGCAGATTACCGTCTTCCACACACCGGCTGGAGTGCGCCGGCGGGAATTCCCGCGGCTGCCGTAACCAGCGAAGACGCCGATCTCATCGCCAGATTAGCCGCGCAAGGCGAGGTCCGCATGCACCTGACGTTAACCTCGCAAACCGGACCGGACAGCACCAGTTACAACGTGATCGGGGATCTGAAGGGGAGCGAGCACCCGGAGCAGGTGGTTCTCGTTTCCGGGCATCTGGACTCTTGGGACCTGGGCACGGGGGCGATGGACGATGCCGTGGGAGTCGCCGTGGCGATGGACACGGCACATCTCATCCAACAATTACACTTGCACCCGCGACGCACCATTCGCATCGTAGCCTGGATGGACGAAGAGAACGGAGGGCGTGGACATGACGTCTATGCCAAGAACCATGCCCGGGAGATCCGCAATCACGTCGCTGCCATCGAGAGCGACTTAGGAGCGTCGCGTCCTTTGGGCTTCCAGGCGGAAATGAATCCTGACGCGCTGCCCATGTTGAAACCTGTGCAAGACGTTCTCGATAGCTTCGGAGCCAATCTCATCCGTCTGATCCCGCGGAGCCCCGGGGCGGATATTGCTCCGCTGGCCGAGGCCGGCGTTCCCGCACTCGGCCTGATGGAGGATAGTCGCATCTACTTCAACTACCATCACACCGCCGCCGACACGCTGGACAAAATCGTGCCTCAGGAGCTGCGGGAGAATGCCTCCGCCATGGCGGTCATGGGTTATGCCTTGGCCACGATGCCCGACGTGCTGCCACGATGACGCTCTGGCGCGCCCTGGGAAGAGTATCTGGCGCGAAGCAGTTACGGTTCACGAGTCCACTGTCTGCTACCGGGGTTTGAATCTTCGCGCGCTAAGCACCCGACCGCGCGGACCCGTCTTTCGTTGCCATGGAGCCGACAATACTTTCGAATTCGTTGAATCCGTCACCGCCAGTTGACGCATCTCATTTTAGGCGCATATCATCTTCGTTTGGCCGACAGGCGGCGAAGACGCAAGGAAGGGGTCGTTTTGGGTGAAGTTAGCATCCATGGACAAGAAGAAGCTAGACTATTTTCGAAAGCGGTTAGAGACGCGGCAACAGGAGTTGCGCCGCATGGTCTCCCGTACACAACAGGACGGACGCTCGGCGGACGAAGATACGGCGCAGGATATTGCTGATCGCGCCGCTAGTTCCTACAACAAAGAGTTCCTCTTTCACCAGAGCAACAACGATCGCCAACTCCTGCAGATGGTGGATGGGGCTCTCTCCCGGATTCGCGAGGGCAACTTCGGGGAATGTATCTCCTGCGGAAAAGAGATCAACCCCAAGCGGTTGGAAGCCGTACCCTGGACGCGCCATTGCATCGACTGCCAAGAGAAGCTGGAACAGGGACGCCTCGAAGAAGCTTCGCGATAACCAACACGATCGATTCGCGAAGCCGCCGCCTTCTGGCGGCTTTGCCGTCTCTTCTGGTCAGGCAGTCGTAATCCTAAGCGGAAGGCCCGGTTCTTCCCGGGCGCTTGCGTTCGTGGCGCATGGTTCGTCCTTCGACCAGGTGGAACAACTCCTCCCCAAGGTTCTTGGCATGATCACCGGCACGTTCAAATGCCTGGGCCATGAGAAGCAGGCTGGTGCTGTAGTCGAAGCTGCAGTCCTTGCTTTCCAGGTGGCGGCGAAACACAGCGTGACAGACGTGATCGATTTCGGAATCGGTCTTCATGACCCAGTTGGCGGGTCCGAGGTCGCGCTTCACAAAACCTTGGTAAATGTTCTCGAGCATCTTCTCCAGAATTTCCGCCATCGCAATCAAGTCGCGCCGGTCCTCTTTGCGCAGCCGTCCGGTTAGGTGCCGCAAACGCTGGGTGACCGACCAAGTCAGATCACCGATGCGCTCGAGATCAATAATGAACTTGAGACAGGCGAGCAGCTCTCTGGCTTCGACCTCACTGACCTGCGTGATGGCGCTGGTGATCTCCTGATCGATTTCGCGTTCCATGCGGTCGAGCTCCTTCTCGCAGTCCTTCACCGCAATGAACGCCATGTTGGAGGAATTCTCCAGAAAGTCACGCAGATTGAATGCCGCGTCCTTGGCCACCAGGCAGGATTGCTCGACCAGGCTGGTCATCTCCCGGGTGGACTCGAGTTCCTGAACCGCTTTGCCCTTCGTGGCCGCCATCGAGACACGATGATAAACCCAAAAAGGGCGCAGCGAAAAGCTAGCCCATTGGTGGAAGAGCTGACCTGCCTAGGCTCTCACCCCACGGTCTCCTGCCTCTCACCGCAGCCGCGGTGAAAGTCCACAAGCGCTTCGAGGTTGGCTTTCCTGGTACAACCGGGGCCGCTCCAGGCCATATTTCCACTTATTTCCACCATTTCCACTTGCGTGCACAAAGGCTTCTGGATAATGTTTACAAGACGGTTACCAACGCTGTGCAGCGATATCGTCGAGCAGATCTGATCCGGATCTTGCGGCTTACGCCGCGCCAGCTAGCTGCGTGGGAAAAGGCTGAATTGGTCCCGGCCGCCGAGAGCTACTCCTTCTTTGACCTTCTGCAAATCCAAAAAGTGCGGGACCTGTGCGCGTCGCGGGTCCGTCCAGCGGTGATCCGCCAGTCCCTGGCCGCCATGCAAAAGCAGGCCGCGGGCATGGAAAACCCTTTGCTCGAAGCGGGAACCTTCACCACCGGACACCGTGTCGCCTTCCGCCATGAAGGCAAGGTGCTCGAACCCATTGCCGGTCAATTCATGTTCGATTTTGTTCCTTCCGACAACGTGGTCACCACCCGACCGTTTGCCATCGGCGGAGCGAAGCTTGAACCGAAGAATGTGGCCGAACTCTTTACCCGCGGCATCGCTCTCGAGGAAAATCCCGCCACCCAGACGCAGGCGATTGCGGTATACCAGATGGTGCTCGAGCTCGATCCCGAACACGCTGCGGCCCACATCAACCTGGGCACGCTTTGCTACAACCGCCAGGATTACACGCTGGCGGAGAAGCATTACCGAATCGCCATCGGCATTGACCCCCGCTATGCCCTGGCGTATTTCGATCTGGGCAACGTGCTCGACGAAACCGGCCGTGTGAGCGAAGCGATCCAGGCCTACAACACCGCGCTACAACTGGCGCCCACCTACGGGGACGCTCACTACAATCTGGCACTGGCCTATGAAAAGATCCGCGAGCCGCGGAAGGCGCTGCAACACTGGCGCGCTTATGTGAAACTCGATGCCACGGGGCCTTGGGCCATCCATGCGCGCAATCAGATCAAACGAATTCTTCAGGCGGACGGCTTGAAGTTGGTACCCAGCCACCACTGAGGTCGGAACCACGCCGCCGGTGAAGCGAGCTCCTGTGCCGAAACTAGCCCGCAGATTCGTAGCCTGGCTGGTGCTCGCTGCGAGCGCCTCTCTTCTGGCCGAAGAGCCGCCCCAACCCGCCGAGGGCGATTACGTCGTCCCCAACTTTCATTTCCGTTCGGGAGCAACCTTGCCGGAACTCAGGTTGCACTACCTGACGTATGGCCGTCCGGCGACCGATGGCAAGGGACAGATCACGAATGCCGTGATGATTCTCCATGGCACCACCGGCGACAGCCGGCAATTCACCGGCCCGCAATTTGCCGGGGTGTTGTTCGGCCCCGGGCAACTGCTCGATGCGAGCCGTTACTTCATCATCCTTCCGGATGCGATCGGCCATGGCCGCTCCACGAAACCGAGCGACGGCCTCCACGCCCGCTTTCCCCATTACGAGTACGCCGACCTGATCGAAGCCCAACACTTGCTGCTCACCCAAGGCTTGAAGGTCGATCATCTGCGGCTGCTCCTGGGCACGTCGATGGGCTGCATGCATTCCTGGATGTGGCTGGAAACCTATCCTGATTTTATGGATGCCGCCATGCCGCTTGCCTGTTTGCCGGTCCAGATCGCGGGCCGCAATCGCATCATGCGCAAGATGATCATGGACGCAATTCGCAGCGATCCGGGCTGGATGAATGGTGATTACCAGGAACAGCCAGCGGGGTTGAAGACGGCAGCGGAAATCATCCTGCTCATGGGCAGCAGCCCCTTAAAGCTTCAGAAAGACTATCCAACTCGCGAGCAGGCCGATTCCTATCTCGACCAGTTTCTCAAGACCCGTCTGCCCGCGATCGATGCCAACGATTTGCTCTATGCGTTCGATGCCTCGCGGAACTACGATCCTTCGAGCCAGCTCGATCGTATCCAGGCACCGGTGATGTTCGTCAACTCGGCGGACGATCTGCTCAATCCGCCTGAGCTGGGCATTGCCGAACGGGAGATCAAAAAGGTCAAGAAGGGACGGTTTGTGCTCCTCCCCATCACCGATCAGACCCAAGGCCACGGGACCCACAGCTTGCCCGCAGTCTGGAAACCATACCTGGCGGACCTGCTCGAGGAAAGCACGCACTAATCTGCCGAGTGCCCTAGTTCGGGTCGGGGATCAATGCTTGGGCTGCGCATCAATCTTGCCTCTGACCACCATTACCGAGGCGGCGGGCAATGGATAGGAAGTTCCACGCCCGGCCGTCTGCTTGGTGTGCGCAACCGGGCCATCAGGATCGGCGTTGCCCGGGAAATACGCAACGACGGGCCATTCGGTTGGATTCTCGGCATGGGCCTCAAAACGGGTTTTCGCGGGATGCCACTGATATTGGGCGCTGCCAAAAGTCGCGATCTCAACCGGGCCGACAAAAGACAGGGTCTTGCCGCTTGCCTGGTCCTCGAATGCCAGCTCGAGTGGGTGCGAGTTCTGCTGATCGCGATTGACCACCATCACCGACCACTCGCCATCCGGGCGCTTTACCGCATACGCGGTTACCAGCGCGTGACCGGCTCCATCTTCAATATCGCTTTTGGCGGGAAAGACCTGATGCTCACCCGCTCCCGGTTCGACCCACTCGAGGTTGATGAGCTGAGCCGTGAAGAATTGCGCTAGCGGCTGCTGAATCTGATATCCCGGACCGACCGTGAACATACCGAAGGTCCCGGGAGAATCGTTGCAGCCATGCTCCATGAACAGGGGCAGATAATGAAAGAAATAAACACCTTTTCCGCCCGCATTCAGGAACGAGCCGATGTAGTCGGCCAGCCAAACTCCGGCGAACAAGTCCATGTAGGTTTCGCTGGCAGACGAGGACAGATTGGACTCGGTGATGAACATCGGCACATTGGCAGGTACGCCGTCCTCGCGCCAGGTTTCGATGATGCGGTTCACCAAGTCGGGCTCGTCATAGAGGCTGCCCCAGGGGATCCGGCAGGGCTCGTACGGGTAGTGTTCAAAGGAAAAAAACGCCAGATCGCTCAGACGACCGTGCTGTTTCAGGTAATCCAGGAAGCGGCCGAGCCAGGACACCTTTCCGTTTGCGTCCGGCCAGACTTCGATGTCCTTGTTGACGCCTTGGAACGCCGGTCCGCCCAATTTCAGCGAAGGATCCACACCATGCAATGCGGTCGCCCACTCCAGATAAAGCGCCCCATAATCTTCCGGCAGCATGTACTGACCATCGGCTTCCTCGCCCATCTCGACGTAGGAAATGGGATATTTGCGCGCCCTCAGGTAGGCAATCTCCGCGGCAGCGTTCTCCGGGGTGTCGTAGAGCATCGCAACCGGCATCATGGCAGGCAGTCCGCGAGTAACGCCGCTCGAGAAGAACAGATCAAATCCCACCTGGGCCTGGCGTGTCGAAAGCAGGTCGCCGGGCTCGTGCCAGGAATCGACGGAAGAGCAATAGGTCGTGGTCTGTTCCTGGTCGGGCGTATGCCGAACCACATCGTGAAATGCGCCATCGGGCGTGGTTGTCCCCACATAAAGCTCGTCAATCGCGTAGCCTACGCAATTTCTCGGATCGGCCGAGCCATGCGAGTCGCAGGTATTGGACGATTCCGTCATCAGGATCCGCAGATACCGAACCCCTGCCGGTGCCGTGCTCAATCGCACCGTCTCGATCCCGCCCTTGCCGCTGGTCACATCGCCGTGGGGAAAGGTCTGCCACACGCCTCGGGTTCGAACTTGAATGGGGTCTTCTCCGGTCCAATACTGGATCGCGTAACGAGTGGCGTAGGGCCCCTGCCACTGAACCCGGACGCTGTCGACCAGCTGCACTTGAGCAAGATCGATAACCACCCACTGCGGGTGCAGCCTGTCGCTTTCCCCCGTGAATCGTTCCGTCAGATAAGGGTTGCTTTTCCAGTAAGTATTCACGTCACCGTCGGTCAGGCGGGAGAAGCCCGAGTTTCCCGTGCCATCGTTGCGGGTGAATCCGCGATGAGGAAGAGCATATCCGTAGGAATAGCGAATCGCATCTGCCGGCAGCGCAGAACCTGTGAAATACCCCTTTCCACTGGGATCGCTCCAGCTTCCCTGGGGATTCCAGTGCCATGCCTCGACCGCCAACTCGGTGTTCTGGCGGTAGGTGACGGGCTGCCAGCCGGCACGGAAAACTGCGTCTAAGATGGTTGGAGACAGACCTTGGTCAATCGCCTCGGTCGAAATGCGGTCGACTCCCGCCCCCAAGGTCTGATTGGGCACAAAGTGGTTGGTGGCGTGCGAAGGCGTGATGTCGACCCGAACCGTTTGTCCACCCGCCGGCAGGCATCGGGGAAATAGCGAGAGCGAGAATGCAACCAGTATTCGAACCCATGGCCATCTTTTCAAGCGACACCCCGAACTGGGAAACTTGAGCCCATCAGTGTAGTTGGGAGGGCGAACCTTGAATAGGCAAATTTTCTTCGCTTCGCCGGACGATGGCTGGCCGTCCTCCGGCTCCGGCCGCATCAAACGCTTTGCCAAACGGAGCGCGGTTCGAAGCGGGGTGGTCTTTGCTATTTTGGCGAATTTCCTGGAGACTCTCGATGCCGGCGCGGTTCGAGCCAAGCTGAAGGCCGAGATGCGCTCCTCGGTCAGGGTCGAACCGGCAGCCAGATGCTAAAATTCTTTGACGGTTCCACGTCGCGAGGCCACGTAGATGCATTCGACCACGCTGCAAGTTGCCGCTCCCCTACCCCTCACCAGCCTGACTGAGGATGAGATTCTGTTCCGTGACAACGTTCGTCAATTTGCGGAAGAGCAGGTCCGTCCCCTCGTCAAAGAGATGGACGAAAAGGGCGTCTTCGAGAAAGAGCTGATCCGCCAGTTTTTCCGGCTGGGATTGATGGGAATCGAAATTCCCGAGGAATACGGAGGCGGCGGCGGGAAATTTTTCGAAGCGATCCTTGCCGTTGAGGAGCTTTCTCGCGTGGACGCATCGGCAGGCGTGGTGGTCGACGTGCAGAACACGCTGGTCAATAATGCTCTGCTGAGGTGGGGCAGCGAGGAGCAACGGAAACGCTATCTGCCCCGCATGGCGACCGAGATCTGTGGCGCTTATGCGCTCAGCGAGGCCGGTTCGGGCTCAGATGCGTTTGCGCTCCAGAGCAAGGCTACATTAAAGGGTGACGACTACGTGCTCAACGGCCGCAAGCTGTGGATCACGAACGGCAAAGAGGCCGGCCTTTTTGTCCTGTTCGCCACCGTCGATCCTGCAGCGGGGTATAAAGGCATCACCGCCTTCCTGATTGAAAAGCAATACCCTGGGTTTACGGTCGGCAAGAAAGAGGACAAGCTCGGAATCCGCGCCTCCTCCACCTGCGAACTCATCCTTGAGGACTGCCGCGTGCCCAAGGCCAACGTCTTAGGCGAGGTGGGCAAAGGCTACAAGATCGCCATCGAAACTCTGAATGAAGGCCGCATCGGAATCGGCGCGCAGATGCTTGGAGTCGCGCGCGGCGCCTGGGAGTATGCTGCACGGTATGCCCAGGAGCGCAAACAGTTCGGGCGGCCCATCGCGGACTTCCAGGCGATTCAGTTCCAGATCGCGCAGATGGCGACCGAGATCGAAGCTGCCCGTCTCATGGTGTATAACGCAGCCCGGATGAAGGACGTCGGTATGCCGTTTGTGAAGGAAGCCGCCATGGCCAAGCTTTTTTGCTCCCAAGTGGCGGAGCGGGTGACTTCGTTGGCAATCGAGATCTATGGTGGCGTAGGCTTCACCAAGGATTATCCTGTCGAGAAATACTGGCGCGATTCGAAGATCGGCAAGATCTACGAGGGGACCTCGAACATGCAGCTCCAGACTATTGCCAAGCTGGTGTTCGGGGGGAAGTAAATAATATCGGGTTCTTGGCTGCCAATTCATCGCGACCAACAACTAGCCTCGGTTGTCAACTAGATAACTCCTGGTTACCTTTTATATGCAGTCGATTGCACTGCCCAATCCCTGAAAGCTGCCCTGGACCTAGCCTAAGTTCTTTGTTGACCGCAACTTCCCCGGGCGTCCTCCGTTGGTTTCCCAGCTGCACTACCACCCCTGCCCTTGTCTGAGGGCATGATCGAGGTGCAAATTGTTGAGCTGGATGGCCGGCAGTGCTCCCGCAATACCAAGCCTAGATGGCAAGCCGTTTCTGGTGCCAAGCCCCAGTCCGAAGCCGCGTCATTCCGCGCTCCCCATCTTGCTGGTCCTATTCGTCATCTCCTACAGCTTGATGACCCTGCTCGTGTTTGAGCAGGCACGCACCATCGAAAGTCAACGCGGCTTGATCCATTCGCTTTTTCAGGACAGTTCCCAGTTAAGCCGCTTGAAAAACGAAGCCGTTCAGGCGCAGCAGCGCGCCGCAGCTCAGGCCCAGGCTGAGGCAGCAGAGCATGCCCAAGGTAAAACTCCGTCGACCCAGGAAAGGAGGCAGGACCTGGGCAAAGCCGGACCCAACGCCGGCAAGCGCAAGCAGGTCCTGCCCAGCACTCCCGACATCGAGGATTCCAGCTTCGAGCGTGCGCACCGATTCGTAAACACGATCTAGATCTCCGGGCCAGGCAACTTGTGAATGTCGTGGCAATCGTCGTTGTTGCTTTGTGCCTCTCGGCTGCCCCTCTGCCCGCGCCGGTACGCGCGCCCGAGCGTCTCGATCCAGTAGCGGCTCGACCGAGGGGAAAGTGGTATCTGGCCGAGAACGGGCATGCCGTGTACTGCTACGGTCCCGTCATGCTGGTCCGGCAGGCCAATGGTGGACTGGCGCGAGTAGCCACTTTCTGCAAGGGCGATCAGACCATCGTTCCGCTCAAGGATTAGTGCCGATCGCCAAGATCATCCCTCCCCGGGTTCCCGGTCCTACCGCAAGGTTTCTCGAGCTTTGCCGCCAATCTACCTTCCCGGTACCACCAGAGCTACTTTAGCTCCGATCAAACGGCAGCGATCACCAACGTCGACGATGAGGGCGAATGGCAATCGTGCGTCCGCTTTCAACAGAACCACTTTCTCGGCTCGGTTCTCGAGCAGCCCGCTTAGCGTGGTTTCGAAGGCAGTCCAGTGAATGTTCTGGTGATTGATCTCGAGCGCGGGCCATCCCCGCCCCGAGTCGAGCAATTCGAAAACGATGGGTTCCGAGCTCGCGGAGAACGGCGGCACAACCAGAACCGCGAAGCCTCTCGGGGCCACCGGGGTGTCCGATTTCGACGAATCTCGTTGGCTGGCCAGCAAAATGGGTGCCAGAACTCCCGCTCTACGCGCGATATCTAGAACCTTCTCCACGTTAGCGTACCGAGTACGAGCATCCGCCTTAATGTAGAGCTTCTTGTCTGTCCGCTCCGACAGGCTGGCCTTCACCTCCTCTATCAGGGCAGCGGAACGGACGGGATTCACGCCCCGGTACAGACTGCCATCGGCGGTGACAGTGATGATCAACGCGTCTTCCCGGTCCGCCTCGGGCATGGCGCGGGCATTCCTCGTAGCGGGCAACTCCACGCTGATCCCCTCTTCGACCTCCCGGGTAATCTTTTCGTCAGCTCTGTTCTCCCCGCTCGCTTCGAGCGAAGAGTTCTGAGGAGGCGATCCCGACGTTGCGGCGACCCAGGGTGTAACCGCCAGGTTTGCTGCCAGGCACACTTCGAGTAAGTAGTTCATGGGTTCTGCTCCTTTCGACCGGTTCAGGTGGAATGGGTTAGGGCTTGGCTCCGCCGAGTGACGCGGTGGCCAGAGTTCCGCCGAGTCCCATCGTTTCTACCGCGGACGACGGCACGATTACCATCGAACCCCGCTCCTTAATGGCCTCGTAGAGCATGTTCATGGCGCGAAGATGCAGCGCGGTCGGATTCTCCGTGTAGGCGGCCGCGGCCCGCACAAATTTGTCGGAAATCTCGGTTTCCGCCTGTCCCAAAATGATCCGCGCCTGTCGTTCCCGTTCCGCCTGAGCTTGGCGAGACATGGCGTCTTCGAGACCCGGTGGAATTCTGACGTCGCGGACCTCGACGGACTGTACCGTGATTCCCCACGGATTGGTCTTCTCGTCCAGAATCCGCTGCAGCTCGCGACCCAGTGTCTCGCGTTCGGTAATCATCTGTGCCAGCTCATGACGACCGATGGACTCCCGGAGCGCAGTCTGCGCGCTCAAATTGATGGCCTCGAGGAAATTCTCCACTTCGAGGATCGCTTTTTCTGCATTCCACACCAGCCAGAACACGATGGCATCGACGTTGACGGGAACCGTGTCGCGGGTCAGCGTGGACTCCGCGGTTACGCTGGCTACACGAACCCGTTGGTCCACGTACGGGCTGAGCGTCTCGACCACGGGCACGATGTGGAACAATCCCGGCCCGCGGAGGCCGACATACCTGCCCAAGCGTAAGAGGGCGACCTTCTCCCATTGGCGGACGACCTTGATGGCGAACAGCAGGTAGAGACCGAGCAGTGCGCCCACGATGATCGGTGCCGGCTGATGCATGCTTACGGTGAGTAAGGCGCCGAAGACGACGGAAAGCGCAAATGCGGCGACGGCTACGCTATTGATCTGGACAGAACCGATGGTCTTCATGACGTTCACCTCCTGCGACTTGGCTCGGAAACCAATTCGCTTAACTGCTCGATTAAATCCTCGATGGAAAAACCAGCTGCTCCAGCGCGAGCGACACAATCTCCCACGATCTGCGCCAATTGCCGTGATCGTTCTTCTTCGCCCCCTTGTAGTTTTTGGGCGCGAATGAAGGTACCGGTTCCCTGGTGAGTCTCGAGCAGCCCACCCAGTTCCAGTTCGCGATAGGCGCGCACGACCGTGTTGGGATTCACCGATAGATCGACCGCCAGTTGGCGCACCGTGGGCAATTGATCGCCGACGCCGAGCGATCCAGAAGCAATCCCCCCTCGTACCTGGTCCATGATCTGGCGATAAACCGGGACACCACTGTGCAAGTCCAGGCGAAAACGGAAGTGCGGGGGGGACGGCATAGTTGCAATGTACTAGTGTACTAGTACATTGTCAAGAGCAAAAATTTGCGCCTCTCGGCTGCCCCTTCCGAGGCAACCGTCCCGGACCGGATGGGTGGAGAAGGTGGAACGGACGAAGGTGAAGGGTCAAGTACCGGGAAGTTTCATCCCGGCCAGCTTTCGGACGAAGCTTGCCTTGCCCATCTGCTTGAACATCTTCCGCATCTGGGCGTATTGACGAAGCAGGTTGTTGACTTCCTGCACGGTAGTGCCGGAACCGCGTGCGATGCGTTTGCGCCGGCTGCCATTGATGACCTCGTGGTGCACGCGTTCGTGGGCGGTCATGGAATTGATGATGGCTTCGACCCGGGTGATTTGTCGCTCGTCAACTCGGTCCGCCTGCTTCTGCAATCCGGCAAACGGCCCGATGCTCGGCAACATCCCCATGAGGCTTTGGATGGAGCCCATCTTTTTCACCTGGCTCAGCTGGTCGCGGAAATCTTCGAGCGAGTAGCCATCCCCGGTCAGGGCCCGGCTGGCGATATCCTGGGCCTTCTTCTTATCCACATGCTGCTCGGCCTTTTCGATCAGGGAGAGAATGTCGCCCATCCCCAGAATGCGGGACACGATGCGGTCGGGATGAAACGGTTCGAGGGCATCGTATTTTTCCCCGACGCCAATGAATTTGATGGGCTGGCCCGTGACCTGACGGATGGAGAGGGCTGCCCCGCCCCGTGCATCCCCGTCCATTTTGGTCAGTACGACGCCGGTCAGCGAGAGTTTCTTGTGGAACTCGGCGGCGGACCTGACGGCATCCTGGCCGGTCATGGCATCGGCTACGAACAGAATCTCCTGGGGGTTGAGCAGCCGCTTGAGCGACTGCATCTCTTGCATCAGGCGATCGTCGATGTGCAGACGTCCGGCGGTATCGACAATCAGCACATCACAGCCGGTATTGACGGCTTCGCGACGTGCTTCTTTGGCCAGCCGTTCGACCGTAGCCGTATTCGCCTCTCGAACCTCTCCTTCGTAGAGGTTCGACTTGATCGCCTGGGCTACGACCTTGAGCTGCTCGCGAGCGGCGGGACGGTACACGTCGACGGAGACCAGCAACGGCCGGTGTCCGCCGTTTTTCAGCCAATTGGCCAGCTTGCCGGAGGTTGTGGTCTTGCCCGAACCCTGCAATCCGGCCATCAGCACAACCGTCGGTGGCTGGGAGCCGAACTTTAGTCGCGCAGTATCGTGGCCCAGGGTTTCAATCAGTTCGTCGCGAACAATTTTGATGACCTGCTCCCCGGGCGAGAGCGCCGTCAGCACTTCCTGGCCAACCGCTTTCGCCTCAAGCTGCGCGATCAGCTGCTTTACCACGTTCAAGTTGACGTCGGCCTCGAGCAGAGCCAGGCGAATCTCCTCGAGCGCTTGTTGAATATTCTCCCGGGTGAGGACGGCCTGGCCACGCAGGCTCTTGAAGGCGCGCTGCAGTTTTTGCTGTAGATTTTCAAACATACGGACAAGCTATTCTAGCAGTGAACCAGGCGTCGGCAGGGCTCGGAACCCAGCCCGTCTGCCTAGTTCTGACTTCCCCGGCTGGCGGGCGGCACGATCCCGTTCATCCGCAAGTATTCGACCATTTGGCCGTAGTGATCGTAGGCGTGGGCTACACCAAATGTAGCCAGACCCAAGCGGGTCGACTTGCTACCCGTCGGAGCCTGTAACATGTTCTCCGTAGTCAAGGTTCCCGCGGCCTTGTGCCCCAGGGCAAAGGAATCCTTCAGGAACTTGATGATCTCGGCTTTCGTCTTCAACTCCTGAGGACCGTTCCCGTCCTTTAAGCCTTCCGGCAGCTTGTCGCCGGTAATCGGCGACCATATGAAATAGTTGGAGGTGGCGACATGCTTGAGCTGAACCGCAAACGTACGCACGCCTTTGTACTCGGCTGCCGGAATCGTCAGGCTCTCCGGAGAAAAGTTGAACTTATCCTCCGGCATGGCTTCGGCTGCTTCGACGACAAGCTTCTCCACCGCGCCGATCTGGCGGTCCACGACCGAAGCGAGAGTCGGCGCCGGCGGCTGTGGCTGCGCCTGAGGCGCGCTCGCGGCTGCGGCGGTTTTGGCCCCTTTCTCTTCGGCCGTCATGCTAAGAATGAGCAACACCGAGAGTAGGGCGGACACTTCGATTCGTCTCATCACTGAATCTCCTTCATTGGTTCCGCTCGGACTAGCTTCTTGAATATCCCATACGGGTCGCGCAAGGTATTCGCTAGGGCCTCGATCTGTCCCTGATGAGGCCGGCACAGCCGGTGGCGCGGGTTGCGGTCAGACCGCTTGATGGGAGGATTTTGACCCCTCGGAGCCTGTTAGACGTAGGGCAAATCACAAGGTTTCCACGAAATTTCGCGCTAATTCTTCGGGGTTGTGGAGAACACTTCCTTAGCTGCGATCACGGTGTTCGAGTGAATGGTCACGGTGTCCTCCACCCGCCGGGCGTATCCTCCGGCAAAGGTCACCATGACCGGAATGTCACGGGCGCGGGCCACGCGAAACACGAGCGCATCCCGACGTTTGAGGCCTTCGATGGTAAGCGAGAGCCCGCCCAGCTGATCCTCTTGGTAAGGGTCGGCTCCCGCGATATAACACATCAGGTCCGGCTTAAACTGGCGAAGCCCAGAACTCAAGGCATGATCCAACCAGCCCAGATACTCTTCATCCCCGATTTCGTCGGGCAGGTCCACATCGATCGAGGACGGAGGCTTCGAGGCGGGATAATTGTGTTCCTGGTGAAGGGAGATGGTAAAGACCTCTCCGGCGTGTGCGTTTCTTAATTTGACCGGTGCTGCCGGACCAAGGAGCGGGGCGCCGGTAGAGGGTAGCGGGGCGGAGGGTACGCGCACACCGGCGAAAATAGCCGCCGTCCCGTTGCCATGGTGAACATCACAATCGACCGTCATCGCACTGCGAATCCGGTCATCGTGCTGCATGCGGCGGATGGCGACGGCGACATCATGGATCATGCAAAAGCCCTCACCGTGGTCCGGAAATGCGTGATGAAATCCTCCCCCGATATTGAACGCGACCCGCTCGCGCAGGGCGAGGTCAGCCGCCAGAATCGATCCTCCCGCTGCCAGCCAGAAAGCCCGCACTAACTCGGGCGAATACGGAATCTCCAACTGAAGTTCCTCGTGGGCCGAGAGCGTGCCGGTCTTGAGTTTCTGAACGTACATCGGGGTATGGACCAGCAGAATGTCCCGATCGGATGCCGGCTGCGGAGGGACAAAATCACTCGCCTCGGCGACTCCCGTCTGAAGCAGACGTTTGTGCACCCGCTGATACTTTTCGGCCGGGAAGACATGGGCACCGATCGGCAGATAGTAGTCATCGCTGTAGACCAGTTTGAACGGGAGCATGGCGGACGGCAATCAGTCTAAGGTCGATTCCATGATACTCGATCGCCCGCCGGGCCGATCGACGACGGACTTCGTTCTTCGACGCGACGGGATTGAAGAAACTCCGGCCAAAAACCACCGCCAGGCGGTGGAACACTCACAAAGCAGGAAGCGCGATCTTCTGCTGAATCCCCCGACCTTCGACGATGGTATAGATGAAATCGGCCGGAATGTCGACGAGCTGCTCGTGGCGGCCGCTCGGCCATCGGATATCGACCTCGTCCATGCGAGTTGCGCTGCTCAGTCCGAAGTGCAATCTGGGGTCGTTCTGCGAGAGATAGCTTCCGCCCCCCCGAACTTCGTCGATTTGGACCAATTTCCCCGCTTTCACCGTGACCCGGGCTCCGATAGCAGCTCGATTGCTGCTCGTGCCCACCAGGCGCATCAGCACACGATGATTCTTGGTCGCTGTGTCATTCCGCAGCAAAGTAGGAGGCTCGCCCGTGTTGAGGATGACCAGGTCAACGTTTCCGTCGTTGTTGATGTCGCCGAAGGCCACGCCACGCCGCGACGCCGGCGGGATGTCGGAGAGTAGCTGGGACAGATCTTCAAAAGTACCGTCATGCTGGTTGCGGAACAGCTGCATCGGCTGGCGATAGGCGACGCTACCCCGGACTTGGTCCATTTGGGGGTAGACGTGGCCGTTAACCAGGAACAGATCCAGCCAGCCGTCGTTGTCCATGTCGAAAAATCCTGTTCCCCAGCCCACCCACGGGTAGGTGGGACGGGCAAGTTTGGCGGCATAGCTCACATCGGAGAATCCCCGCGTTCCTAAATTGTGATAGAGCTCGTCCGGCTGGTCTGTGAAGTTGGTTACGAACAGGGAGAAACGCCCTTCGTGCAGATAGTCTCCCCAATCGACCCCCATGGATCCGTACTCTAGGCCGTCGCC
>Ga0187783_10000713_pt1 | contig 24292 bp, 20 predicted proteins | sample 1015_SJ02_MP02_2_FD_132471 | JGI IMG/M metagenome (GOLD analysis project Ga0187783, IMG submission 132471) | Tropical peat soil microbial communities from peatlands in Department of Meta, Colombia - 1015_SJ02_MP02_20_MG | ecosystem: Environmental > Terrestrial > Soil > Wetlands > Peat | place...
TCGAACACCAGCGACGACTTGCCGGAGCCGGAGACGCCCGTGACCACGATCAGCTCGTTGAGCGGGATGTCGAGATCGAGGCTCTTGAGGTTGTTCTGGCGCGCACCACGCACCGCGATGGCGTGGGCAGAGGCGTCGGTCATTCCGTCACCGTCGGCAGTCGCATGAGAGCGCGCTTTGAGACAGGCCAGCGCGAGCCTTGGCGTGATTGTAAAGGATCCATCGGTGCGGTGCGTGAGGCGCGGCGGATCCCCATATGGGGGCGCTACGGGTCGGCTGCAATCCAGTGCCACACGGCCCGGTCTACTGTATGGCGTACCCCCGCGTGCATGAGCGTGCGTGTCGTGCACGCACGACACGCGGTAGTTTCGCCGCCGGGCGTACAATCGGCGGCGCCCCAACGTCCTGACGAAGGAGAATGTCGAATGAATTCAAGAATCCTGTCCGGTGTTGCCCTGGCCGCCGCTGCTGCGGTGATGTTCTCGACGGCCGCGAGCACGGTCCGTGCCGATGAAGCGAAGGTGAAGTGCGAGGGTGTCAACTCCTGCAAGGGACACTCCGCCTGCAAGAGCGCCAACAACGCCTGCAAGGGTCAGAACTCCTGCAAGGGCAAGGGGTTCCTGGAAATGACTCAGGCGCAGTGCGACGCTGCCAAAGCGAAGGCTGGCAAGTCGTGACTCTGCGGCGGACCGGAGTGCTGGAGGGTGCTCCGGTCCGCCCGCTTTCCATGCTGACCTACCCCACGCTCGGGTTCGGTCTCGGACTGCGCGTCGATCACTACGAGGCAATCCTCGGCGGCTGTCCGGCCGTCGACTGGTTCGAGGCGCTCACCGAGAACTATCTGGTGCCGGGCGGCAAGCCGCTGCACTACCTGATGCGCATCCGCGAGCGCTACCCGCTCGTGTTGCACGGCGTGTCGCTGTCGATCGGCAGCACCGCACCGCTCGATCGCGAGTACCTGCGCCAGGTGAAGGCGCTCGCCGCGCGCGTCGAGCCCGCGTGGATCTCCGACCACCTCTGCTGGACCGGCGTGGGCGGTCGTAACACGCACGATCTCCTGCCGCTGCCGTACACCGAGGAGGCGCTCGCGAATGTGGTCGAGCGGGTGCGCCGCGTTCAGGACATCCTCGGGCGGCGCATCCTGCTCGAGAACGTCTCGAGCTATGTGGGGTTCCGCGACTCGCGCCTCAGTGAGTGGGATTTCCTCGCCGAGGTTGCGCGACGCGCCGACTGCCTGATCCTGCTCGACGTCAACAACATCTACGTGAGCGCGGTGAACCACGAGTTCGACGCGCTCGAGTACCTCAACGCCGTGCCCGCCGAGCGCGTGCAGCAGATTCATCTCGCCGGACACGAGAGTCATGGCGACTACCTGATCGATACCCACGACCACCCGGTGCCGGATCCGGTGTGGGAGCTGTATGCGGGCGCAGTCGAGCGCTGCGGCGCGGTTTCCACCATGATCGAGCGCGACGATCACATCCCGCCGCTCACGGAGCTGTGCGCCGAGCTCGACGCCGCGCGCACGTTGTGCGAGCGCACGCTCGGCGCAGCGGCCGCTGCGGCACATGCACCTGGCGCCATCCGCCAGGCCGACCGCACCGGTGCGGGCCAGCGTGGCCACCCGGCCGGTCGCGCCTCGTGAGCGCGCTCGAGCGCCTGCAGGGCGATTTCCAGGACTACCTGCTGCGCGGTACCCCGGCCGTGGAGCAGCACCTCCTCGGCACGGCGCGCGTCCCGGTCGCCACGCGCCTGCAGATCTACGCCGGCGCCTACCGCAGCCGTCTCGCCGATGCGCTGGCGGCCAACTTTCCGGCCCTCGCGAAGCTGCTCGGCGAGGCGGATTTCCACAGCCTCGCGACCGACTACGTGCGCGCCCACGATTCGCCGTTCTTCTCCATCCGCTACTACGGCGATGCGCTGGCGCAGTTCCTCACGACGCGCGAGGACTACGCGGCGGCGCCGGTGCTCGCCGAGCTGGCGCGCTGGGAGTGGGCCATGACGGGCGTGTTCGACGCGGCCGATGCCGCGTCGCTCGCACACGAGGAGCTCGCCCGGCGGCCGGCGCAGGAGTGGGCGCAGCTGCGCTTCACTTTCCATCCGAGCGTGCAGCGGCTCACCCTGTGGTGGAACGTGCCGCAGCTGTGGCAGGCGCTCACCGCGGACGCCGAGCGACCGCCGGCGAGTCTTGCCGCCCAGCCGGTCGCGTGGCTGCTGTGGCGGCAGGAGCTCAGCACCTATTTCCGCTCGCTGCCGACGACCGAGGCGGTGGTGCTCGATGGCGCGCTGCGCGGCTGGCCGTTCGGCGAGCTCTGCGAGCTCCTGTGCGAGGAGCTCGGTGACGCGGCCGCGCCGGCGCAAGCCGCGACGCTGCTGCGCGGCTGGGTCGCTTCGGGACTCATCGTCAGCGCCGCCTGAGCGCGCGGTCGAGCCGCAGGCGCGCACGCTGCAGCGCCGCCTGCGCCGAAAGAACTGCGCCTGCCATGGCGTACAATCGCGCGGCGCCCACGCTTGAGGATTCGCCCATGCCCGCGCCGTGCCACGGCAACGTACTCGAGATGATCGGCAACACGCCGCTCATGGCGGTGCGCCGCATCGACACGGGGCCGTGCGAGCTGTTCCTCAAGCTCGAGAATCAGAATCCGGGCGGCTCCATCAAGGATCGTATCGGCCTGTACCTGATCGAGGACGCTGAGCGCGCCGGGAGCCTCAGGCCCGGCGGTACGCTGATCGAGGCGACCGCCGGCAACACCGGGCTCGGGCTCGCGCTGGTCGCGGCGCAGAAAGGATACCGGCTGCTGCTGTGCATCCCCGACAAGATGAGTCAGGAGAAAATCTTTCACCTGAAGGCGATGGGCGCCGAGGTGGTAATGACCCGCTCCGACGTGAGCAAGGGGCATGCGGAATATTATCGCGACGTCGCCGAGCGCATGGCACGCGAGATGCCCGGATCTTACTTCGTCAACCAGTTCGGCAATCCCGCCAACGCCCGCGCGCACGAGGAGACCACCGCGCCGGAGATCTGGGAGCAGAGCGAACGGCGGCTCGATACGGTGGTCTGCGGCGCGGGCACCGGCGGTACGCTCGCCGGACTCACGCACTTTTTTGCCGACACCGCGCCCGAGGTCGACATGGTGCTCGCCGATCCGCTCGGCTCGGGGCTGGCACATTTCGCGCGCACCGGCAGGCTCCCGGAGAAGACGACGCCGTGGCTGGTCGAGGGCATCGGCGGGGACTCGGTGCCGCCGGTCGCGGACTTCTCGCGGGTCGTCGCCGCCTACAGCATTGCGGATGCGGAAGCGTTCCGTACCTGCCGCGAGCTGCTCGCGCGGGAGGGCATCATCGCCGGCACCTCGACCGGAACGCTGCTCGCAGCGGCGCTGCGCTACTGCCGCGAACAGCGCCAGCCCAAGCGCGTCGTGACGTTCGTATGCGACAGCGGCAACAAGTACCTCTCCAAGGTCTACAACGACTACTGGATGCTGGATCAGGGCTTCCTCGAGCGGGCGCATCGCGGCGACCTGCGCGATCTCATTGCCCGGCCGCACGCCGAGCACGCCGCGGTGACGGTGAACTCCACCGAGACGGTGATGGCCGCCTACCGCCGCATGAAGCTCTACGATGTCTCGCAGGTACCGGTGATGCAGGACGGACGCATCGTCGGCATCGTCGATGAGGAGGACATCCTGCTCGAGGTCGTCGCCAATCCCGAGCACTTCAACGAGCCGGTGACCTGCGCCATGGCGAGCCATCTCGTCACGGTGGCGGTGGATGCGCCGGTGTCGCAGCTCATGGAGATCTTCAAGCGCGGCATGGTCGCCATCGTCATGCACCGGGGCGAGTTCCAGGGGCTCATCACGCGCATCGACCTGCTCAACTGGCTGCGACGCAAGCAGTGAGGCAGACTCGGAACGCAGCCGCGATCGCAGGGAAGGCTTTTCGGGGCCGCCGCAAGTCCGTCCTTGGAGGCTGCGGGAGCGCCGTCCCTGGCGCTGGGTCAGCATCTGCTCCAGCGTGGCGTTCAGCGATGGCGCGGCCCGAAAAGCCTTTGCTTGCGCTCTCGGCTTCAATTCCAGGGTTGTCTCATGAGTGATGAGAGTTCGACACAGAGGTTCGCGACGCGCGTGATCCACGGCGGGCAGCATCCCGATCCGCTCACGGGTGCGGTGATGACGCCGATCTACGCCAACACCACCTACGTGCAGTCGAGCCCCGGCGTGCACCTGGGGTATGACTACGGACGCACGCGCAATCCGACGCGCGACGCGCTGCAGGCGGCACTCGCCAACCTCGAGGGCGGCGCAGCGGGTTTCGCCTTCGCCTCCGGGATGGCGACCACGGCGACGCTCCTCGAGCTGCTCGATGCCGGCACGCACATCGTCGCCATGGACGATCTCTACGGCGGCAGCTACCGGCTGCTCGAGAACGTGCGCAAGCGCTCGGCCGGGCACAGCGTCTCGTTCGTCGATCTGTCGAAGCCGGCGGCGCTGGAGGCAGCCATCCGCCCGGAGACGCGCCTGGTGTGGGTCGAGTCGCCGAGCAATCCGCTGCTGAAGCTCGTCGACCTCGGTGAGGTGGCGCGCATCGCGCACCAGCACGGGCTGCTCGCGGTGTGCGACAACACCTTCGCCACACCCTTCATCCAGCGACCCCTCGAGCACGGCTTCGATGTGGTCATGCACTCGACCACCAAGTACCTCAACGGGCATTCCGACGCGCTCGGCGGCGCGGCGGTAGTGCGTGAGGGCGTGGACCTCACTGAGCGGCTCGCGTACCTGCAGAACGCCCTCGGCGCGGTCGCGAGTCCCTTCGACGCGTTCCTGACGCTCCGCGGCATCAAGACGCTCGCGCTGCGCATGGAGCGGCATTGCGCCAACGCGTTCGCCGTCGCCCAGTTCCTCGAGCGGCACCCGCAGGTCGAGCGTGTGCTCTACCCCGGACTGCCGAGCCATCCGCAGCACGGGCTCGCACGGCGGCAGATGGGCGGGGGGTTCGGCGGCATCGTGAGCGCGGTGCTGCGCGGCGGCCTCGAGGCCACTCGACGCACCCTCGAGCGCTGCCGGCTGTTCGCCCTTGCCGAGAGCCTTGGCGGGGTCGAAAGCCTCATCGAGCATCCGGCGATCATGACCCACGCCTCGCTCCCCGAGGCGGTGCGCGCCGCGCTCGGCATCGGTGACGGCTTCATCCGCCTGTCGGTCGGCGTGGAGGATGTCGAGGACCTCATCGCGGACCTGCGCGAGGCGCTCGGCTGAGCACGCGCGCGCGCGGCAGCCCGATCGCGCTGGCGCCGCTGCTCGTCGCCGTGGTGCTCGCGCAGCAACCGCAAGCGCCGACTGCCAGCCGCGCGGCACGCTACGACATCTCGGACCGGGTGCTGATCCCCACTGCGGACGGCGCGACCATGTCGGCGACGGTGGTCCGGCCGAGGGGTAGCGGCGCGCGGCTGCCGACGCTGTTGACGCTCGACATCTACACCGATCCGGGCGCGTTCATCGAGCGCTGCGAGGACGCCGTCGATCACGGCTACGTCGGGGTGATTGCCGATACGCGCGGCAAGCGGCTGAGCCCGGGGCCGATCGAGCCGTACGAGCACGAAGGCAGCGACGCCTCCGCGGTGATCGACTGGATCGCGAAGCAGCCGTGGAGCAACCGCGAGGTCGGCATGCGCGGCGGCAGCTACTCGGGATTCAGCGCCTGGGCGGCGGCCAAGCACCTGCCCCCTGCGCTGAAGACCATTGCGGTAGCGGCGGCTGCGATTCCCGGCCTCGGCCTGCCCATGTACAACAATGTGTTTCTGAATGCCAACTACGGCTGGGCGTTCTACGTCGCCGACGACAAGCTGCTCGATACGAAAACCTACCGGGATGCGGGCCGCTGGGAGCGGCTGCCCGTCGAGTGGTTCGCGAGCGGCAGACCCTACCGCGAGATCGATCGCATCGACGGCGCGCCGAACCCGCTGCTGCAACGCTGGCTTGCGCATCCTTCCTTCGACGCCTACTGGCAGGCGATGGTCCCCTACGGGCGCGACTTCGCGCGCATCGACATCCCGGTGTTGAGCATCACCGGCTACTACGACGATGCCCAGCTCTCGGCCCTCGAGTACGTGAGGCAGTACGAGCGCTACCACCCCCATGCCGCGGACTACGTGGTGATCGGCCCATACGACCACTTCGGCAGCGAGCGCGCGCGCAAGCCCGAGCTGCTGCGCGGCTACGCCATCGACCCGGTGGCGCAGTTCAGCACGCCCGAGCTCATCTACCAGTGGATGGACTACGTGCTGCGCGGCGGGCGCCGTCCGGCGCTGCTTCAGGACCGGGTCAACTTCGAGGTGATGGGTGCCAACACCTGGCAGCACGTCGCATCGCTTGCGCAGATGGCCGGGGCGCGGCGCGTGCTGTACTTCAGCGACGCGCGGCACGCTGACCACTACCAACTGACGCGCAGCGCACCGCCGCCCGGCCACCGGCTCGAGCAGAGCATCGATCTCGCGGACCGGGTTCTTCAGACCAACCTGCACTCCTACCCCGACCCCCTCATCAGCAACGGGCTCGACCACCCGACCGAGCTGAGATTCCTGAGCGAGGCGTTCGGCGCACCCGAGGTTGTCAGCGGCGCGTTCAGCGGGGTACTCAATGTCACACTCAACAAGAACGATGCCGATCTCGGCGTGACCGTCTTCGAGCAGCTGCCGGACGGGCGGCTGTTGCACCTCGCTTACTGGCTCGGTCGGGCGAGCTACGCCGCCAACCGGGAGGTGCGCACACTCCTCGTTCCCGGTCGTGCGACGCGGATTGCGTTCACCACCACGGTGGTGGCTCGACGGGTCGAGCCGGGCAGCCGGCTGCTGGTGCTGCTCGACGTCAACAAGAATCAGTTTGCCCAGGTCAACTACGGAACCGGCGGCGACGTCAGCGACGAATCGGTGGCTGATGCCCACGAGCCGCTCCGGGTGAGCTGGCACACAGACAGCTTCATCGCAGTCCCGCTCGGGCGACGCTGAGCGGGTGGGCTGCTGCGCAGCTCGCGGGTGTCCTCAGGGAACCGCCGTGAACCCCGCCCGACTCGTGAGGTACACCGCGTAGGTACCGAGCCAGTGCCCGCCTTCGTAATGCTCGCCGGTCACTGCCGGGAGCGATGCCGCAGCGTGCTCGCGCGCGCTCGCGAGCAGTGCGGCGATGCGCGCATCCTGCGGCGGCAGGCCGTGGGCGATGCCCTCGAGCATCCACGCGCGGCTCAGATTCAGGCCGTCGATGTGCGCGAGTTTCGGGTCGGCGCGGTCGGTGACCACCCCGGGCACGAGCCATGCCTGCCCCGCGGAAGCCGCCGCGCCGCTGCGTGGGATCTGCGGCAGGAAAGCTGACAGCCACTGTGCGAAGACCGCGGGCGACAGCACGCGGCGCATGAAATCGGCTTCGGCGAGGCAAGGCGAGAGGAAGTCCTCGCCCGAGGGCTCGTAGGCGAGCGGACAGTCACGATCGTGACGGTAGAAGCGCTGCGCGGCATCGGTGAGCAGCCCGCGCATGTGCGCATCGCCACCGAGCGCCGCCCAGTCCCACAGCAGACCGAAAGCGAAGGCGGTCTGGTCGTGCTCGCCGATGCGGATCGGGTAGTGCAGCTTCGGCAGCCAGCTCTCTAGTCGCGCAGCGGCCTCGCTCTCGAGCGGCGCGAGCGTCGCTGACCAGCGGCGCGCGTCGGCATCGTCCCACTGACGCAGCTCCGCTACCAGGCGCAGCAGCCAGGCCAGCCCGTAGGGGCGCTCGAAGGAGGCGCGGCCGTCGCCACGCAGGTAGGCGAGCTCCCCGGCGACGTTCTGCGGCGTGAAGCTGCGGGCGAGCTCTGCGCGCGCCGTCGCGGCGAACGGGGCCTGCGGGTAGAGGCGCAGCAGCCGCACGAGCAGCCAGTGCCCGTGAACGTCCGAGTGCCAGTCGAGGCAGCCGTAGAACGCCGGCGTCAGCTCGTGCGGCGGACGTGCGTCGGCGACGCTGTTGAGCGTGTGGTTGATGTGATTCGGATACTCCTGGTGCAGGCACTTCAACGCGAGCGCCGCGAAACGCGCTGCGGCCGCGGCATCGAGTGCGCTTGCGGCGGGTGGCGCACCGGGCGGCGAGGAACGCGGTGACGGCGACGCCGCGGCCGCCGCTGTTGCGGCGCCGCCTGCGACCGCAGGGTCGAGCACGCCTGCGGCGCTGAGTGCGAACACCGCGCTGAGTGCGACTGCGGGCACCACGCTCGCCCGGGTCGCCGCTGCCCGCTCGGGCGCAATGCGATGTCTCATGGTCACATGTTACGCTCGCGGCCGTGAGCGAGCCGCTGCCCCTGGTGCTGATCCCCGGACTCGCGGCCTCGGCGCGGCTGTACACCGCGCAGATCCCGCAGCTGTGGTGTGAAGGTCCCGTGATGATCGCCGATCACACGCGCGATGACAGCATGGGCGCGATCGCTCGTCACATCCTCGAGCGCGCACCGCGCACGTTCGCGCTCGGCGGCCTCTCGATGGGCGGCTACATCTCGTTCGAGATGCTGCGCCAGGCGCCCGAGCGGGTCGCGCGGCTCGCGCTGCTCGATACGAGCGCCGCGCCCGACACCGCCGAGCAGAGTGCCGCGCGGCGTTCGCAGATGGCGCTCGTCGCCCAGGGACGCTTCGCCGAGGTGCTCGACACGCTGTTTCCACGTCTGGTGCAGCGCGCGCGCCGCGAAGATCGCGCCCTGCGCGAAGTGTTCGACCTCATGTCGCAGGAGGTTGGCCCCGAGGCCTACCTCAGGCAGCAGACCGCCAACATCGGTCGTCCCGACTCGCGCCCGCTGCTGGCAAGTATCCGCTGCCCGACGCTGGTGCTCGTCGGCGACGGTGACGAGCTCACCCCGCCCGAGCGCGCCGCCGAGATGGCACACGCGATCGCCGGCGCGCGCCTGGTGAGCGTAGCGCAGTGCGGCCATCTGTCGACGCTCGAGCGGCCGGAAGAGGTCACGCGCGCGCTCCTCGAATGGCTGCGCTCGTGAGGCCCGCAGCGATGAGTGCGACCGTGGTCCAGCGGGCCCTGCTTCTTGCACATCCGGATGCGCCGGGGGAGGCGGCGTGGAGTATCGCCGTGGAGGCGCAGCTCAGCGGCCATGCGGACTTCGCGTGTCACTTCGCGCTGCACGGGGACATGGCTCGCGTGCGCATACCCGGCATGGGCGTCGGGCGAAGGTCCGACGGCCTGTGGAGACACACCTGCTTCGAGGCGTTCGTCGCCGCCGATGACGTTTCCGGCTACTACGAATTCAACTTCTCGCCGGCGCTCGACTGGGCCGCGTATCGCTTCGAGGATTACCGCAGCGGCATGAGCGCCGCAACGCTCGCGCAGGCGCCGGGACTGCAGGTGCGCCGCACCGCACGGCAGCTCGATCTCACGGCGACCGTGCATCTTGCGGGACTCGCCTCGCTCTGCGACGCGCAGACGCTGTACGTCGCGCTCGCGGCGGTGGTCGAGGAGGATAACGGACGGCGCTCCTGCTGGGCGTTGCGGCACGCGCCCGGGGATCCCGACTTCCACCACCCCGACAGCTTCAGCTTCGAGCTGCGTCGCACATGAAGCTCGGGATCGAGCGGCTGCTCGAGGAGCCGGCACTGCGCCGGCCGCTCGCGGGCCGGCGGGTTGCGCTGCTGGCACATCCCGCCTCGGTGACGCGCGATCTCACGCATTCCCTCGATGCGCTCGCGCGGCTGCCGGCCGTGCGCCTGAGCGCCGCCTTCGGGCCGCAGCATGGGCTGCGCGGCGAGAAGCAGGACAACATGGTCGAGTCGGCCGATTACGTCGATCCGCTACACCGCATTCCCGTTTTCAGTCTCTACGGCACGGTGCGCCGGCCGAGCGCAGCCATGATGGACACCTTCGACGTGCTGTTGGTCGATCTGCAGGATCTCGGCTGCCGCATCTATACCTTCATTACCACGCTGCGCTACGTGCTCGAAGAGGCGGCCAAGAGACGCAAAACGGTGTGGATCCTCGATCGCCCCAATCCCTGCGGGCGACCGGCGGAGGGCCTCAAGCTGCGCCCGGGGTGGGAGAGCTTCGTCGGCGCGGGTGCGCTGCCGATGCGTCATGGCCTCACCATGGGGGAACTGGCGCGCTGGTTCGTCACCACGCTGCACCTCGACATCGAGTGCGAAGTGGTACCGATGCAGGGCTGGAGCCCGCAGGAAGCGCCAGGATACGGCTGGCCGCTGCGCGAGCGGACCTGGGTGAATCCGAGCCCGAATGCGCCCAACCTGTGGATGGCACGCTGCTACGCCGGCACGGTGCTGCTCGAGGGCACAACGCTGTCCGAAGGTCGCGGCACGACCCGGCCGCTCGAGCTGCTCGGCGCGCCGGATCTCGACGCCCCGGCCCTCATCGGCGCCATGCAAGCGCTGGCGCCGCGCTGGCTCGGAGGCTGTCGCCTGCGGCCGTGTTGGTTCGAGCCGACCTTTCACAAGCACGTCGGCCGGCTGTGCGCCGGGCTGCAGGTACACGTCGAGGATCCGCTGTACTACGACCACGAGGCGTTTCGCCCGTGGCGGCTCGTGGCAGTGGCGCTCAAGGCACTGCGGCAACTGCGTCGCGACTACGCTCTGTGGCGCGACTTCGCCTACGAGTACGAGCAGGGTCGTCGGCCCATCGACGTGATCAACGGGAGCGAGCTGTTGCGCGAGTGGGTGGACGACCCCGCGGCCACGCCCGCCGATCTCGAGGCGCTCGCCGCGGCGGATGAAGCCGACTGGCGCGCACAGCGACAGGCGGTGCTGCTTTACTGAGCGGCGCTTTCGGGCGGCCGCGTGCTGCCGGCACGGTCACGCACGCCTTCAGCGCGCGAGCGCGCGGTCCAGGCTGACGATGAGCAGCGTGCTCGCCGCGTACTGCAGGAACTGAGTGGGCCAGCTGCCCTCGAGGGCCGAGATCAGCTGGGCGGAGGCGAAGACCAGCAGCAGCAGGCCCGCTGCGAGCCACTGCATCCTGTGCCAGCACAGCAGCAGCAGCGCTCCAGCAACCTCTGCCAGGAGGATCACGAGGTGGTGCGAACGCGCGCGCCCGAGGACCAGAGCCTGAACGCTCGCGACCAGCAGCAGCGCGCCGAAGACGAGACGGTATGCCGCCAGGATCTGCGGCGCGCTCACGGCAGGCGGTCCGGCAGCAGGAAGGTGCGCCGCGCACTGTCGCTGGCGAGCCTCTCCGGGCGGTACCAGCGCGCGAGCGCACCCTTGTCGATCAGGTCCGCATTGGTGCGCACGAACGCGGCGAAGTCGGAACGCTCACCGCTTTCCATGCGCTCGGCAATGAGGGAGAGAAAGGCGATCGTCACGGTCTGATGGAACGCCTCGGGCTTGCCGGCCTTTGCGGCCATGGCGCGCAGCGCCCGGGAGAAGCGCAGCACGGCTTCCGCGAAGTCGTAGCGGCGCAGCGTCTCGAAAGCCATGCGCACGTGCTCACGGTGCGGGAAGCGCGCGGCGTCGAGCTCGCCACGCAGGAAGCGCTCGAGCTCAATATGTTCAACGCCCATCTTCGCCGGCCTCACGCAGCCGGTGCGAGTCTTCCGCGCTGAGTTCGAGCCCGTAGACCGCTTTCAGCGCCCGCACCTTGCGCAGCGTGGCCGCGGAGAACGGCGCCTTGCCTTCGAAGGCGTGCAGCACGATGCCCTCGAGCAGGTCGCCGAGCGACAGGTCGAGCTCGGTGGCGAGTGCCTTCAGGACCTTGAGCAGGCGGCTCTCGAGGCGGACACCGGTCTGCGTGCGGACGATCTGCTTCATGGTCGTATGTTACCATGGTAACAAGGTACCATGACAAGAGGCGGGCCCGGGTGTTTTATGCGCCGTCGCGGTGTCGAGCGAGCCACCGGCAGCGCTTGCCGCGCGTCGCTGGTCGGCGCAGAGTCATCTTCAAGGGGACCGTGGGCGCCATCAGTGCGCCTGAGAAAAACAACACAACAACAACAGAAGATCTCTGGGGAGAGGGGGTATCGTGTTCGCCTACAACCAACGGCGCGGGTCAGCACCCGTGCTAGCCATGATTATCGCCATGTTCACCGCGACCGCCCACGGGGCCGTGCCGGTGCATATTGTAAAAACGGATCTCAAGGCGCTCGTCCGCGCCGGTTCGTTGGCGGCGCTCCTGTGCCTCGCTCGACTGCGCAGGCCTCGCAAGGGCGCGGGGCCGCGCCCGGTACCAGGGCTCATTGCGCTGGCTCTGCTCAGTGTTTCCCCACCGTTGTGGGCGGCGGACGCCAAGTCATTCGATGCCGCGGCTGCCTTCGGTGCGCGCCCGAGTGTCACTTCTCTGCGCCTATCCCCGGATGGGCAGAGCGTCGTCTACCTCACCCCGACCGAGGGTCAGGGGTCGGCAGCGTACACGCTGAGCCTTGCCCCGGGTGCGCGACCGAAGCTCGCACTGTCGGCGAGTGGCAAGCCCGACCGGCTCGCTCGCTGTTCCTGGGTAGCCGCGGACCGGCTGACCTGTGTGGCCTACGCGCTCAAGCCCGATCCAGTCCTCGGCCCGGTGCCGTACTCGCGCGTCGTGGCGATGAATGCCGACGGCTCGAACTTCCGCCTGCTGAGCAATCGCGACAACTGGTACATGCACGGCGTGGTCTTCGGCGGTGGCAACGTCATCGACTCGCTACCGGCCGAGGACGGCAAGGTGCTGATGACACGCGTCTACCTACCCGACGACAGAATAGGAAGCCACTTCGGCTCGACACTGCGCGGCCTTGGCGTCGACTGGGTCGACACGCGCGACCTCACGTCGAGGCGCGTCGAGCCGCCACGTCCGGATGCCCAGCTCTATCTGACCGACGGGCGCGGCAACGTTCGCATCCTCGGCCTGCTGCAGGGAACCGGCAAGTCCATGTACCAGTACAACGGCATCATCGAGTACATGTACCGCACACCCGGCTCGCAGGAGTGGCACAAGCTGAGCGAATTCAACGCTGCCGACCGCAGCGGCTTTTGGCCTGAGGCCGTAGACCCGGATCTGAACGTTGCTTACGGGTTCAAGAAGCTCGACGGCCGCCTGGCCGTGTACAAGGTGTCCCTGGATGCTGACATGAGGGAGGAGCTCGTCTACGCGAATCCGGACGTCGACGTGGACGAGCTCATGGCGATCGGCCGGCACCACCGCGTCATCGGTGTCTCTTACGCTACCTCTGTGCGCAAGGCGGTTTACTTCGATCCGCAGACGAAGCAGCTCCTCGACGCGCTCCGCAAGGCGTTGCCGGGCGAGCACATCCTGCGGGTAGTGGACTCGAGCGCGGACGAGAGCCGGCTGCTGATTCTTGTAGGAAACGATACGGATCCCGGGGTCTACTACATCTTCGACCGCAAGACACACCAGCTGCAGACCTTTCTCGTGGTGCGAGGCGCGCTCGAAGGGGTGAAGCTTGCGAGCGTCAAGCCCGTCAGCTACCCGGCAGCCGACGGCGTGGCGGTTCCGGCGTATCTCACGCTGCCGCCCGGCGCCGAGAGCGCCACAGGTCTGCCGGCCATCGTCATGCCGCACGGCGGCCCTGACGCTCGCGACTATTGGGGATTCGACTGGCTGGCGCAGTTTTTTGCCGCCCGCGGTTTTGCGGTGCTGCAGCCGAACTTCCGCGGATCGTTCGGCTACGGTGACGCCTGGTTCGAGAAGAACGGTTTCAGGTCCTGGGAACTCGCCATTGGCGATGTGCTCGCGGCCGGTCGCTGGCTGGTGCGCGAGGGCATCGCCGATCCCGCCAAGCTCGGCATCGTCGGCTGGTCGTACGGGGGCTACGCCGCGCTCCAGTCCGCAGTCGTCGATGCAACGGTCTTCAAGGCCGTGGTGGCGATCGCACCGGTCACCGACCTGGCGGCGCTCAAGCAGGAGTCCGCCTCAACCTCCTCGTTCGGGCATTCCAGCCATGAATTCATCAGCGACTACATCGGCTCTGGTCCGCACGTTCGCGAGGGTTCGCCCGCCGAGCACGCGGAGCGCATCAAGGTTCCCGTGCTGCTCTTCCACGGCGGCTTTGACCGCAACGTGAGCATCGGGCAGTCGCGGAGGATGTGTTCGCGCCTCGCTGCGGCCGGCGGAAAATGCGAGCTCGTCACGTGGGACGACCTCGACCACGCTCTCGATGACTCGAGCGCCCGGACGCAGATGCTGCGCCGGAGCGATGAGTTCCTGCGGAGTGCTTTCGGCATGTAGCCCCGCGGAGCTCAAGGCCCCACACGCGGCCGCGTCAGGCGGGTCAGGCGTGCCCGCACCGATCTCAGCCGCGCCGCAGCGCCTCGGCGAGCGCGTGCAGCCGCTCCCGGATCGCGCCGGCTTCGATGCAGCCGAAGCCGAACACCAGCCCCGCCTCGCACTCGGCGCCGAGCGCGAAGCGGCCGAGGGGCTGCGCGCCAGGCGCGTGCTCGCGCGCCTGGGCGATGATGCGCGTGGCGGCGCCGCGCTGGCGGATGCGGGTCGCGAGGTGGATACCGGCTTCCGCGGGGAGCGGCTGCAGCCAGCGGCCGAGATCCTCCCTGAGGCCATCGAGCAGTACCTGGCGACGCTCGCCATAGACGCGGCGCATCCGGCGTACGTAGCGCGCCAGGTGCCCGTCGACGATGAACTGCGCGAGCGCGTCCTGCAGTTGCGAGTTGCCTCCGGTGTCGGTGCACTGCCGGACCACCGTGAGGACCTCGCGCGCCCACGCGGGCGCCACGACGTAGCCGGTGCGCAGCGCCGGGAACAGGCTCTTCGAGAAGGTGCCGACATAGAGCACGCTCGCGTCGCGATCGAGGGTCTGTAGCGCATCGAGTGGGCGCAGGCCGAAGCGGAATTCGCCGTCGTAGTCGTCCTCGATGATGACTGCCCCGCGCGCCCGGGCAAAATCGAGCAGCGCCGAGCGGCGCGCCATCGACATGGCGACCCCGGTGGGAAACTGGTGCGAGGGCGTGACGTACACCACGCCCGCATCCGGCGGCAGCCGATCGACGCGCAGCCCCTCCTCGTCCACGGCCACGGGCACGACATCCGCACCGGCGGCGGCCATCGCCGCGCGCAGCGGCGCATAGCCCGGGTTCTCCACCGCCACGCGGGTGCGCCCGGGCGTAACGAGCGCGCGTGCCAGGATGTCGAACGCCTGCTGCGCGCCGTTCGTAACGATGACGTCCTCGGCGCTGCAGGCCACGGCGCGGGTGAAGGAGACATACTGCGCGATCGCGGCACGCAGCAGCGGACGGCCGCGCGCATCCGGATAGTCGAAGGCGGTGCCGTCGGCACGGCGGTTGAGCGCGCGCGTCAGCAGCCGCCGCCAGATATCGACCGGGAACAACCGGTGCTCCGGCGTGCCGAGGCGAAAGCCCGCAGTGCGCGCCGACGCGGCGAACTGCGTCGCGGCGGGCACCATGCGCCGCCAGAAGGCATTGAGCGGCTCGTCCGCGGCACGCGCGCGGCGCCGTGGCGGCTTGGGGCGCGCACCAAGCTCGGCGACCCGGGCGGGAGCCCCGGCGCGGGTGAGCACGTAGCCCTCGGCGACCAGGAGGTCATAGGCGGCGATTACCGTGTTACGGGCGAGGTGGTAGGCGCCGGCGACGCGCCGGGTGGAGGGCAGCGGGGCGCCTGGCAGCAGCCGCCGGTCGAGAATTGCGGCGCGCAGCTGCGCGTGCAATTGACGCACCAGGCCACCCGCGGCGCCGGCAGCGAAGGAGAGGGGAAACTCGAAAACTGGTTCCTGCGAGGGCATGGTTCATCTGAAGATGAGGGAACCACCCTGAGGTTAATGCAGCGGCGGTCCCGCAACCAGCGGTGGCGCCCGCACGCGCCGCCGAGCCGTATCCGCAAGCGCCGAGCGGCCTCCGCGCGTTGCGTGACCCGCCGCGGCGCGCGCCGCATAATTCCCGCCCCCATGGAACCCGCACCCGACATCACGAGCTACCGCAGGCACTGGGCGGCGCGCTTCGGCACCGCGCCGTTTCTGCCCATGTCGCGCGCGGAGATGGACCTGCTCGGCTGGGACAGCTGCGACGTCGTCATCGTGAGCGGCGATGCCTATGTCGATCATCCGAGCTTCGGCATGGCCCTCATCGGGCGCGTGCTCGAAGCGCAGGGATTTCGCGTCGGCATCATCGCGCAGCCTGACTGGCACAGCGCGGAGGCCTTCGCTGCGCTCGGCCGCCCGAACCTGTTCTTCGGCATCACCGCCGGCAACATGGACTCCATGGTCAACCGCTACACCGCCGACCGTCGGCTGCGCAGCGACGATGCCTACACACCGGGTGGCACGGGCGGCGCGCGCCCCGACCGCTCGGTGATCGTGTACGCACAGCGCTCGCGCGAGGCCTTTCGCGACGTGCCGATCGTGATCGGCGGCATCGAGGCGTCGCTGCGGCGTATTGCGCACTTCGACTACTGGTCGGAGAAGGTGCGCCGCTCGGTGCTGCTCGACGCCCGCGCGGACCTGCTCGTCTATGGCAACGGCGAGCGGCAGATCTGCGAGATCGCGCACCGGCTGGCTGCGGGCGAGGCCATTGGCGACATCACCGACGTGCGCGGCACGGCGTTTGCGCGCAAGGGAGTGCCACAGGGCTGGATCGAGATCGACTCCACCCACCTCGACGCTCCCGGGCCGCTGAATCCACCCCTCGATCCCTACGCCATGGCGGCCGCGGCCGCCCCGGGCGCCGCGGCGGGGAACGCCCAGGCAGCGCAGCCTGGTGAGACTCAGCGCACGGGTAACGGCCTGCCGTGCGCCGCCGGCGCCGCGCACGGCGAGAAGGTCGTGCGCTTCGTGCGGCGCGTGAAGAACGCCGACCGCGAGCGCAGCGTCATCCGCATGCCCTCGCACGAGACGGTGGCCGCGGACGCCGTGATGTACGCGCACGCCTCGCGCATCCTGCACCTCGAATCGAATCCGGGTAACGCGCGAGCCCTGGTGCAGCGCCACGGCGACACCGACGTATGGCTCAACCCGCCGCCGCTGCCGCTCACCACCCGCGAAATGGATTGGGTGTACGAGCGGCCGTACCGTCGTGCGCCGCATCCCTGTTACGCCGATGCCAACATCCCGGCGTACAAGATGATCCGCTTCTCGGTGTCGATCCAGCGCGGCTGCTTCGGCGGGTGCACCTTCTGCTCGATTACCGAGCACGAGGGCCGCATCATCCAGAGCCGCTCGGAGGACTCCGTGCTGCGCGAGATCGCCGCAGTGCGCGACACGGTGCCGGGATTCACCGGGGTCATCTCCGATCTCGGCGGACCGACGGCCAACATGTACCGCCTTGCCTGCAGGAGCCGCGAGATCGAGAGCGCCTGCCGCCGCCCCTCCTGCGTCTATCCCGGCATCTGCCCCAACCTCGACACCGATCACACGCCGCTCATCCGTCTCTACCGCCGCGCCCGCGCACTCCCCGGCATCCGCAAAGTGCTGATCGCCTCCGGCGTGCGCTACGACCTCGCCATCGAGTCGCCCGAGTACGTCCGGGAGCTCGCCCAGCATCACACCGGCGGCTATCTGAAGATCGCGCCGGAGGCGCTCGCGGAGGGACCGCTGTCGAAGATGATGAAGCCGGGCGTCGTTGCCTACGATCGCTTCAAGGCGCTGTTCGAGCGCTACTCGAAGGAGGCCGGCAAGGAGCAGTACCTGATTCCGTACTTCATCGCCGCCCACCCCGGTACCTCGGACGCGGACATGCTGGAGCTCGCCCTGTGGCTCAAGAAGAATGGCTTTCGTGCCGACCAGGTCCAGGCCTTCCTCCCCGGCCCGATGGCGACCGCCACGGCGATGTACCACTCGGGAAAGAACCCACTGAAGCGCATCACGCGCACCAGCGAGCCAGTGCTCGTTCCGAAGGGACTGAAGGTGCGCCGCCTGCACAAGGCGTTCCTGCGCTATCACGATCCGCACAACTGGCCGTTGCTGCGCGAGGCGCTGCGCCGCATGGGGCGGGCGGACCTCATCGGCAATGGCCGCCGCCAGCTGGTGCCCGCCTACCAGCCGCCCGGTACCGGTGGGACGGCCGCGGGGCGCCGCGACGCTCCCGCCCGCCATGCCGCCGTCACGCAGCCCTTCCGCACGCAGCACACCGGGCTTGCGCGGGTGCCGCCGCGTAAGCCACGCCGTCGCCTGCCGCACACTCCCTGACACTCACCACGCGCTGCAGGGCAAGGCCGCCCCGTTTCCGGTCCACGGCGCGCGGGCGGCGTGCGCAGACGCGGCGTGGCGTGGCTGCGTGGCGTGGCTGCGCGGCGTGGCTGCGCGGCGTGGCTGCGTGGCGTGCGGCGCGGCGTGCGGCGCTCGTCGCGGGCGATTGCGCACGCACGCGGCGCCAGAGTAGGGTGGCTGTCATGGATGCGCTGCGCCCCGGTGCACGGTCGCTGCGGCTGCTCGCAATGGCCTGCGCGCTGGCGGTGGGGCCTGCCGCAGGGCAGATTGCCGCACCGGCGTCGCGCTCCGCGGCGGCACACGCGGACAATGGTTACGTCGCCGTATTGCAGATCGACGGCGCCATCGGGCCGGCGACCTCGCGCTACGTGGTGCGCGGGCTCGAGGCAGCACGCCGCAGCGACAGCCGCCTGGTGGTGCTCGAGCTCGACACTCCCGGCGGACTCGACAGCGCCATGCGCGACATCATCCGCGCAATCCTCGCCTCGCCGATCCCCGTGGTGAGTTATGTCAGCCCGCCGGGCGCACGCGCCGCCAGCGCCGGCACCTACATTCTCTACGCCAGCCATATCGCCGCGATGGCGCCGGCGACCAATCTCGGCGCGGCGACGCCGGTCTCGATCGGCGGCGAGCCGCAGCCCGCGCCATCACCGCTGCCGGTGCCCGGCCCCGAGCGCCCGAGCGACCAGGGTGGCGCAGACAAGGGTGGTGCCGGCACGGACAAGGCTCGCAGCACCGACAAGGATAGCTCCGGCGCGGACAAGGCGCCGCCGGCGAGCCCCGGCGAGCCCGGCAGCGCCATGGAGCGCAAGGTCGTCAACGACGCCGTCGCCTACATTCGGGGACTCGCCGAACTGCGCGGGCGCAACGCCGACTGGGCCGAGCAGGCGGTGCGCGGCGCGGCGAGCCTTTCGGCGAGCGCGGCGCTGCAGCAGAAGGTCATCGACCTCATCGCCCGCGACCTGCCGGACCTCCTCGGCAAGCTCGACGGGCGCGAGGTGAAGATCAGCGACAACCGTACCGTCAAGCTCGCGACGCGCGGTCTGGCGGTGCTGCAGATGAAGCCCGACTGGCGCACCGAGCTGCTGGCCGTCATCACCAACCCGACGGTAGCTTACGGCCTGATGCTGATCGGCATCTGGGGGCTGCTGCTCGAGGGCTACAATCCCGGCGCAGTGTTGCCGGGAGTGGTCGGCTCGATCTGCCTGCTGATCGCGCTGTTCGCCTTCCAGATCCTGTCGGTGAACTACGCGGGCCTGGCGCTGGTGGTGGTGGGCACCGGCATGATCATCGCGGAGTTCTTCTTTCCCACCTACGGCTCGCTCGGTGTCGGGGGTCTCATCGCCTTCGTTGTCGGCTCGCTCATTCTCTTCGACACCGATGTCCCCGGTCTCAACATCGGTCGCCCGCTCATTGCCGCGTTCGCCACGGCAGGGGCACTCATGATCGCCGGCATCGTCTATCTCAGCACGCGCGCCATGCGCCGTCCGGTGGTGACGGGGGCACAGGCCATGGTCGGTGCCAGCGCCGAGGTGGTCGCCGATTTCACCGGCAAGGGACGCGTGCGCTATGGCGGGGAGTTGTGGAATGCGCGCAGTGACCGGGCACTGCGGGCGGGCGAGCTGGCGCGCATCGTGAAGGTGGAAGGTCTAACATTGTGGGTCGAGCCGCAATGAGCGCGTTCTGAGCGGCGGGAGACTTGCATGCCTTTCATCGTCGCCGTCGTCGTCATCATCGCCGTTCTGGTGTTCAGCTCGCTCAACGTCCTCAACGAGTACGAGCGCGGGGTGATCTTCCAGCTGGGTCGCTTCGTCGGTATCAAGGGCCCGGGCCTCATCATCGTCTGGCCGGTGATTCAGCGCATGCGCAAGGTGGACCTGCGCACCATCGTGCTGAGCGTGCCCAAGCAGGACGTAATCACTCGCGACAACGTTTCGGTCAAGGTCAACGCTGTCGTCTACTTCCGCGTCGTCGATCCCGGCAAGGCCATCATCCAGGTGGCGAACGCCTTCGACGCCACCAGCCAGGTCGCGCAGACTACGCTGCGCTCGGTGGTCGGCCAGCACGAGATGGACGATCTGCTGTCGCAGCGTGACAAGCTCAACGTCGACCTGCAGCGCATCCTCGACCAGAGCACCGAGGCCTGGGGCATCAAGGTCGCGACGGTCGAGATCAAGGACGTGGATCTCGATGAGACCATGATCCGCGCCATGGCGAAGCAGGCCGAGGCCGAGCGCACCCGGCGCGCCAAGATCATCAACGCCGAAGGCGAGAAGCAGGCGGCCGAGACGCTGGTCGAGGCGGCGCAGAGCCTCGCCCGGGAGCCAAGTGCGTTGCAGCTGCGCTACCTGCAGACGCTCGCCGACATCGCACACGAGCGAACCCAGCTGATCGTCTTTCCCCTGCCGCTCGACCTGATCAAGCCGCTGCTCGGCCCGCGTGAATAGCAGCCGCGCGCTCGCCGCTGCCGGTGCGCTGCTGGCGATCGCCACTGCCTGCGGCGCATTCGGCGCGCACGCACTGAAGGCGCAGCTCGCGCCGGAGCGGCTGCAACTGTGGGAGGTGGCGGTGCGCTACCAGTTCCTGCAGGCGCTCGGCCTGCTCGGCGTCGGTCTCACTCTGCGCCTGACCGATGCGGCCGCGCTGCGCGCCGCGGCGGCGCTGCTGGCAGGCGGGGTCGTGCTCTTCTCGGGTAGTCTTTATGCGCTGGCACTCGGCGCACCGCGCGCACTCGGGGTGCTCACTCCGCTCGGCGGGCTCGCCTGGATTGGCGGCTGGCTGCTGTTCGCGTGGGGCGCCTGGCAGGTCCGCAGCGGCCACAGGTGAAAGGGACGACACATGGTGACTCGCACTGCATCCGTCACGCTCGCGCTCGGCATTGCGGCGACCGCGGCGCTCGGCGCCTCCGCCAGCGGGCCGCAGACCGGCCACGCCGAGATCGGTGCTTTCGGTCTCGACCCGTCCGGGGGCGACCCCAGCGTGAAGCCCGGCGATGACTTCTACAGCTACGCCAACGGCCGCTGGCAAGAGACGACGCAGATCCCGCCGGATCGCTCCTCGTGGGGCTCGTTCATCATGCTTCGCGAGCGCTCGCTGCAGCAGCTGCGCGGCATTCTCGATGCGCTGCCGGCCAACGCCGCCGCGGGCAGCAACGAGCAGAAGCTCTACGACTTCTACCGGGCGTATCTCGACACCGACGCGATCGAGCGCGCAGCCCTCGCACCGGCGAAGCCGATACTCGACGCGCTCGGTGCGGCGAGCACCCACGAGGAGATTGCCGCGTTCATGGGACGTGCCGAGCTGCGCCTCATCGCGCCGGTGAGTTTTGACATCGATCCGGACGAGAAGGACCCCGATCACTACATGGTGGTCGTCCATCAGGGCGGGCTGGGACTGCCCGATCGCGACTACTATCTGAAGGACGACGCCGTCTACAAGGAGATGCGTGGCAAATACGCAGCGCACATCGAGCGCCTGCTGACTCTCGCCGGTCAGCCCGACGCCGCGGCGGCCGCCCGCTCGATCCTCGAGCTTGAAACTCAGATCGCAGCAGCGCACTGGCCGCGCGCCAAGACCCGCGAGCGCGACCTGACTTACAACCCCTACAGTCGCGAGGCGCTCGCCGCGTTCGCCGCGGGCTTCCCCTGGCCGCAGCTGCTCAGCGGGGCGGGCCTCGAGGCGCAGCCTCGCTTCATCGTCTTCGAGCCCGACGCGGTACAGGCACTCGGCGCGCTGTTCCGCAAGCTGCCGGTCGAGCGCTGGCGGACCTACCTCACCTACCACTACCTGGTGGGCAACGCCGACGTGTTGCCTAAAGCCCTCGACGATGAGGTGTTCGACTTCTACGGCCGCACGCTGCATGGGCGGCAGGAGCAGCAGGCGCGCTGGAAGCGCGCGGTGGCCGCAGTCGATGCGGGACTCGGGGAAGCAGCCGGCGAGCTGTACGTGAAACGGTATTTCCCCCCCTCCTCCAAGCAGCAGATGCTCGAGCTGGTGGAGAACCTGCGCGCCTCCTACCGCGAGCGCATCGAGAGGCTGCCGTGGATGAGTGCGCAGACGAAGAAAGTGGCGCTCGATAAGCTCGCGGCGTTCCGCCCGAAGATCGGTTATCCGGACAAGTGGCGCGACTACTCCGCTCTCGAGGTAAAGCCGGGTGACGCCTTCGGCAACCTCTCCCGGGCGGTGGAGTTCGACTGGCAACGTCAGGTGAAACGCCTGGGCGGCCCGACCGACCGCGGCGAGTGGGACATGACGCCGCAGACCATCAACGCCTACTACAACGCGACCTTCAACGAGGTGGTCTTCCCGGCCGCAATCCTGCAGCCACCCTTCTTCGATCCGCACGCCGACGCCGCCGTCAACTACGGCGCGGTGGGCGGTGTCATCGGCCACGAGATGGGTCACGGCTTCGACGATCAGGGCGCGAAGTCCGATGCCCGCGGCGTGCTGCACACCTGGTGGCTGCCGCAGGATACCGACGCCTTCCACCAGCGCGTCGATCGGCTGGCGGCGCAGTACGACACCTACACCGTGTTGCCGGGACTCAACATCAACGGCCGCCTGACCCTCGGCGAGAACATTGGCGACCTCGGCGGTCTCTCGGTGGCAAACGAGGCGTATCACCGCTCGTTGCACGGGGCGGCCGCGCCGGTGCTCGGCGGCCTTACCGGCGAGCAGCGTTTCTTCCTCTCGTGGGCGCAGGTATGGCGACAGAAGCAGCGTGATGAGGACCTGCGCGCACAGGTGACGAGCGATCCCCACAGCCCGACGAAATACCGTGTGAACGGCGTGGTACGCAACGTCGATGCCTGGTATCCGGCGTTCCACGTGCAACCGGGCGATAAGCTGTATCTGCCGCCTGACGAGCGCGTGCACATCTGGTGAGCTCGGGGCTGCCGATCGACGAGGCGCTGCCGGCGCTTCGCGAGGCGCTCCTCACGCACCGCGCGGCGGTGCTGCAGGCCCCGCCGGGCGCCGGCAAGAGCACCGTGGTGCCGCTCGCGCTGCTCGCCGAGGAGTGGGCGCAGGGCAGGCGGCTGCTGATGCTCGAGCCGCGCCGGCTCGCGGCGCGCGCCATCGCTGCGCGCATGGCGCACACGCTGGGCGAAGCTGTCGGCGAGACAGTGGGCTACCGCATGCGGCTCGACACGCGCATCTCGCGTCGCACGCGCATCGAGGTGCTGACCGAGGGCGTGCTCACGCGGCTGCTGCAGGAGGATCCCGCGCTCGAGGGAGTGGCGGCGGTGATCTTCGATGAGTTCCATGAGCGCAGCCTGCAGGCGGATCTCGGGCTCGCGCTCACGCTCGATGCGCGCGCCACGCTCGCTCTGGAGCTGCGCCTGCTCGTCATGTCAGCAACGCTCGATGCGGCGGCGGTAACGCAGCTGCTCGGGGATGCGCCGCTCGTCAGCGCGCCCGGACGTGCCTTTGCAGTCGAGACACGTTACACCGGCAGCGGACCGCCGCTCCTGCCTGCGGGCACGCGGACGGTCGAACAGCCCGAGCGGCAGGTCGCCCAGCTCGTGAGGCGTGCACTGCGTGAGGAGCACGGCGACCTGCTGGTATTCCTCCCGGGCGCGCGCGAGATCCGCCGCGTCGCCGCCATGCTCGAGGGCGCGCCGGAGGCCGCTGCGGTCGAGATTCTGCCGCTCTACGGCGAGCTCTCCGCCGAGCAGCAGGAAGCGGCGCTCGCCCCGGTCGCGCACGGCGCCCGCAAAGTCGTGCTTGCCACCAACATCGCCGAGACCAGCGTGACGATTCCCGGCGTGCGCGTGGTCATCGACTCGGGTCTGCTGCGGCGGTCGCGCTTCGATCCGCTCACCGGCATGAGCCGTCTGGAGACGCAACGCATCTCGCGGGCCTCGGCGCAGCAGCGCCAGGGCCGTGCCGGGCGCACCGCAGACGGCGTGTGCTACCGGGCCTGGAGCGAGGGTGCCCAGAGCTCGCTCGCCGCCTTCACCCCGCCCGAGATCCGCGATGCCGATCTCGCCCCGCTCGCGCTGGAGCTGGCGAGGTGGGGCGCAGGCGAGGCGCGCGAGCTGCGCTGGCTCGATGCGCCGCCGGAGGCCATGCTCGCGAGCGCGCGCGATCTGCTCGTGCGCCTCGGCGCACTCGAAGCCGCCGGCGGGCGCATCAGCGCCCATGGACGCGAGATGGCGCGACTCGGTGTGCA
>Ga0187783_10000714_pt1 | contig 24287 bp, 16 predicted proteins | sample 1015_SJ02_MP02_2_FD_132471 | JGI IMG/M metagenome (GOLD analysis project Ga0187783, IMG submission 132471) | Tropical peat soil microbial communities from peatlands in Department of Meta, Colombia - 1015_SJ02_MP02_20_MG | ecosystem: Environmental > Terrestrial > Soil > Wetlands > Peat | place...
CTTTCGGATCCGGCGCGCGCTGGAAAAGATCGGATTGAGGCGATCGCCGGTGTTACCGTTTCTGCACCGTAGCCACCCGTTGAATCGCTCGTTGGGAAAATGGCGGCACCGGATTTCAGGACCATCTCAGACGCAGTAGAAATTTAGATTAGCTCTCGCAGGGCAAATCCCTGGCATGGAGTTGGAGCGGGTGATCTAGAAAGTCGGCCGCGCGATTTGCCATCTCCTTATACTGCATGTATTTAAGATAGCCTTGTACACAAACTGTCCCCATGATATTATTCGGTCGGCTTTCTGGAGACCCGACCATGCAAACCGGTCAACTCGTGAAGCGCAGTGGCTCGTGGTACGTGAAGTTCCACATCAAGACAACCGAAGGCTGGCGGTCGAAAGCCGTCAGGCTCTGTACGGAATCTGAAGCACGCAATTCCGGCGTCAGTGTCCGGGAGCTTGCGGACAATGCCATTCGTCGCACGGACGGCACGATTGCCAGCAAGCCGACCTGCCTGACTCCGCTCTCAGATTTCATTGCCGATGATTTTTTGATTTGGCTAAGAACATCCTCTGGTCTGAAGTGGTCAACCGTGGACACCTACCACGACAATTTCAGAATGCTGAAGCCGCACCTCGGCAAACTTACTCTCAGCGAGCTTGATTCTCGGCACGTTCAGCAGATTTTGAATAGCCTTGCAAGAACCAAGCCCCGCTCATCGAACACCTACTTTAAGGCGAAGAGCTTCCTCGGTGCGGTCTGGAACTTCGCCAAGATCGAGCGTGGGCTTGTTAACGGTGCTGATCCGGTGGACGATTCCGTTAAAATTCCCAAGGGCACGAAGGGGAAAAAGAAGCACGCCTACACGCTGCAAGAGATCTACGCCATGCTAGCGGCAGTCGAAGACCCAACGCTCCGCACCGCTATGCTAGTCGCCGCGTTCACGGGATTGCGTTGCGGCGAGATCGAGGGTCTGAAGTGGGAGGACTTCGACGGCAAGACCCTTACGATTCGCCGGGACGTTTACAAAGGTCATATTCAAGAGACACCAAAAACTGATGCGAGTGCTGAACCGGTTCCCCTGATTTCAATTGTAGCTGAGGGATTGAACGAACTGCGGAATGAATCAGAGTGCGAATGGATTTTTGCTGGTCAAACCAAGAAGCCAATGCGATTAGAAGACGCTGCGCCTCGACGGATAAGGCCGGTGCTCAAGGAGAAAAACATCACGTGGCATGGCTGGCACTCGTTCCGGCACGGCGTCGGCTCCAATCTCCATGCCCTTGGCATCGACTTAAAAACCATCTCCGCTATTCTGCGTCACGCAAAAACCCAACTGACGATGGACATTTACACCACGGTTCGGGCGGACCAATCTCTCGCTGCTCTGGAAAAGCTCAGCGAAGCGTACAAAAAGGTTCAGCAGGAAGCGCGGGCGCGAGCGGCGGGCGACTGACGGGCGGGCGGATGGACGTACGGACGGACGGACGTGCGCGCAGATCGCCCGCGTGGCGTTCGTGCACGCGGCGGCGCGGGCTACGCTCGCAGCCGAGTTCTCCACAGGGCGTGTTCTTGACAACCAGATTTCACAGCCTTGCCATTATTGCTTGCCGTTCAATCACAATCTTCCTCTCCTAAGAAGTTCGTGACTGTTTTGCTCAACACCTTCCACTCGCCGTCATCTTTTGTAAGAGAAACGAAAGCGCCATCGCCACCGTACCTGCACCACGAAGTCTCGACGTACAGTAGAGCTCGGGTATGATCGGAATTCAAGCCGGGCAGGGAGACCAACGTAAGACCGGGGATGTCGGCTTTATTCTTGTAGAATGCCGCCCACCCGCCGGTACCACCGACTAATTTTCTGGCTGTATCATCGCTTAGCAAAGCGGTCTGAAAGGGTGTCCTGATTCTGTACTCCTCGATGGTGGCACGGCTTTTGTTGCGATTGTCGAAACCGTTTGCGACTTCTATGGGAACGTCTTTGAGCGACTTCTGAGCCTCGCGCCCAAACGGATCATAGCGGACAATCCCGTGCGGAAAGGCAAGCGCGGTGTGGTCAAGCAGAAGAACTTTGTCCGGGTTCTGCTTTCCGAACCTGTCACTCAGGGCGGCTGAGAAAATAACGTAATCCTCATCGGTGCAGACCTCGGCCTCATCCAGAGTCATTTTCAGCAGGCGCTTTTCCGTGAGAGGGTTTTGAGTGAGCGCGTTTGCGATTATGATTACGAAGAGGCAGCCCGGAATCTTCCAGAAGTGATTCATGACAGCCTCCTCAAAAAGATCAGACACCAGAGCGAGCCGATCAGTATGACTCAAAGTTTGGCGACGTGCTGCCTGCGGGCGACGCCCAGCCTCTGGAGTTGGATGCGCGGAGCAGCATGGCTGTCAGGGAGCATTGCAGGTTCACGGACTGATGCCGCGCACGGCCCGTGGGCGTGAGCGCCGCTGAACGTGTCTCGGCGGGTACTCTTGACGCGCCGTTTGCGGCCATGCTATCTGGACGGCAGTGCTTCCGTATTGACCCCGGCTCCGCTTTCCCCTTTCACGGAGTCGGGGTTTTTCGTTTTCGTCGAAATTGTCACCAAACGGAGTGAAATTGTCATCGTTTGACTGTGCGGGGCAGCTTGTAGCGGCGGGATGACGGGCGGGCGGCTGTGCCGTCGTGCGCGTGGAATGCTGCGGGCACGGTCGGACGAGCATGGCGGTGGGATTGAAGTTCGGAACTGCGAGAATCACTTACTTTGAAGGTGTCTAAACTCTCGGTATTCTTTTTTCAATCTCCACATGGCCTTCCGCGATAGGTACCAGTTTTTACCACTGGCATCATAAACGTACAATCGTTTGACATTATTTCCCGCCGCCTCCAAATCGTCGGTCAAGTCTTCACACGAATCACCCTCATTCAACATTACGGGCAGGTTGGTGGGGATTATCTGAAACGAAGGCTTGCCACTCACAGGCTTGTGATAATCCCCGCCCCATCCTTCCCATTTAATCGGGCGGCGGCCAATATTGGTCACGCTCACCACCACGTACAGCTTCTCGGTGGCTCCATGGACCGGCAGGTCAGGCCGCATCTGATACCACTTACCGTCCGGGCTTTGTACAAGACGGCGGATGCGGATTTTAATTTTTAGCCGGGCCTTGTCGCGAAGGTCGCGGTACAAGTTCCAGCCTAGGCCGATACTGGAGAGGACAGCGCCCTAGAAGGCAAGAACGCCGGTGAGGGTAAGTGAATCGCGCAAGCACGGTGTCCTTGTTACTCCCGGTTAGATGATCTTCGTCACTCGCGTGGACTTCACAACCGGACTGCGTTTCTGCCGCTCTGCAAACTTCCGTGCCGTCTGTCGGTCGAGATACACCCGCGCGAACCGTTCACCATCGTGATATGTGACGGTCACTTTGAAATGGTGGTGTCTGCGGCGTCGATCTTTGAATTTGGGCATGGCTGGGAGCGGAGAGTTTACCACGGCTGGCTCGCTTGACGCGCCAAGGTCTGCGTTCATTCGCGCCTGCGGGTGCTAGAATTTGAAAATGGAACGAACAAAGCTCAGATTGCCGCATCCACTGCCCGGCAACCGGCGGAAACGGAACTGGCGACCTCAGAAGAGATGCGTAGCCGGGGCGAGTGGCAGGCCTCCTCGGCTTATCGCAACTGTAACGACGAACGGCGCAAAGCCGAGATGCTTCGCGAAAATCCGTGGCTCCGAAAACTGAAATCGGAAGGGAAAGTTTGAGAAAGATGCCCACTTTTTTACGCGGGTCGAATCGATTTGGCGTTTGCCACTTTGTCATTAATTCCACATCTGTACTCCTTCAAATCCTGACCAACTTTGTGCCGCAGTTCGCGCAATAGTTGTGCACGACGGTGCCCGGCACGGTCGTTCCGCAATTCGGGCACTTTGAGATTCCGTACCCGTTTTTCTTGATGTCGGTGGTGGTATCAAATGCCGCCTTCACCAAGACGTACACCAGCAGAAGCGGTATAAGCACTATGGCTGCCAACATAACGCACCTCCTGCCTTCTGAGAAGCCGGTGTGACAACTGCGCCCGGGGCCAATTCAGACTTCTCGTTGGTTCCATTGTTCACGATGATTTTGTCCTAGACTTTTGTTTCGTTCTCGATCACTTTGCGGCAGCCGAGCCAGCGGATCTAAGCGAAGTCGACCGCATGCGACCTTCGAGATTCGTGACAATTGGAGGTCAATCGGTGCGTCGAACCGAATCGCAATGAGACTGCAACAGATTCCGCCAACCTCCGTCGCTCGCGCCGGCCGGATTCTTTCCCGGCAGGCTGGTCGGGGTCTGGCCCGTCGCCCAATTCCGAGGAAGCATATCGCAAGCCAATCGAGGATCTCCAAGCCGCGTGCATTGGTGCAAAAATCATTTACATGGATGAACCCGAAAATCCGCAACGCCGACCCGAGGCGTTCAACGAGCGCGTTAACAGAGGGTCGTTCAAATGAAAGTGGGTTAGAATCAAGCAGACAAATCCGATGGGAAAATATCAGAAGGGCGACCACGTCAAGTTTGAAATCAGCGACGGACAATCGAGCTTGTCCGAATGGTTATGGTTGCTCGTCGATGGCAGTGATGATGCAACGGAAATCGTCTTCGGAAAATTGGACTCTCTGCCGGTAGTCGCAACGGACGTAAAATTAGGGGAGGAACTGGCAGTCAGCTACGACAAGATACGAGATCATCGCAGGTTTACCGAATAAAGATCGGGATGCGCCAAAGCTTAAATTTTTATCCTTTCCCGGACAGGATAATGCTAGACGCGCGGAGCCGGTTCCGTCCGCGGCAGCTAGTGGCTCTTGCATTTATCGCCGACCCACGGCGCGGCGGGCTGCACTATCGCTCCAGTCGATTGACCCGAGTTTCGCTATGTTAGTTGTCGCTGCCCACGCTGCCGCTGCAATGCAACTCAATCCATCGCTGCATTCTTGCAACGATCTGACCGCTGGTTAACTGTCGGTGTATTCGGTGTATACGGCAAATAGTGTTCCAGATTCCGCGCTGTTCGCAATAATCTCACCCCGATAAAGTATCAACAACGCGGAATGATTTCAGCGGACGATTGGAGGAGGGTCCTGTTGAATGCGTTCAATGCAAATTGTACAGCAATTGCGCCGACATTGTTCACCGAGACGCCAAACAGAAGCCCGGACTACCAACAGGCAGTCCGACATCCGACGTCGACACAACCATGAACTCCGACTCGAAATAATTAAAGCCAATTCCGATCACTTCCGGTACTTGCAAAGCTGACGAACGTCACATTCCCGGCAGCGGATCCCTGGAAATGGCTCGAATTCGCGTGATTTCAAACGTTGTACCAATCCAACGACTTCGGTTTCCGTTTCTGCGATTTTGATTGGGCTTATGTCCACGGAGCGTTTCTGTGCGCCTTTCTTGAGATCAAATATGTTGGCTTCGACGATCCGAAGCCCTTCCCGACGTCCCGCGCTCGCATAGGTCCTGAGCTGCCGATCGTATGGCTTGAGGTCGTTCCCTTCCGAGACTTTATAGTCGTCAATTTCGTACCTAGGCACGCCTGCAGCATCGTTTCGGATGATAACGTCGGCACGCCCGCTTACGATTGCATTCGAGAGGTGAAGCTGGAATGGGCGCTCGACCGCGTAGACGTTACGCAGCCCTTTCCCGTGTTGATCGACGAATTTGCCAATCAGCTTGCGCGCAGCATCTTTCATCAAACGGTGCGCAGGTTTCGTGGCAGCTGGAAGATAAAATTCCCTATTTAGAAGGGCGTCGAGCTGGCTTGCAGTGGGAAGTTTCTTCAAGATGCGCGTCTTATCGGCTATTGCTCGCAACACATGGTGGACCGCCTTACCGTAGCCAAGTTCTTGCGCCAGTGGAGCCTCAAAACCTAGGTCGGTACGAAGGCGATACGCGTATCCACAATCCGCGAATGCTGATAATTCAGAGAAACTCAACGACACGATTTCATCTTTATGTGCTTCGCCGTTTGAGATCTGCGGGGATCGCAGTTTCGCTTTCTTGGGAGGCCACCCTCTTTCGACCTCAACGAGGAACGGCGACGGTAAAACTGAGTTCTTCTTCACTGCATCATGAGTAGACAGCGAGAGCCAATTTTTTGCTCTAGTAATAGCAACATAGAAGAGCCGACGTTCGTCGTTTAGAGTCCCCTCGTATCGCTGTCGATTGAAAAGCTTCGTCGGGACAAACCATTTGCGAGTCTGCCCAGTTTTTGAAGAGGGGAAACGCTTGGCCGATAGGCTGGGGACGAATACAATCGGCCACTCAAGGCCTTTGGCTGTGTGAACAGTCGTCAATTCGACAGCATTGGTATCAAATTTGTCTCCGTTATCATATCCCTCGTAGGCACCATGCGCCCAATTCTGGACGAATGTCGCGAGCTGGAAGTAGAAGAATGGGCCCCTGTCTAGTCCACCTAGTTGTTCGCCAGGATGGCCCGGATCGGGACGGGCTCGCCTGCGAATGCTCTCAAAATCTGTCAGCAGCGCAGTGCATCTGGCAAGAACGCCAGCTCTGGCCGCCATCGCAGGGCCCTTCATATCCCATCTGTTCACGCCGCACAAACCGAGAAGCTCATGGTAGTCGCCGACAAGATCGACGGGGACGTCATCTCGTGCCCTGTTGAACCATTGCATCAGGGCATTACGAACGTCTCTACGGGCAACTCCTGCTAAATTGAACTGGTCGGCGTAATCGCGAGTAAGCTGCTGAACGTTTACCTTCTGACGTTCGCCGTACGGTTCGTCAGTCCATTCGGTATTGCCCAAGAACGCCACAGTGCGTCCGAAGAGAAGCGCATCCTCATGACTGAAGAGACCCGTCCTGCCTCCTGGCAGTACGGGGATCCTGCGCTTATCGAGAGCGTCTCGAATTGCCGCATATGAAATCCACCCTCTGAATAGAACTGCAATTTCGCGGTACTCATGTCCGTCCTTCACCAGTTGCGCGATAAGTTGCGCAACCCGGTTAGCCTCTTCCTGCTCGGTAGTCGCGCTCCATATTGAAACTGATCCGTCAACTGCCGCCCTGGCCGAATCCATCTTTTTCGGGAGTCTGCCCTTTATCGATTGTGAAAATTTGTTTGCGAGATCCACAATGTTCGCAACGCTGCGCCGGTTTGTGGAAATTCGGTATTTCGCTACCTTCGGGTACCTCTCAGCGAATTTGACTATGTTCTCGACATCTGTTCCCCGCCATTGGTAGATACTCTGGTCGTCATCGCCTACCACACAAAGCTCTACTGGGGGCGTCGAAAGCAACTCGATTAGACGTTCCTGTGCTGCGTTGACGTCTTGATACTCGTCAACCATAAGATGACGGAGCGGTGAATGCACCTGCTTGAATACTTCCTTGCATTGGAGCTCGCGAACCGCAAACGCTATCTGCTGACCGTAAGTGAGCAGCCGATAAGAATCCAGTCTCTCAAGAAACGAACTTAGAACCGATTTGAAGGGTTCAGTTAAAGATCCGAGCGGTATGAGTTCATTCTCAACAACGTCGAAGTTCGAAATAAAAGTCTCGATTGAGTCATAAAGCTTACCCGTCAGGGTCTTCAAGCTCATGCGGCGAGCCTCGCGGGCAAGCATAGCGGCCAGGCGATGGTCGTCGAGAACGTCAAAGGATTCGTACTTCGGCACGTATCGTTGAAGGAGTTGAAAAGCGAAACTGTGCAAAGTGCCTATGTAGCATGCGTTCATCCGGTCGAGGAATGCGCGGCCCAGTTTCGGATGCGCCTCGACGGCCTCCTCCACTCGCTTTTTCAGCTGTTCTCCTGCATCGATATTGAATGTGACAGCAACAATAGCCTCTGGGGGGACTCCTTCAGCAAGCAAAGCGGTTATTCGCTGTCTCATTACTTCAGTCTTGCCTGTCCCCGCCCCGGCAAGGATCTGTACGTGAGAGCCTCGATGAAGCACGGCTGCTTTGGCATCGCCTTTGAGTTGAGGAACGTCAATTGGCATCGCGAGACCTAGCGATTCGTCGTCACGTTTTGCAAGTCCCTGTGACCACGAGACGATCTGAATTTTCCGGTTTGCGTTTAATTTAGATTTTCAGCGAGATCGTGGCGTTGCTGCCATGAAGCAGATCATTTTCAGTGACTAATCGGTTATCACACCCAAAAAGGATTCAGCCTTGCACCGCCTGCGACGATACCGAAGCTAAAATCCCCAACACGAATTGTGCTTAAAGAAGGCAAGGGCTATCGGAAATTTCCACCTTCGTGCAGCTGAGCTTATAAGAGTTGTTCGAGGAAAAAAACTTTTCAAGCTTTGCGGCGAGCTTTCAATTGCTTTGTCTTTCAGTGCGTTTGCAACAACCTGACCGAAGCGGCTGCGACATGGAACAAAAAACAACCAGTATCTTGTGCCGTTGGTGACATAAACATATAGTGAGGGAGACTCACTCCCGCTGACATGATGGGCCGGAGTTTGCCGCATTTTGCTTGCATATTTCATAGGTTGTGTATTACTGGGTTCGGCCGCCACTGGCGTCGTTCTTCTCGTCTACCGACGAGGCAAGCGCTGGAGAGGAATCGAGCACGACACCGCGAGGACCCATCTTGAGTGTCAAACGCCCGGGCCCACCAACTCACATGGGGCTGTGCCAAACTCAAAAAGCCCGACAAAACAATCTCCAGCCAAAGCTGTTTCGATAGAGAGTGAGACATCACCTCTCCTGCTCGTTCAGCATCCCGACGGTCAAAGCGAGCGGCCATTCAATCAAACCAATGAGTTACGTCTTCCAATTTCTACGGTCCCAAGCCAGCTTTTAGGATCCGATGAAACCCGACGCGATGAGGGTCGGCTCAGTCCTTCCCTGGAAAGCACAAGGTCTTTCCCTCGGGAGAATCACGAGAATTCCGAAATTGGCGAGGCCGCGCTCGACGAGCCAGAGGAGGGTGCTGGCACAACAGACAGAGCCGAAAGCTTGGTGCAGGAACTCGAAATCCATTCTGACGACAGGTCAGACGAGGAACCGAGAATAGCTGAGTCGCACGATACGAAGACTGAAGAATCTCAATATATAGAAGATCATGATCAGAAGCACGGCAGTGCCTCTCCACAGCTCACATCTAACGTCCCTGCCTCCAATTCTTCCTTGCCAGAGATCCCTGAAGCGAAAGCTGAAACTGCGGCAACAGTAGCGGTCGAGGCCGCGGGGCCAGGAGTAGTGGATCGGGCCGGACTTGGCATGAACGTCCTTGATGCAGGCTTAACTCCCGCAGGTACCGAAGAGACCACACTTGAAGAAGACAAAGCGCCTAAAGAAAGAAAGCCACGCAAGTACCAGGGTCTTGCCCGCAGTGCGCCGCAACCACAGGACAACGCGGGGCAAACCGGACACACCGAACGTGGATCGTCGACGCTCGATCGCTCTCTACCGCTCGCAGTCCGGCTCCGATTTGACCCTGACGGATTCTGCAACGTTTCTCTGATTGCGAAGCGAGCTGAAAACTCGCCGGAAGAAATCTACGTCGACACTCCATCCGGCAGGATGCGGCTTGGGGCAATACACGAGGACTGGTACCAAGACGTAGTTCCGGATGAGATTTCGCGGCTTCTACGAGATGGCACCATTTGGACGCAAGTAAGTGGGAACGGACGGTCTGTCTGGTCTTTAAGTGGCCGGGAACTTTTTGTTTTGGCTGACCGCCACGATATCAGCGGATATGTTTCGCAACCTTGTATGGATATCGGTAGGAAACATGTCGTGCTCTGCACCGAAAACATAAAGTGTCAGGTCGAGAAGGCTATCGAGGCTACGGGCGCTAATGCAGCAGCCCTAGTCGACGAATCGTTGGGAGCCCCGCCAGGCTGGATTGCTTTCCGTGATGTGGTTCCCACCACAGCTGTCTCTCCTCTGTCAGAGGCTGATGCCTTCAACGCGCTGCGACCCGCTCCGCACGTAGAGATTAGCTTCGAGGAAGGAATCAGGATTGAATACGCAAACTGGCTGGAAGGCCATCCTCCGCTGATTCACGTTTACGGCGACCCACAGCATACGTCCGACGTCCGCATCGACGGTCAGTCAGCGTCTGTAGGAGCCGCTGGCGATTATCGAGCTCCTGAGTGGGACTCTGTGGGCTCACACTCCGTATGGTGTGCAGGTACGAATAAGTCTTACTCGATCGTACCCTTTACGGCCTCATGGGAAAGGTGGAGAGCTTACGAATTCCCGGTCTTTTTTGGTTCTGCCGATAAGATCTCTATTTGTGGCCCGCTGGTCCAGTTCACCACTGCAAACGCCCAGCGCGCGGGGATATCGTTGGTTGTGCCTGAGACCAACCCTATATTAATTGGCGCGGCGCCGGGCGACTACGTTATTGCACATCGAGTGTCCGATGTGCGTGCGACTTCCCTTATCGCGTATCCGCCATTTCGTCCCGTCTGGGCTCTGCCTTCCGATCCGATAAACTGTGACAAGCAAGAAATCAGGATATTGCTCATCAATCATGAGCCGCCGGGCACGGAAAGACGTCCGAGCACGCTGCTTAGGAACACTGCCGATGAGCCCAAGCTCAACGCATGGGTCCACAAGATTCTTGATGCCGGCCGAAAAGGCCTACGAACGAAGCCTGACACCGATGCGGTTTGGAGTTTGTGGCTTTCCTACAAACGGCTAGCGCGCAGCATTTGGAGGGCCCGGAGATGAGCGCCAATGATCTCCTAATATGGATGTCGGCGCGCGAGCGGGGCTCATGGTCTCAGTTTCGGTCGGCGGTAGAACAATTTCGCGTCGAGATGGACGAGGTTGGCGATAATGACGAGAATGGGAACAATTCAACCACAGGTGACCTCCCCGTGTACCAGGCCGTGCGATTCGCCTTACAGCGCCTGGGTCATGTTGAGTTTTTCACAAAATCAGCCGGAGCAGACTGGCGTGTCGTTCCTCCGTCACTAGCTGTCCACGAAGAGAACAACACCAGGGTAGGAGTTCTTTGCGGAGCTCGATCTCCCGGGCTCTTGGACAAGCTGGGGCGTTTAGATGCGCCAGTGTCGTGTGAGAGCCAGCCCGGTCCAGCGATGCCGGACCGACTCCTCCTAAGAGCCAATGTCGGCGAAGTGCTCATGCAAGTCGCCAGCGATTCTGGCTTGACCTCCCAAATCGATGCCCCTGCCTCGTTGCTTGCAGCGCTTCCACCCGTGGATGATCCGCGCAGCAGATTTCCGGCTGAGCCTCCCGCGGGCGCGGGATGGACCGTCGAGAGGTTCTCTGCTTCCAAGCTCGGGTGGGAGGCCACATCGACTAGGGAACTAAACCGAATGAGCATCGCGCTGTTTCGATTCCGGATGAAATATCAGCGATTCCACTATATGCACTGGAGAGGTAGGACATACCGCGTGGCAGTTCAGGTCGGGAAGTACGCCGTCCTCCGTCATCGGCGAGTTCATGGGATTGTGCAATACAACGAACAAAAACGATTGTTGTCTTTTCCTTTAAGCTGTAGGCCCCCGCTTTTAATTGAAAGGGCGCTAATCCTTTGCACTGGCCTTCTCCCACCCATTCTTAAAGATTCCGGTCGCATCGAGTATGCGGGCGTACCTTCCAAGATCGCACGGCTCGCGGCACGACTGCTGCGCCAGGAGATTCCTATCTCATGAATGCGCTGCGACTCTTCGAGAATTTGAGGGACATGTACATTCGATATATCGATAGTCCCTTTGACCTCAGGTACCAAAGCCTTGTCGGCGAGAGAAGGCAGCTGCTCGACCTAGATGGCAGAGTTTATAGGCATCCGCTTATTGAACCTGTTCCGGCGTACCGGACCTCAGGGCAGTCTTTCAGCCAAGCTGCTCAGACGCTTCTCGGCGGAGTTTGGCAGCAGCGTGACATTACGGATGTGGCCGCGTTTGTGCCCCAAGGCTTGTTTCGATCCAGCTGGATGCTTTATCAGCATCAAATGGACGTTTTCCAAGAGGTCGTTGTAAACGGGCGCGATGTGGTTGTAACAACTGGTACCGGATCGGGAAAAACCGAGTGCTTTTTGCTACCGCTGATTGCCTCGATAGTCCGCGAGTCAGCTAATTGGGCGGCACCAGGCTCACGGCCTGCGCAATGGGATTGGTGGAACCCGAGCCATGCCACGATGCAAGGGACACGCCGCCGTTGGGCGCCGCGAGTCAGCCAGAGAGCACATGAAACGCGGCCAGCCGCCGTTCGTGGCCTTATTCTGTACCCGCTGAATGCTCTTGTGGAGGATCAGCTCGCGCGGTTACGCGAGGCGCTCGATGGTGCAGCGATCCGAGTGTGGCTTAACACCAACCGCCACGGAAACCTGATCTACTTTGGTAGGTACACCGGCAAAACCCCTGTTTCTGGAGGCTTGAATTCGTCCAATACATCCCGTCTCAGGGACGAATTGAGGAACATCCACCAAGACTCACAGGCTGTGGCAGGCAGTGCGGCTGAACGCTTCTTCCAAAGGGTAGACGGCGCGGAGATGTGGTCCCGATGGGACATGCAAGAGGCACCCCCGGACATCTTAATCACGAACTACTCGATGCTGAACATCATGTTGATGCGAAGTATCGAGAGTCCCATATTTGACCAGACAAGACTTTGGCTGGCAACTTCGCACGATCATATCTTTCACCTCATCGTCGACGAGCTACATACGTATCGTGGCACCCCGGGCACAGAGGTGGCTTACCTTCTTCGCGTACTCCTGGATCGACTTGGGCTTGCGCCGGACTCCGATCAGCTTCGGATCATTTCATCGAGTGCCTCACTAGAAGCGGGTGCGGCGGGTCTTGACTACTTGGAGCAATTCTTTGGAAGAGCCCGTAATCGATTCCACGTCATTGGAGGCTCAGGTTATGTTGTTCCGGCCAATCCACGTGCCAGCGGAATACTTGCCGCGAACGCAGGCGCCTTCGCCCATTTTGCTCAACAGGTAAACTCAGGGGGGATACAGGATCTGCCACAAGCGAGCGAGGAGCTGCGTGTAGCGATCGGTGCGCCAACTACAGGAGCAGCATCTCCAACCGCAGCAACGCTTGCGGCTTCGCTTCAACATGTCGAAGCACCGGATGCGCTAAGGCTGGCCTGTACAACATCCGGGCAGATCATTCCACGTAGCCCTACAGAGCTTGCTCACGCGCTGTTCCTTGGTTCATCGCAAACAGAAGCCGAATTGGCCGTCGATGGGCTTTTGACCGCACTCTCTCACGCAAGAAGCGACGCGGGGCTCGCGCCGCTCCCGATGCGTGTTCACCTTATGTTCCGTAACCTTCAGGGTCTTTGGATTTGCACGAATCCGTCTTGTTCACAGGCACCGCACCGAACAGCCCCCTGCCCGAGTGGCATACTCCACTATGTTCCGACGCTTACATGTCAGTGCGGTTCTCGCGTATTGGAGCTCTTATACTGCGAGGCGTGTGGTGAGGTGTTGTTTGGTGGTTATCGTCGCGAGACGGGGAATCCGAACGAATGGTACTTGAGTCCTGACCATCCGAACTTGGAGGCTGCTCCTGATCTTGCGGCATTTGACCGCGATTACCAGCGGTTTGCCATTTTCTGGCCGACATCCGGCAATCTCGCCCCAGTATCGCCGCAATGGACACAAGACGGTGTCAGCAGGGCATGGCGGGCAGCACACCTCGACCCTGCGGATGGGAGGGTTGGTCTTGGAGGCGCCCAAGGGATTCTGCCGGGCTATCTTTACTACGTAGCCTCTCTCCATGGGCCGAATCCTCCAGCAGCCGGAGTCGCACGAGAGGCTTACCCCGCACATTGCCCGCGCTGCGATGCCGACTGGGCGCGTCGAACCGTGATTCGTTCTCCGATTCGAACTCAGCGCACCGGCTTCCAAAAGATTGCGCAGGTCCTTTCTGATGCACTTCTTCGTGACTTGGCACGGCCACCTTTGTCGACAGCGCGGAAGCTTGTGGTTTTCTCTGACAGTCGTCAGGATGCCGCGAAACTCTCAGCGGGAATGAGGTTCTCGCATTACCGAGATGCGCTCCGGCAAGTCATCATGACCGCGTTGTTTCAACAATCAACCGGCCCCGAAGCTTTTGACGCGCAGTGTCATGGACAGGCATTGTCCGCCGAACAACAACAAGCCGCCTTGGCGTTTCAGTCCGAACATCCGACGGACGCAACTACCCTAGCGATGGCAGCTATACCAGCCACCGCGGCGCAGCCCGCCGGATCTACTGGATTGTCCCACCAACAACTTGCGCAACGAATACTCCAGCGAGCGGCAAATGGCCCCTACTACGTGACGCAACTCGCAGCAGACACCTCCTCCCGCTTGCTGGCAGTTGGGATGAATCCAGCTGGCTACGGTAAGGATTGTCTCTGGACTGATCCCCGGAATCTCCGCGGTAGCTGGCGAGACCTTTACGACTGGCCCCAAGGTGGTCAGCCGACTCCAAGGGTGCCAGCACAGCTGTCACAAACCCAGCGAGACCATTTGATAAGGATACAAGAAGGGTCCGTAGTCGAGTTGATGGACATCCTGTTCGCTTCGGGCAGGCGAAGTATCGAGTCGTTACTACTGGCTCTTCCAACGACCGACCGCATTGTCTTTCCGGCGCCATCAGCTCTCGTGCAAGAAGGTGCTGACGGAGTAATCCGGTTGCTAGGATCTCGAAAACGACTGTCAACACACCCATGCTCTTCACAAGCGGCCATTCCAGGCTATGCGGCCGGATACCTTACTGAAATCGCGTTGCGAAACAATCTTGTGCCGAACAATTTCATCGATGACGTCATCAACTATCTTTCCACCTCAGGTTGCCTGAATACGGCTCATTATTATTTGGAGGTGCGTTCGTTGTGCCTGCAACCAGCTGGTGTGTCTTCCTACGAGTGCACCCAATGCAGGAGAATTCACCTTCATCCCTCTGGCGGCGTATGTACGGATTGTTGGTCGCAACTCCACCCGCCACAACCAATAGCAGGAGCTCAACTGTCACCGGACTACTACCGGTTCCTGGCTACCGATGCTGGTGACGTGTTCCGGCTAAACTGCGAAGAACTAACTGGCCAAACTAACAAGGAAGATGCACGAAGAAGGCAGCGCTTGTTTCAGAATATCTGCCTTCCCGCTCCTCAAGAGAACTGTCTGGTCGACGCAGTGGATCTACTGAGCGTAACGACCACGATGGAAGCCGGCGTCGATATCGGTTCACTGCTGGGAGTCATGATGGCGAACATGCCGCCGATGCGCTTCAATTATCAACAGCGTGTTGGCCGCGCCGGACGGCGTGGTGCGGGTACGTCTGTCGCTCTCACACTATGCCGGGGGCGCAGCCATGATGACTACTATTTCCAGCGACCGCAAAGAATCACATCCGATCCACCTCCGCAGCCCTACGTCGACATGCGCCGCGAAAGCATCATCAAGCGTGTACTCGCGAAGGAAGTCCTTCGGCGTGCTTTCGCCGCCTTAAACCTATTTGATACAAATGCTGGCGATAGCGTTCACGGAGAATTTGGCAGTTCGTCCAGCTGGAACTCTCCGCCGCCACAGACGCCTTCGGGGGCTTCCCCTACGGCAACTACATCTCAACTTGTCCAAGATTGGATTCACCAGAATGCAGCGGACGTAGCCCGAATTTCCGACGTGCTGCTTGTCTACGCCGACCAGTCGCTTCAGTCGATGCGGCAATCATTGATCGACTACGGTCTGCATGACCTCGTTCCAACTGTCACAGCTGTATCGACTGACCCGCGTTATACCCAGTCCGCTTTGAGTGAACGACTCGCCAACGGCGGAGTCTTGCCGATGTTTGGATTCCCCACACGGGTAAGGTTCCTGTTCCATGATCGGCCACGCATGGCGCATCCATGGCCGCCGGACGATGTGGTTGACCGTGACTTGGATATCGCTATCAGCCAGTTCGGACCTGGCGCCGAAACCGTCAAAGATGGGCTCGTACACACTGCAGTTGGAGTAGTGGACTATCGCCCGCAAGGAAATAATGTCGTAGAAGTGCCCGCGCCGTTGGGCCCTGCGATTACGATAGGTCTCTGTGGTAACTGTCAGGCGGTCGATGGTTCCCAACCGCCACCGGCATCGTGCGCTGTGTGCGGAGCAACTCCAGCACAGAACTCACAGTATCGCGTTATCCGTCTTGCGCAGCCGGCGGGCTTCCGCACCTGGTATGGAAGCAGCCGGGACTTTGACGGTGTTTTCGAGTGGACACCACGAGCCTCGCGGCCAAAGATGGGCATAACACATCTAGTGGCCAACTCACTGGCGAACTTCGAAGTCTGCGCTGACCAACAGGTGGTGTACATCCTAAATGACAATGACGGAACCCTCTTCAGTTTCGAAAGGCTTTCGCAGACAGAGACGTGGGTCTCTCGCGATGCCCTCGATGGGATCGGCGTAACCAACCCACCAATCGATTTGGCGTCTGGCATCGATGATCGCGCTCTAGCATCGGTAAAAGTTACAGATGTCATGGTTTTGGGAATCAGGAGTTGGCCTGTTGGGATTCACAGCTCCCCTGCAGGGGCGCAGGGCCTCGAGGCACGAGCCGCGTTATTCTCTTTTGGATTTCTTCTTCGGCGTGCGGCTGCTGACTACCTCGATGTGCACGAGTGGGAAATCAAGGTTGGTGTTCGGGTGCTTCGTGATGCTATAGGGGACATCATAGGCCAGATTTTCCTGTCTGACAGCCTAGAGAACGGCGCGGGCTATGCTTCTCTCTTGGGCCAGCCCAATGAAACCGAGCGTCTGCTTCAGTATATTTTGGGTCAGCCGCCGCAGTCGCCGACATTCTATGCATTTCTTGTAAGTGGGCAGCATGCTGGTCCAGGTGCCGACGCTTGCCGAACCTCATGTCCCGACTGCCTACGGGACTTCAACAATCTACCTTACCATCCCATTCTCGATTGGCGTCTAGGCCTAGACATGGCACGCCTTGCGCTTGACCCCACCGCGCCAATCGATTTCTCCGTCACATATTGGCAAGGTCTCGATACAGCGGTCGCGGGTCCATACTTTGCAAGTAAACCTGGTTGGCAGCAGATGACGATAGGAGGTCTTCAAGCGGGGCGTCGAGGGAATGTCGTTGAGATCATTACGCACCCCTTATGGGAGCGCGTTCCCAACCGCCTTGGGCCACAACTAGCAGCAGCGTATGTCCAGGCTGCAGCCGGAGGAAATCAGGTTCGATTCAAGTCTATATTTGAGGTCTTGCGGAGGCCGTTCTGACTGGCCGTGAGTTGAGCCTGCCAATCCTGCGGTCAACTACTCCTACGTTGGCCGAGGTAATGCGGACATGTTTGCTGCGGGCCGGTCTCTCTCGATGCAAGGAGATCTCAGCGTTCGTTCTTGGGAGCCCGAGGGCATGGTTGGGGATCGCTTATCATGAGGTCCTTGAGACAATCGCTCGCGTTAGTTGTGAGCCTGAATTATTGGATAGCACCGTTGACAATCTCTGGAATCATGCAGTGGCGAAGCAGTTTCAGCGAGCTGTGAGCCACCCACTCAACCGTCGTTTCGGATCCCCAGAGACATGGCCGGGATACCACGTAGCACGGGCCAGTGTTCATCTGCGTGCGCACGAAATCGCAGGTTCGGGAACCTGCAAAAGTAATCGGCACAGCGCCGCGTCGGGGGTTTCAAGCGTGCGGGAAAAGACATTTGCAGTGAGCGACGGCAGACTTGTGGGAAGACCTGACGTCGTTCGCGGTAGCGAAATTCTTGACTATAAGACCGGCGACATTTTCGAGGACGGAGAAAATGCGTCAGAGCCCGAGCTGAAATCCTCTTACGTTCGACAGTTGCGTCTCTACGCCTTTATTGCCGGTTCTGCCCTCTCGATACCAATTCGCCGAGGCACATTGGTACCTCTAACCGGGCAACCCGTCGAGGTAGAACTCGACGAATCCAGTTGCAGGGACGAGGCACAAGCTGCGCTTGCGCGTCTCGATCTGTACAACGAGCGTGTAAGTGTTGGTGTAAGCCCGGAAGATCTCGCTGCGCCGTCACCCGACGCTTGCTCTTTCTGCCCGTTCCAGGTCATATGCCCAGCATTGTGGAAAACAGTGAACGACACTTGGTTTGGCAAACTCGACGGTGAGCTGCTGCGAGGGGCCGTTGCCGAGGACTTAAAACAACTCATGGGTGGACGAGCATTCGCCTTGGCCGTCGTCACTCAAAATGGCACTCTTAAGCCCGGCAGACTGGAGTTATTTCCGTTGGCGCTCGATATGCATCACGACTTAAGCACAGTAAAAGCCGGGGATTGGATCAGAATTACCGGGCTCAGCCGCCGTTTAGACGGTACTGTGTTTCCTTCCAATCGCACAGTTACCATCAAAGAATCCAAGGTTCCAAGAATCAAGACCGATCCTGCTGACAAGGGGGGGGCGCGGAGTGCGGCGCCGACAGGTCGCCCAGGCCATACAGATGCGAATAGTTAAGGCGAAGGTACCGAAAGGTCTTGCGGCAGAACTGAATCAACAAGCTCTGCCCGTCATAAGTTTGTTCTCTGGCGCAGGAGGTCTCGACCTCGGCTTCATGGAGAAAGGCTTCACACCGGCACTGGCCCTAGACAAGGACCCGGCCGCCTGTTTGACTTACATATGTAACCACCCATCCGTTCGAGTCTTGAAACAGGATCTGTCAGCCATTCCAAACGGGTACATCCTCGAACGTATCGCCGAGCTTCCGGTATCTGTCAAACCAGTAGGCGTGATCGGAGGGCCTCCGTGTCAGGCCTTTTCGCTCAGTAATAGGAATGGTGCGGAGCAGGATCCTCGGGCCAATCTGCCGAGCAATTATGCGCGCATTCTTAAAGAGCTCGCCAAGACATTCGACCTCGATTTTTTCCTTTTCGAGAATGTCCTGGGTCTCAAGCATGAAAGGCATGTGGAGCTCTTCAAAACCTTCAAGAGGCTGTTCGCGGACGCGGGATTCACGATTTTCGAAGGTGAATTGGATGCACAAGACTTCGGCGTGCCTCAGGTAAGGAAACGGCTGTTCGTTGTCGGATTCAGCGACAAAAAGTACCCGAGCATCGATTTCTTTTTCCCCGAATCTGACGGTGCGCCAGCTACGACCGTGCGCGAAACCATCGAAAATCTTCCCAAACCTGTTTTTTTTGAAAGGGGCCTCAATCCGGAAGAACTGCCGGTTCACCCCAATCACTGGTGCATGAAGCCGAGATCAAAAAAATTCTTCAACGGGTATCTAAAAGAAGGCGACATCAAGGGGCGGCCTTTCCGCGTCCTCAACTGGGATAAGCCGAGCTGGACGGTTGCTTACGGTCACCGCGAGGTCCACATACATCCAGATGGCCGGAGACGTTTAAGCGTCTACGAGGCGATGCTTCTTCAAGGATTTCCTCCTAAATACCGACTTTGGGGAACCCTATCCGACCAATTACGTTTAGTATCAGATGCTGTGCCTCCGCCTCTGGCGAAAGTCCTGGCGGCGTCCATCCGTGAAGTGATCGAACATGGCGAGCAAACCACAAGACCGCGGGGAGTCCTCTTCCCAGTTCGTTCAAAAGTCTGAGCATTCAGTACTGTGGTTGAGCCGAGAGAGATCTGCCATTTCAGAGATGACAACCAGGCTGGAAGGATTTTTTGTGCGCTATGCGCAGAAGCACCTGCGCGCGCTGCCTTGGCGGAAGAAAGGCGTCAAGCCATTCCACCTGTTGTTAGCAGAAGTGATGCTGGTGCAAACAAAAGCAGGGGACGTGGCACGTGTGTGGCCCAAACTGGTCAGGAGATACGCCGACCCGCAAGAACTTGCACGTGCCAACACGGAAAGCCTCGTCAAGTTGCTGAACACTCTGGGGCTGCAAAACCAGCGAGCACGTGCTCTCAAGGAGATATCTAAGACGCTGATTTCGAAGTTTGGCGGTACGGTACCCAACAAGGTTGAAGATCTTTTGTCGATCCCACATATTGGGTTGTACACGGCGACCGCCGTAGCTTGCTTTCATTTTGGAGAACGGTTGCCCATCGTAGATGCCAACGTGCTTAGGGTAATGGGGCGAATCACTGGACAACTGGTGGGGAAAGACCTGCGTCGATGCCCAGAAATCTGGGCATCGGCCTGGGCAATGTTGCCCGCACGGAATGCGTCATTGCACAATTACGGCCTTTTAGATTTTGCGTCTGACGTTTGTCGCATCCGTGACCCAAAGTGCCGATCTTGCCCGCTAAAGGCGATTTGCGCATATGGTTGTAGACAAAACCGGGACTGAGAACAGCCGATATTTGTGACCTCAAAATATCCTTTGAAACCATGCCTGCTTATTACGAAGCATCTCTAGAGAAATTCGTCACCGAGGACTCAGCTTTCGTCATGGGGAAATTAACCAGAGCGAACGCAGCGGAGAGATTCGCTCTGACCCCAGAAGCAATCGACGCGTGGCATGCTCAGCTTCCTTGCTTAACCGATGGAATTCTTTGTCTCCTCGGACTGCGGGAAGAGGCCAGACGAGGTCACATCTTGCTCGAATACCCTATACCTCTAGTTGGAAAGCGGATTGACGCGGTTCTGCTTATTCACAACATGATCCTCGTGATCGAAACGAAGACTGGAAGCTGCCAAACGACTGCCATGCGACAGGTGGACGATTATGCCTTGCATCTGGCGTGCTTTCATGAATCTAGCGCGAACCGGAAAATTATTCCCTTAGTCGTTTCAGACGCCCGGGTAGCTTCGGACAGCACAGAAACCGAATTCGATAGTCTGATTGAGAGCTGCTGGGTCTCTTCAACTCGCACTCTGGGAGACGTGCTTAATACGATTTGCCAGAAGTACATACGTGCGAACGAGAGACCGATTGATTGGGAGCAATGGAACCGGGGCCGCTTTCGACCCATTCCACCAATCATCGATGCTGCAATTAGGCTGTATTCTGGGATGGACGTATTCGAAATCGGCCACGCGTGCGCCGCTCGTGAGACCTTACAAGAGACGACCAACACGCTCGTGGAAACTGTTCTTGACGCGCGTTCCCGCTCACAGAAAGTGATCTGCTTTACAACCGGAGTACCCGGAGCGGGCAAAACTCTGGTCGGTTTGAATACTGTACACCGTCCAGAGATCAAGGATCTGAGCTCCTTCCTGTCGGGGAACGGCCCTCTGGTCAACGTCATTCAAGAAGCCCTTGTCCGTGACGTAAGGCGTACGGGAATAAGCAGAGAGCAAGCCATATTGGAAGTGCGGACGTTTATCCATAACGTCCACCGATTTGCCGACCAGTACTATGGTGAGGGGAAGAAAGTCCCCGCACAGAAAGTTGTAGTCTTCGACGAGGCACAGCGTGCCTGGGACAAGGACGAGAATCGGCGCGCGGGCCGCCAGTACGTTTCCGAGCCGGAGATGATGTTGGAGGTTATGGATCTGCATTCCGACTGGGCAGTTATCATAGCCTTGATCGGAGGCGGGCAAGAGATCAACCGCGGCGAGGCTGGCCTCGCTGAGTGGGGTTGCGCCCTATCGAAGTTCCCTCATTGGCGTGTCTATGCTTCTCCAGTTGTACTGACGGAGCAGGGCGCCGCAGGCTTCCGCCTGTTTGAAGACTCAAAGGATGCCCATCCGGAGCGGATCGTTGCAGTTCCCGCACTTCATCTGAATGTCTGCACCAGATCTATTCGGGCCCAGAGAATCTCGGACTGGGTGAATTGCGTCCTGGCGGGAGATCATAGCGAGGCCACTCAAATTGCCGCCGCTATGGATTCAAAGCCTGCTCTAACCCGAACCCTTAGGAATGCCAAGCTGTGGCTAAATGGCCGACGACGGGGGCGGACTCGCTCCGGGTTAGTCGCCAGTTCCTCCGCTATGCGGCTTCGCGCGGACGGTCTGGAAGTAGCGTTCGATTTTCAGCAGCGTTTCGAATGGGAGCACTGGTTCCTGGACGTAAGCGACTGTACCGATCCTCAATGCGATCACAAATACTGCAATGACGTTCGCGCAAGTTCGAGATTAGAAGTCGCAGCAACTCAGTTCAAAGTCCAAGGACTGGAACTGGATTGGGTTGGCGTGTGTTGGGGCGAGGATCTGACTTGGAACGGATCAGCATGGATCTGCCGCCGATTCACAAACAAAGAATGGCGCATGATCAATGCAACATATCCTCGCCGCCGAGCTTACGCGATTAATGCGTACCGTGTTTTGTTGACTCGCGCCCGGCAAGGGATGGTGATTTACGTACCCAAGCCGGAACAGGTCGACAAGAGCCGCTTGCACGAAGAGCTTGACAGTACTGCTGAATTTCTTATCCGCTGTGGCGCATCCCCCATGAGCATCTAGTGCACCGATAATAAGAACCCTGGTCAGTCAACCTCCAGCGACCTGTCCGTGAACACATCGCGATTGCTAACGCGTCCATCGAGCTCCCTCCCGATGCAGAAAAATATACAGCCGACGATAACCGAATCGCGGACGCTCGGCGGCCGACTCGCGCAGTCGAGCCCGCAGGGCAGACGCTACTTGCTGACAGGCGCTCCCTGTTTGCGAGCCCGTGCATTTGTCGAAGTCAGAAGCTACAGGTTGAGTTTAATGACCATAGGAGCATGGTCGCTTGAGGAAAGCCAGTCATCGTAAGAACCGACCACTACGTTCGTAAGTTTGGACAGCAACGGGCTACTCAGGAAGACGTAGTCAATGTGGAAAGCGGCATCCTTCTTCTTCAAATTCCAGTGTGTCGGGTCGCGTTCTGCGCCCTGCTGGCTTCCAGAGTATAGGTGATATGCGCTTTCCATTTTCAATTTGCGGAAGCGTTCGAGAGCGGAAGAATGATTTTTCTTGTACCATTTGTCCCATATCGAGTTGCTGTTGAAGTCCCCGGCGATGATTGTAAATGGAGAGATGGTCGCCGACTCGACGACGTCGAGCAGCAGGTGGACTTGCTCGATGTATTCGATTGCAGGATTTTCGCTCTTGTGCGCCCACACGGGAAACAACTCGATTGTGGCGGGGCCATCTATAACGACCCTACCTGACCATTTTGGCGTCAAGGCTTTCGCTTCACGGACGAACCAAGGTGGTTTCGCTAGTACTGCGAGTCCCTTCTTGGCGGAATCGCTACCAACCCACCAAGAAGACCACCCCTTGGAACGAGTGAGTTGCTCGACATCTTGTTTTGAACACTCCTGAATAACCATGAGTGCGGCGTCGAGAGAAAACAGCTGCCGATGTTTACTGTGGAGTGCTCCAGAGCAGTTCCATGTTGCAAATTTCATGCGATTTCCTTGAGTGTCATAGGGCGATCCCCGTCAAGGACTCACTTCAGAGCGACCGCACGGTCCAGTCGAGTATCGGTTGCCTTTTCACAGGAAAGTACGACGGCACCGAGCGTCGAAGGGCAAGCTGCTAGAAGTCATAGACGTTATCCGGTCGGCCCCATGCATTGTCTCGGAAATGAAGAAGTGTTTCAGCATTGCCGCTTTGGCCCCCGATCGCAGCGATGCCTAAGCGCGCAGAAGCCGGGCACGTGCCAAACGTTTTGGTCGTCCTCGTTGTAATAGTTTGCGTTCACCTTGCGCTCGCACAACAGTTGCCCGCAGAGTGCACAGCGATTGCTGTTTTCGCAAACGCAATGGGTTCGGACAATTAGCCCGGCCATCTGTGGATTCGGGTCGAAGCATTCGCCACGCCACTCATGGCATTTCGGGCATTGGCTCAGTCCTCCAGGAACGCCGTTTGGCTGTCGCCCCCTCAGGCTCCTAGCTTCGATTGCATTCGGTTTACGTCCTCCCTTTTTCAGATCTCCGAAGACATAGCCGTCCTTTCTCAGGCTGTTTACGAAGGATTCGAGATGTAAGCGGCGCTCGGTCAGTTCTGGCGTCAAGGGAAACACTTCTGCGCATCCGAGAATGCCAGAGACCACGGTTCCTCCCTGCGGACATCGGTTGTATTCGCATTCACTCCCGTCGGTCCTGTAGTAGAAGCAGCAGTCTGGCCCTAGGGCCAAACTTGTTTCGAGGTCATTCGTCTGTGCCTGCCACCGAGCCAATTCTCTGAGCTTCTGCACTTGATAGTCCGCAGGAAGCACGGTCAAGTGATAAAAAGCTGACTGCAGACGAACTACTAGGTAGGGGTAACCTTCAAAAACAGGCAGGTTGAGAGTTGCATTTTGTGTTGAGGTGGTTCTGGTTCGATTCATTGATGCATGCTCCTCTTGTTCGGCATGCATCAGGAGATGGAAAACAAAAAGCCGTCCTTCATCAGGGACGGCGTTTTCCAGAGAAACTATCTTTCAAGGCCGTGGCCTTGCACATCGAGCGGTTTTCTCTCCGCTCAAGGCACCGTGGCGTTTCTCAGCCCGGTTGCCGGGTCCGGTGTTC